>Ga0214921_10001256_pt1 | contig 43742 bp, 31 predicted proteins | sample LL1505_MetaG_FD_177992 | JGI IMG/M metagenome (GOLD analysis project Ga0214921, IMG submission 177992) | Freshwater microbial communities from Lake Lanier, Atlanta, Georgia, United States - LL-1505 | ecosystem: Environmental > Aquatic > Freshwater > Lake | place: USA: Georgia | collected...
AATTATCCGTGTAAGTGCGAGGCAAAGAAGTATCTACAAGGCTTGAAGCATCCAAAGCCGTAACGCGGTAACGAACAGGCACGTTAATGGAACCTGCAGGAACAGTACCTACCCAACGATCATTTGCAGCGCTGTAGGTCATTGGGGTTGAAGAATATCCCAGACCACTCAAATCGTATTGCAAATTCACTTGAGTCAAGGAAGCACCTTGAGGAGCAACCGCAACTTGAGCCTCTACGCTATGCGCTGTTGGGGTACAGGTTGCTGTCGATTGAGAAACCGAGAGTATCCGCGGGGAAAGGGGATTCCAAATCTTGAAGTTATCCACATCAAAATACACGTCGATACCGCTCGATTGCTTAAACTCAACGCGTACATAGACCGATTGACCCACAAAGGAAGCCAAGGAAACCGTACGAGTACGATAGTTCGTGTCCGCAACATGGTTACCGGCATGGATGGTATCGACCAATTGATAGGTGCTACCACATGTGTTGGATACCAAAATTTTGATGGTATCACCAGCGCCCAAAGTTGAAGGGACCCCAGGCCAAACCCAACCGGACCAATCGGTAATCTTATAATCAAATTCCAAGTTATGACCTGCCAGAAGTGGACCAACTAATTTGGTGTTTAAAGAACCCGTAAGCGTCGAGTACACATTGTAGCGAAGATTACCGGACTGACCAACACCCGCAGAGGCTGCGTACATGGTGGTGGCAGGGCTGGGCTGCAGGAATGTTGGGAAACCGCTGTTAAGGTTGGCAATAATTGGCGTAGAGGTTGGCGCTGTATTGACCACGGTGATGTTACGGCCATCGTTTACAACGAAGGCATCGTTTGGAAGAGCCGTAGCCCCACGTACCACATATGAACCGGGTAATGATAGGTCGGCACGAGTGTTGAAGAGATATTGAACCGTATCCCCTGGGTTCACGGTACCTGTATAGGTTTCTACAACGGGTGTAGCACCGTTCACAGAATAAGAGACCGGGAAATTGGACTGTGCTGCGGAACCAAAGTTGGAAATGCGGACCCGAACCTGCTCTTGAGTACCAAGTTGGCAACCTGACAACGGCGAGGTAACTGCAATAACACCCATATCCACTGCTGGTGGCAAGTCGATGCTGATGTCATCAACACCTAAACCTTCGTATTGCACGGATCCATCGGAATAGAATGCAACACGCAACAAAACACTGGGCTGGAAATTAAGGGCGGCAAGACTGTGCCGTGCATTAACCCACCCACCTGATGTGGGAGGTGTGCTGGTTGCTGTTTGACCCGTCCAAGCATCCCGACCCGCGCCTGGCCCGTACAACAGGGTTTGATTATACCAGTTGAATAAACCAGAAGACATGCTACCTAGCGTAGTCCAAGTATTCCCACCGTTGAGGCTGTACTGCACTTGCCCGCCGTCCCAACTTGCCTCGGCGTTCCACCATACTTTCATATTGAGAACGGCATTGAATACACTTGCAAAACTTAAGCAAGGGGATTGAATATAGCTGACTTCGTTGGCGTTGTAATTACCAGTCAAATTGGTTACCCAAGATGCCGTACCACCACCAGCAGAATTAATGACCGTTCCTGCTGGAGCACCAAGCGCCCATGATGAATTAGCTCCACCAGAGGTCCAACCTGCCGGTCCGCTTTCAAAATCCTGGGTGTATGGGAATTGATTCACCAACAAATAAGAGGTAACCAATCGGTTCACGCCGTCGTTGGCTGGATCACCGTCGTTGGCTGATGCAGTTGCAGCCGCAATATTGTACGGGCCGGCCACAGACAAATTCGCTGTGGCAGCAAAGGTGTACGACAAGGTATCGCCAGGATTTACTGGACCGGGGATTACCTCGTTGATCGCATTACCCCCGTTGATGGAATAAAACACAGGAATATTGCTTTGGGTGGCTGCACCAAAATTCCGAACCCGTACGGTGACGTTTGATGATGCACTCAGACCACAACCATCGTTGGGAGAAGTAATCGCAACAACACCCATATCCACGGCAGGAGGCTGAAGGATTTGAAAATTATCCAAGTCAAAATAAACGTCTATACCGCTGACTTGCTTGAAGTTAATCCGGGCTTTAACGAAGCCACCGGCCATAGAGGAGGGCAGAGGAACCGTAAAGCGGGCATAACTGTTGCTTGCTACATGGTTTGATGAGGTAATAATGTCGGCTAAGGTGTACGAAATTCCACAGTCACTTGACAAAAAGATCTTGATCGTGTCACCAGCGCCCAATGGCACTGCAGTACCTGGCCAAGTCCAGCCCGACCAAGCAGTCACTTTGTATTCAAAGCGTAGGGCATCACCTGAAACAACGGGTCCTACCAGAGGCCCTTCAACATCGCCTGTCAGGGTTGAATAAACATTGCGACGCAGACAAGGAGTTTGACCAACACCAGCAGTCGCATTGCGAGTCATATTCGTGATGAATCCTGCAGGAATCGTTGTGCCGGTATTAAAATCCTGGGTATAAGGGCTCGGATTTGCGACCTGAACTGCAACAGCGCTGTTGGTGGAGTTGTTCGCCAAATTACCATCTGTTGATGCGGACAAATTACCTGCTAAGTTATAGGCACCGCCAATGGAAAAGTCAAGAAGATTGGTCACGGTAATGGTCATGGAGGATGCCGTGTCCAAAATACCGGAATTGATGGTTGCTGTGAACGACTGAGGAATAGGGCCGGATACGTTCACGGTGACCGTGGCAGGATCTAAGGAGAAATTGAAAGCAGTGCTTCCGACATTACGAATCGTAGCGGTCAAGGGTTGACCTCCGGCAGGACATGACGCCGAGGCATTCACGCTCACCAAACCCAGGTCAATAAAGGATGGGGTATATTCATAAGCCCCCATGTCAGGAGTCACTGGATTTCTGGCACCGCCCGTACGGTCGATTGTGACATAACTAAGCGGTGTACCCAAATTATCCATGGCAGCGGACGAAGGAATCGCATTGGTAATGCTTCCGAAATTAGGGGCAACACTTACCGAGTTGGCATCGCGACCAGAGGCCGCTGTCCAGGAAGGAATAGTAAAATAATTGGTCGCAGCGGTGGTGGTAACACCAACAACAGGTCTGCGCGTTGCAGCTGCCGTATCGACAACGCCTGCACTGTTTTCTAGGCGGATGTTGTTGTAGTTGGACTGATTGATGGAGTCTCTTGCCTGCGTTGTGGAAATGTAAATTCCGCGAAGTCCTGTAGGCAGGGTTGCTCCAGCCCCAGCTCTGGCGTAGAATATATTATTGACAATATTGAATTTAGCATTATTAGCCGCGGTTGAGGAGCCAAGAATATGCAGCAGGCCGTATGCTGTTGTAGATGTGCTGTTCACCACATAATTCACGGTATTGTTGGCTACATCCGCATAATCCCTTGGGTTCAAAGGGGCCGTTGTGGCCGTGGAGAACGATGCTGAGAAATAAATGGGGTAGTGTGTTGCAGTTGACGTGATATTCGTTCCGGAAATCACGTTGTTAACAACGCGGTTGGTATTGGCTGGGTCTCCGTTAAAATTGAAGAAATAAATGGGATAAACGGGAAGTACCCCTTGAATGGTATTCTCCGAAACGGTTGCCTTGTAACAACGGCTGAAATAGATGCCGTATCCGAAGGTAGCCGTTGGATGCATCTGATCCAGCAAATTATTCTGAACCAAACAGTTACTTACGCTAATCAAGTAAATACCGTAGTATCTGCAGCGATTGATGGTGTTGGAAATTACCTGCAAGCCCGATGAATAGGCGGAACCAACCGAACCACTGTTACCCGACTGGTAAATGTTGTAGTAAAAATCGTTGAACTGGTTGCCAATAATGCTCAACCCGTTACAATCCCCCAAACGAACAGCGTTGCTCGCAAAGTTGGAAACACCGAGCAAATCGTTGAATACGCAACCCGTAACCGAGGCATTGTGTGCACCGGTATTGAAATTGAGGGCGGCGGAGGTGCTGGACCCAATATTGGCACGAGCAAAGGTCAAAGAGCTAAAGGAAACGCCGGGGACCGAAATATTAAAGGTGTGACGTGCACTGGAAGGAGTCCCCGTGGTGTCGTTGTACAGAATGACATCGGCCGCAGAACCGGTTAGGCTGCTAAAGCCAATCGTGGTGGAACCCCCCGCACCTACGATGCTGGTAAGATCATACCCCCCTGTTGGCGAAAAATAAGTACCTGCTTCAATGAGGAAATTGATGGAACCTGTGATACCCCCTTGACGCATGGCATTGACAGCCGCCGTCACGGTAGGGAAATGTGCATTTGCAGAGGACCCGATCACGTAGGTACCACCGCTCATCGCCAAGATGTAGTTGCGAGTTATCGTATCATTTGCTTGATTCGCGTCAGGGCCTAGTCCATTGATATTGCTGACATGGGATGTCACGTTGAAAGAACCTGATGCCGGTGTCGTTAGGCCTGTTGTGAAGGTGTGGTCAGCAGTTTGCCCTGTCGTTAAATTACCCGTCCATGCTTCTGAAACCAAAGATCCTCCCGTCATTTGGTACCCAAGGGTTGCTGAAGTAATCGCATTGAGACCGGTATTCCTAATTCTTAAGGTAACCGGCGAAGGGGTGGATCCTGTCAAAGGCGGAACAGGAGCTTCGATTGACATTGCTTGCAGGTCGGTGCCAGATGGTGTGGAGAAACGATAAACAGAGCCTGAATTTGGGTAAATCGACGATGATAACGTCATTGTTCCGGCCGCACTTGCACTTAGCGTAGGAGCAGACCACGAAGTCGTGGAGCTTAAACTCAGGAAATTGGTTGCCGTAGCAGCGGGTTCAGCACGTAGGCCCAGCATTCCAGTATAGGATCCGGTACCTGCACCCATTACGCCGAAAGCCACTTCGACGGTGTTGGTGGTTTCTAGCAAACGAATTTGGAAATTGTAGTTATTGCCGGTTGCATTATAGGCTCGGTATCCTTTCCACTGAACCACGCAAACCCGGTTAGGAGCCGTTCCAATGGTCTCGATCCGAATGGACGAGTTGGTTTGACCCTGTAAATCGCGGGCGAAACCGGCGATTTTGGCAGCAAGGGCTGCAGGGGTGATGGCGGTGGTGGATGAAAGCGGGGTATATCCTGATGTCGTGGCCGTGCTCACCGAAGGGGTTAAAGTGGATGAGCCTAGGCATATCCATCCGTTGCCATTAACCGCCAAACGGTCATAGACAAACCCATTGTAGGTGAAATCAAAACCAATCGGAAACCCAACGCCCGTAGCGCCAGAGCTACCGCCGGCCAAGACTGCCGGGTCAACAAATACCTCATCATCCGTTGTTGCTGAGCCCAGCAGATAACCCCCAGAGATTTCATTGTATGCCGCAGTTGTTCTACCGTATTGGTAAAGGGGCAGCAATTGAACTTGAGCAAACACCGTGGTCTGCACGAGAGGGATCAAAGCAAGCAGTAAAAGGAGCATTGCCAGTCTTTGTAAGTGCTTTTTCATAGCCTAAAGTTTATTTGTTCTAAAATTAATTGATTTTATTTGAAATTTTTCAATTTGATAAAAAAAATCAAACAAAATTTTAAGGCAGAGGTTACCCACACACCCTCACGCAGTTTGGTATTGGGTCAAAACCCGGAACCATCCACGTCCCCAACGCATTGTACCTGCAAGTTCAAGGTTATCGGTTGACCACTGCTGACCGAAATTCGACTTTCTTGGCACAGCCAATCACCGGAGGCAAAGCCGCTGAAGCGACCGTAGGCTGCTTGAAGGCCCAAAGAAGTGCTTAGCGGGGGATTCATGGTCGTCCACAGGGAGACTGCTTGCCCCAAAGCATCCCCTGCCGTAATGCAGGCGCGATTTATCCCTCCAAAGCCACCGCAAGGACCGTTTTCCCGAAGAAGGAACTCCATACGGACCGGCAATTGACCCGCTGGAAAGGGCTGCGGCGAGGCCTGGCCAAAGAAATTGAGCGGTTGCAACTGAATTCGATGCCTTCCGGAACCCGCCAAGACGGTGGATAACGGGGATGATGGGCTTCCCCAAGTCCCTACCGTGTACCCCGCAATGCCCAATGAATCCGTCGAGGCACTCAGGCGCGCTATGGCCCCGGTATTTGCCATGGCCGATCCCGTAGGGGTCTGGTAGGTCAAGGTCATTGGGTTGGGATTGCTCCAAAGGTTCCCAAAGCGAAGAGCGATTTGCAAGGCATCGGTAGCGCTGATCGCCCCGCTTGCGTTCACATCGGCAGCCTCCAAGCTCATGCCACTGAGGTTGGCCGTGCGGGCAAAATGCCTGGACACTTGCAATGCATCGGTTCCATTCACCCCTGCCGTTGCCCTCAGGGAACTCGCCCTCACCTTGTAGGTGCCGGATTCCAACCCGGTCACGGTGAATTGCCCCTGGGCGTTGGACACCGCCGCGGCGACCAATTGACCATCACCTTCACGGTAAACCCCTACGGTTCCTTGGATTCCGGGGCCGGACGACGAGTTCGCGTAACGAATTTGACCACTAAGGGTGGACTGCAGGCGCAATCCCGACCCTACCAGGGCAAATGCCTGGGGTTGATTACCGCTTAGTGCTCCTTTGTGAGAAACCTGCACGGTGTACAGGCCTGCCGTTGGCGTTAATAGACGGACTTGTTCGATATTATCCCGGGTATTATCGCCGGTTTGCGCGGCCGTTGCCGGTTGACCAGCTACCAACCGGTAAGGTTCAAAAACGGCACCATCGCTGTTGCGGACCAAGCGTACATCCAAATCATTCACCAAAACAGGGGTCGCATTATTTAAGGTATAGGTAGAAACAGGCGCTGCAGGGTCGTTCCATGCCATGGTCAAAACCAAAGGACGTTGACCATCGCTGTAAAAAGTCCTGGAGTAGTTGCCCGAATTGGACAAGCTCAAGGATTCCAGCATGGTGGTATCCCCTATGCCTGCCATTAATTGAACCGCCCCCTCCGCATTCAGCAAGCCCCAACCGTAAACAGGATCCGGCCCGGGTTGTCCGGCTTCCAAGGCGGTATGGCAAACCAAGGCTTTGAGTTGGGCAGAGCTGAGGGCTGCGACCGGTGCACTGACATTTTGATTCCGCAATTCCATCCATCGTTGTTGGATAAGGGCCAAGGTCCCCGTCACGGCCGGAGAAGCCATGGAGGTACCGCTGTAGGTGGCATAATCCGTATTGCTGCCCGCAATCGAGGAATACAGGTTAACTCCTTTGGCGACAATATCGGGCTTGATACGACCATCGTCGGTGGGGCCCCAGCCGTGAAAGGTACTGGCAACTACCTGAGATGGAGAGGTATAAGGGGATGTTAAGCCTTGAACAGCGCCCACGGTCAGCACATTCTTGGCAACCCCTGCATGCGATATGCAATCGTAACCCAGGGTTCCCCCATCCTTCTGACGCGTGGTATTGCTGTTTACCCAATTCCCTTGGCTGTTGCTCCAGACCCTGTGGGTAGTACCCGCGGTGGGGCCCTGCCCTCGGTCATTCCCTGCCGCTTTGACAATTAGATAATTGGGAGCATTGTTGGCAATCAAATCCCAATCACGAGCCTGCTGTGAATAAAGCCCAAAATCCGCGCATTCCGTATCGTTCTCCCCTCCCCACCAGAACCATCGGTCGGTCCCCAGGTTATCGTAATCCCCCCATTGCCAACCTGTAATAAGCCCGTAGGAGTGATTCGACACCAAGAGTCCCTGGGCAGCGGCTGTTGCCATTTCGCCTTGATCGTTGCTCCAATCGTAGGCATTCAGGCTTGCGGCCCATGCCATTCCTCGGGCCGAGGGCTGCTCCCCGGAGGCTATCATCGTTCCGGCCACATGGGTTGCATGGTTGTTGTTGGTGGTGTTTGCGTCCATTTGGGTCACCCTGCCCGTCAATTCCTGGTGAGTTCCACGAACCGCACCCCCGTCCCAAATCCCCAATTTGGTGACATAAAAGAAAGGTTGGGAACCGTTCGGGCCATTCACACAGCATAGGGTAAGCCGTTGCCCGTTCAGGTTCAAACCAAGGCTACCGCCCGGCCAAAGGCGGTCTGTTCGGCTGCTTTGGGCCGCCCCCAGATTATTTGTTTCATGGAAGAGAGGGGGTAGCCCTCCTTCTCTCAAGGATTTGAATTCCGAGACTCGATCACCCTGCACCACACGGAGGGGCAATGATCGTGCCACCCATGCGCGGCGCTCTTCGGCATGCTTGTTTCGGTGCAATCCCCCCCATTCCTCAGCCAGGCCAACCAGCGTTGCATTAAATTTCTTGGATTCAAGACTCTGTCTCGGGCTTTGGCCTTCAAGGAAAGGAGACCCCTTGATGATTAACGGAAGGGAATCTTGAGCAAATACCGAAAAAGAAGGCAATACCGAGAGGGAAATCCACACCGAGATGGAAGTCCACACCAAAAGGAGTGCTGTGGCCAAATTTTTCAAGACTCTCAAAGGCATGGGATACGAAGCGGATACGAAGCAGAGAAGAGGCGGATACGAGGGTTTCTATCAAAGATACAGCCCCAAACCCTGTTAATTTCTTTCCAAATGGACCTCCATGAATGCAAACGGGCCATCAAAGACGGCCCGGATGGTAATGATTGAAGAGGAGGAGGGTGGGCGCACACGGATTCGAACCGCGGACCCTCTGCTTGTAAGGCAGATGCTCTGAACCAGCTGAGCTATGCGCCCTTAACGGGCCGCAAATATAAGCCAAAATGAAGCGTTATCACCTAACCATTGCCCTTTCTTGGGGTGCTCCGTCATAATTTCAACCCGCTATGCGCTCCATCTATTACCAAAACAGCCGCTGGAAATTCGTCTTGCTCCTGATCGCCTTGATCATTGGGGGCCTTTCGTTGTACTACACCAACCGAATGGTCCACAGCGTCCGCAAGCAAGAACGCAAAAACATGGAGCTCTGGGCCAATGCAACCAAGGCCCTTAGCCTCAGTGGGGAATTTGATGCAAGCCTCGAGGTTCTGGTGGAGATCATACAGGCCAATGACAATATCCCCGTAATCCTCACCGATGCCAATCGATCCATTCTTTCCTATAACAACATCAACGACAAGAAAGCAGCGAAGCCAGGGTATTTGGAAAATATGATTTTGGAGATGGAAACCCAGCACCCGCCCATTGTTATTCAAGCAGGAATGGGGAACACCAATTATATTTTCTATTCAGATTCTCTGCTCTTGTATCAACTTCGCTATTATCCGCTGTTCCAACTCTTGGTAATTTGTGTTTTCTTGGCCATATCCTATGCGGCTTTCAACACCAGTCGGCGCTACGAACAAGATTTCTTGTGGGTGGGCATGGCCAAAGAAACCGCCCATCAATTGGGCACTCCGATATCCTCGCTCATGGCCCTGCATGCTCAAATGGAATCGAACCATGCCGAGACCTTGGTTTCGAAGAACCCTGCTTTGGCAACTTCCCAATATGGGCTTTGGTTGAACACTTTTGCCAAAGACCTTCAAAGACTTGAGAACATCACCGAGCGATTTTCCAAAATTGGCTCGACCCCTGTCATGGAGCGTTTATCCATGACCGAAACCTTGGAACACAGCTTGGATTATCTCCAATCCCGAACACCTTCCAACATTACCTTTACCAAAGAAATAGCGGCCGATTTGCCCCCCATACCGCATAACCGCGCACTCATGGAATGGGTGATTGAAAATTTGGTCAAAAACGCAGTGGATGCGATGCCGAACGGGGGGCTGTTGCATTGCCATCTGCATCAAATACGGCAACACCTGGTCCTGGACGTCCGTGACACCGGGATCGGCATCCCCCGCTCTCGGCACCAACTTGTTTTCAAGCCGGGGATATCCACCCGACGTCGTGGTTGGGGCCTTGGTTTAACCTTGGCCCGTCGGATCGTCGAGCTCAATCACCACGGGAGTATTCGGGTTTGGCATTCCGAAACCAACAAAGGGACCACCTTCCGTATTCGTTTGCCCATGGAAGGGCTGCATAAGCGCAAGACCTGGCTTGGTAAATTTTTTGATATACAGCCATGATGACCAACTTCAGCCATCGTTGTAACATCATATGCTTTGTGATTTGGATCACCGCATCCCTGACCGTCTATAGCTTGCCTGCCTCTTCGATGGAGCCTGGAGTAACGAGCGATATCCTCCCCATGCCGAAAAAACCGAGGCTCCTCCAGTACCCTCCCTGGAAAAGGCCCTTGTGGCAAGTGCACACCGTTTATGGACTCTACAGCGCCGGCGGGGATTTGGGAAATCGGTTTGGGCCTTCTTCGATGGTGGGTCTCGAATTGCAACGGCAATCGCCTCCTAATGGTTGGATATGGAGCCTACATGGAGGGCATCTCTTTGGAGCACAAGTCAAAGAAAATTCTCTCTTTGGGGCCATAGCCACGGCAAGCGGGGATATTATCACCGCCAACGGGGTCTTCGAGGATTACCGTTTACGGCAATTCGGTTGGTTTGTCGAAGGGAGATTAGGCAAAATCGTGTTCCCCATGGGCCCGCAAGGCTCCGGAATCCGCCTAGACCTGGGCATAGGAATGTTGCAACACAAAATTTGGATCGAAACACCGAACAACAATTCTCCGCAATTGAGCAGCGAATACAAGCGAGGCTACGACAGGCTTTGCGATGGCTTGAGTCTAAGTCAAAGTTTGACCTACCATTATTTGTCTGCGAATCGCCTGATTAATTTTCAGGTTGGAGTCGATTTGATTCAGGCGTTTACGCGGGAGCGTCGCAGCGTGCGGTACGATACCGGATTACCGGCCCACGATGCACGTCGTGACCTCCTGGACGGGCTCAAATTTTCTTGGATCCTGCCTATCTACGAAAGAAGCGAGAAAGCCGACCTATATTTCGATTAATGTTGGCATCCACTGCACGCTACGAAGGCGCCTATACGTTGGCGATGCGCCTATATTCCAGGCTGATAGGACTGGCCGCATCCCTGGGACACCGGCGAGCGGCCGCCTTGGTTCAAGGACGTCAACATACCGAACAATACCTTCGACAAGCAGGCAACACGCAGGGTTATGTTTGGTTTCATGCCTCCTCGGCGGGAGAATTGGAACAAGCTTTGCCTTTGATGCAAGCATGGAGAGCACAGCGCCCCAAAGACCCCATCCTTCTAAGCCTTTATTCCCCTTCGGCGTACCGGGCAGGGTATTGCCCGTCCGAAGCAGATTTGTGCCTGATGATGTCGGCGGATTTGCCGGAGCATGTCCACCTGTGGATAAAGGTCCTTCGGCCTCGTTTGGCAATTTTCATCAAGTACGATTATTGGTACCATCATTTTCGCTGCCTGAACCAACATCGCATCCCCCTCTACATAGCCTGCGCCAAATTGTCCTCTCAATCCCTGTGGCTAAGGCCGTTTGCAAGACCCCTTTGGTCGGCGATGGCATCTTCGGTATCTGAATTTTGGGTGCAGGACCAAAGTACCGTCGATTTGTTAGTAAGAAGCGGCATACCCCAAGCCGTGGTCTGCGGGGATACTCGCTACGACAGGGTTTTGAAGGTTGCGGAGCTCCCCTTGAATGATCGCATCCTGCATGCCTTTGCTCAAAACAGTCCTAATCCTGTCATGATTGGGGGCTCCACATGGCCCGAAGATCATCGCTACCTGCTGTACGGCCTCGTGGAGCAGCACCACCAAATCTCGCCCAAGTTTCCGCAAGGTCGTTGGAAACTCATGCTTGTACCGCATGAAATAAACCCACCGCAAATACAGGCATTGAATCGCCTACTGCAAGAAATTTCCGCCTCGATGTCCCCCCCATTGCGCTGGCAATGTTATTCGCAAATCAATCCACACAGCACCAGCCTCCAGGTTGATTTGGCATCGTTGGATGTTCTTATCGTGGATCAGAAAGGCCTGCTGTCCAGGCTCTACCGTTATGGGCAAGCCGCTTGGATCGGCGGTGGATTCGGTGCAGGCCTACACAATGTTTTGGAGGCTGCGGTTTACGGATTGCCCGTTGGTTTTGGTCCACGATACCATGGATTTGCAGAGGCCGAGGCTTTGTTGGAACGAGGCTTCGCGACAGCATACACCACCGGAAATCGATTCCGCAATTATTTTGGTCAAAATCAAGACTCAACCGCCTTCGATTTTTATCAAAAAGCTGGCGGAACTACGCCTGACCTTCAAGCTCAAATCAGAGCATTCTGCCAATCGCAGGCAGGCGCAACCAAGCGTTGCCTGGAGAGAATCAACCTTAACAGCTGAGGCTTACCTAAAGGCTGAGGCTTACCTCAACGAGCAGGGGAGCTAGCACCTGTGGTAGGACAAGCACCCCAAGTCGGCACCCCGTTACAGAATACCAAAGGCTGTCCGTTGGTCCCCGGTGGGATCATTAACCATTCTGTGCCATTCCAATACGCCATAGCCCCGGGAGCCCCCGATGCGGGAAGTCCCGCAGAACCCGAAAAGCCTGAAGCGGTGCGAAGCCCGGAACCGCTTCCGGATGCTACTGACCCAGCGGTAGCGGCATACAGGGCAAAGGGCACCGAGAGTAATTGCTGGCCCCCGAGGAACTGATAATTCGTGGAACCGTTCAGATCAACTTCGGTACGGATAAAATAAGGGCCATCGGACCAATCCAAGCCCAACATGGTTCCGGTGGCCACCAAGCCTGCACCAAACTCAAAGGACACCAAACCGTTTGCGTTGGTGGTCAATGCATGAGTCTCGCTGTAAACGGTAGCGCCACCGATGCTGTCACGGGTCAAGGCCGTCCTTACCCCAACTGCCTGATTGCGAACCAATTCCCCGGCAGAATTTCTCACCACGGCCTGATACGAAATCCTATCCGATACCCCATATCGAACACGGAGACTGCATACCCCGGAAACCACGGGATTTGAACATCCGGTAATCACCGCCCTAAAATAAGAATTGTTATAAGACTGATCGGCCGAGGCAATTGCAAGGGACGCTGAATTTGCCCCACTCAAACCAGCACCGTTGGATAGATTGGTCCAAACGGTACCAATCAGCCTTTGCCATTGATAAGCCTGCGCGTTGGTTGCGGATACCGAAATCGTGACCGGGGCATTGCGTGGAACGGTCAAATTGGAAACCGGAGAAGCCGTAATGGTTGCCGCCGATTGCAAGGTCACCGAACCGCCCACAAATTGGGTATTGGAAATAATGTCCGCATTGGCATCCGCATACTCGCAATTGCCTGGCGTAACCAAATCCCAACCTAATGATGTGGAAGTCGAGGCCGAAATATTGGTGGCAATAACCTTGAATTTCATTTTGAACAAAAGACCGGATAAGTTGGTAGGGTTCAGGTCAAACCAAGCCACGCGGAATTGCCTCCCCAATCCGGGAAAGACTCCGCAATTGTATAGAAAATTGTTGGAAAAACCTGGATGCAGATCGGAAATCAAATTCAGGCATTGCAATTTGGTGGAATCGTAGGTAACCGATAAGGAAACTGCTCCCACATTGTTGACCAAATCCACCGAAACCGGTATGGATACCGTATCTCCAGGACAGCCGCTCACGTTGCCAATGGTGGTCACGACAGGCACCACCACCCGAAGAGTGGACGTGGAGGAAGTCAAAGGATTACCGCAAGCCCCGCTCACCAGCACACGGTACACCGTATTGTTCAGCGAGCCTGCAATGTTGGTGATACTCATCGAAGCCGCTGTTGCGCCGCTGATTCCGCTTCCGTTGGCCAGGTTGGTCCAGGTACTTCCGCTCTGCCTCTGCCATTGATAGGAAGCGGCATTGGTCGCGGTCACAGCGAAGGTGGCAGTCGCCCCGGCAATGACCTGAAGATTCGCCTGCGGTTGTTGGGTAATCGAAGGAGCAACAGCCGCTGTAACGTTCCCATTGAAATAACCCACATTGGAAAGAACATTGGCCGCCGAATCAGCCAACTCGCAATTCCCCGGTGTCACCAAATCCCATACCATGCTTGAATTCCCGTTGGCAACAAAGCGCATGTTCAATATCACCCCGTTCAGGTTGATTGGCACAATGTTAAACCAAGCAATCCGCACCTGCGGGGTATTCCCCATCATGGTTGCATTGACGATGAGGTTGGAGCCCAGGCCCGGGTTCGCTCCGTTGTAACCTACATAAGTCAAATTTGCATTGTTATAATTAAGGGACAGGGATATCGCCCCTAGATTGTTGGCATTCAAAATCGAAATAGGGACGGAAACGGTATCCCCACCGCAAGAACTTACGGTACCAGCGCGCACCTGTATTGTTTGGGCGCTTACGGATTGGAAAGCTATGGCGGCAATGACGACAACAACGGCGCCCACAAGAGCTTGTTTCATTCGTGAGGAAATGGAAGAGATTTTCATGGGAATAAAAATTTGGAAAAGATTTATGCTTTACGGAGAAATTGCTTATCGAGGGAAATTATTTAAAGCGTGACGCTTATCGGCGAATTACCAAGGATAAATTTTGATGGACGAGGTCGAGGCTGCTGCCGATTTGAGCCTGTACCCTTGCCAGGTAACGACCCTCTGCCAGAGCATGAGCAGGGATTTCATGCCGAAGACGACCCGCCGAAGGCGTAGTAATTTCGTCCATCCAAACCACCCTTCCCCGGCTGTCCAGCAATTCCATACGGACAAACCCGGTGCCTACTGGCAAATCAAAGTCAAAGTATGCTTGGTTATGAGCCGGATTGGGGTACAAGGCCACATGCCAACCCTGGGACGGGGCAAGGACTTTGGGGATCCGTAGTTGCACCATATCGAGGGGATCGGCATTCAGGTCCGCAATTTCGCTGAGGTCCTTCATCTGCCAAGTGCTCTCGGAATGGCCTTTGACCTTCAATTCAAAGAGAGGCTCCCCTTGTTTCAAGGACTTTCCTGCAACATTGCTCCATCCAACCCGTAATTCTCCGCCCTGGTAATTCCATAACAAATCTTCGCGGCTCAGTACCGACCGAAGATCCACCACCTCCAAGCCCTCGGGGCCTTGAACCACCACCGAAAGTGCCCCCATTTCCAGGGCACGATCCGCATAGACCGGCAGCCATTGTTCGGCATCGTTGGCGTAACGAACGGCATCGTAGGCCATATCCAAACGAACAGGTTGCCTTGCACTCGATGGCGTGAAAGACCCGTTGACATCCCCGTAGGTCAGCCCTTTGAGGTTGATGTTCTGCGTCTGCCCGTTGGCGGTTACTGCAACGGTTTCAAAGTACCAATCCCCAGCGGTGAATGAAGAGCTTAGGTTATTAAACCTACGCGTGATGAGCAAGGCATCGTTGGCGTTGATGGAGGCACTTGCGTTGACATCAGCGACCGCCAATCGCATTCCCAGCAGAGGAGTCGACCCGGTGAAATGCTGACGCACCCTCAAGGCATCGGTCGCATTGACCCCACCCCAAGGCTTGGTGCTGCTGGCACTGAGGTTGTACGAACCATCCGGAAAAGCACTGAGCTCATAGGCCCCCGCGGTGGTGGTGGTTGCCGTGGCGGCTACAGCGGATTGGAGAGTGCGCACTTGAACGGAACAATTGTTCATTGGGGTTAAGGCGCTGTTATCGTACCGGAGCAGGCCCGTGATTTTGTTGTCCTGGTAGGTTTGCTGAAGGCCTTGGTTGAGCCTGGGCTCGCTGCCGGATCCCAATTGAAGGTGGAAGGGCTGACCCAACGAATAAGACCATTGCACCGTTCCGTTGTTGAAATCTTTGCCGGCAGTGACCGTACCCGATTGGGCTGAAACCCATTCCGGAAATGCTAGCCAAGTTGCCAAGAGAACCAGCGAACAGCCTCCGGAGATCTTCGATAAAAACGAGCTTCTGTTCATCAAAACGAGTTTTATAGGGCGCTATTGAATTAAAAAACTATGTGATGTTCAACCTGTAGCAACCGATTTACCTTAAAATTAAATCGATTGGGCGAAAGAGAGTCCTTGTTACTGGATTTCAATGAAATTTAATTTGCCTTTAAATTTCAATCAGCATTCGGTAGGGGTCTTCAAGGTACTCTTTGACCCTTACAAGGAAGCTCACCGAGTCTTTGCCGTCAATTAGGCGGTGATCGTAGCTGAGGGCCAGGTACATCATGGGCCTAATGACAACCTGCCCCTGCATTGCGATGGGTCTCTCCACAATATTGTGCATTCCCAGGATGGCACTTTGTGGAGCGTTGATGATGGGCGTGGAGAGCATGGATCCAAAAACACCACCGTTCGTAATGGTAAAGGTGCCCCCCGCCATTTCATCCACCGAAAGCGTTCCTTCTCTGGCCTTCGCTGCCAAGCGCGCGATCTCCCTCTCAATTTCATGCAGCGCCAGACGATCTGCACCCCGAACCACAGGAACCATAAGGCCTCGAGGTGCAGAGACCGCAATACTCAAGTCCACGTAATCGTGATAAACCAATTCATCCCCGTCGATGGAGGCATTGATGACCGGAAATTCCTTCATCGCTAGGCAAACTGCTTTGCTGAACAAAGACATGAATCCAAGACCCACCCCGTATTTCTCTTTGAAGGAATCCTTGTAGCGCGATCTCATTTCCATCAAGGGACCCATGTTGACCTCGTTGAAGGTGGTCAACATGGCGGTTTCGTTTTTGACGGCTACCAAACGCCTGGCGATGGTTTTGCGAAGTTGACTCATCCTTTCTCTCCGCTGTGGCCCTGTTGGCGTACTCGTTTGTACAGGTTTATCCGCCAGGTTTGCAAGGGTCGTTTGCTGAACGACCGTGGTCGAGGTCGGAACGGAAACAGGGGCCGGAACAGAAACAGTGACCGGAACAGAAACAGGGGCCGGAACAGAAACAGGGACCGGTTCGGAAACAGGGCCTGTAGAAAGGGGCGCCGAAGTTGATGGACTCGGTGCTGAAGCAAGTTCCGAACTTTCGATGGTGGCCACAAGGGCACCAACCGCCACGGTACTTCCCTCCGCGGCTACAATGCGGAGGATGCCTGCCTGCTCGGCATTCAATTCCATGGTGGCCTTATCGGTTTCTAATTCGCATAACATTTCGTCCATTTGAACGCTGTCACCGTCCTTCTTGAACCAGCGACCGATCACCACTTCCGATATGGACTCACCCACAACCGGAATAATCACCTCAATTTGTGCCATATAAATTCAAATTTCTAATCATTGGATTGGATAATCAATTGTTAGGGATTCACGGAATTTTGTTGCAAAACTTACAAAGTAAAGGCCTGCTGAACAAGGCCTTGCTGCTCACGCTCGTGGACCTTGGCGTAACCCGTGGCCGGTGAAGCGCTGGACTTACGCGAAATTAATTTGAGGGAGCGATTTTGCTCAAAGCGAAGCATGTAGGTCCATGCACCCATGTTCTTGGGCTCCTCTTGTACCCAATAAAATTCAGCTTTGGGATAACGCAGATACACAGCGTCCAATTGAGGCTCGGGCATAGGGTACAATTGTTCAAAGCGAACAATGGCTACATCTTTGCGTTGGTTTTCTTGGGAATATGCTAACAAATCATAGTAAATTTTGCCGGTGCAGAACAAGACACGACGAATCTTGCGAGGATCGGCATGGGGATCGTCGATAATTTCTTGAAATCCTCCTTGGGTTAACTCATTCAAGGATGAAACACAGGCAGGATGACGAAGCAAGGCCTTGGGAGTCATCACGACCAAAGGTTTACGGAAAGCCCAGGCTTGTTGTCGTCGCAACAAATGAAAGAAATTTGCTGGACTGGTGCAATTGGCCACCACCATGTTCATCTCGGCCGCTAATTGCAGGAAACGCTCCGGCCTGGCACTGGAATGTTCCGGGCCCTGACCCTCGTAACCGTGGGGTAGGAGCAGAACCAAACCGCTCATACGCCGCCATTTGGACTCACCGCTGCTCAAAAATTGATCAATGATGGTTTGAGCTCCGTTCGAAAAATCACCGAATTGAGCCTCCCAGACCACCAAGGCATTTGGGGACGCCATGGAGTATCCGTATTCAAAGCCAAGCACTGCATATTCCGAAAGCAAGGAATTGTAAATCGAAAAGGCGCCCTGCTCGCCAGGCGCAATATGGTTCAAAAAGACATGAAGCGCATTGTTTCGTTCATCCCTGGCAGCGGCATGTCGATGCGAGAAGGTCCCCCTCACCACATCTTGACCGGATATCCGGACCTTTCTTCCCTCCAGCAACAAGGAACCGTACGCCAACAATTCTGCAAGGGCCCAATTGATTTGACCCTGCTCAAAGGCGCTTTGGCGCTCTTTCATTAATTTATCGACTTTGCGCAGAACCTGGAAATCATCGGGTACCGTGGTCAAGGCCTTGATCACCTTTGCGAGATTCTCTTGGGTGACCGCCGTTTGTGGCGAGGCGTTGAAATCTTCGTAGGAGGATTTGCGCATCACCTGCCATTCCTTTTCCAGAGGCTGGAGCGTGTATTGGACTTCGTTCTGTTTGACTTTGTTCAGGCGGTCTTGCAGCAAGGCCTTGAATTTCTCTTCCATTTCGACCGCTAGGTCAGCCGTTACTTGTCCACTGAGCTCCAACCTGTTGCTATACACTCTGCGCGGGTCAGGGTGATTCTCGATCAATCCGTAAAGGGTGGGTTGGGTGAATTTGGGTTCATCGGATTCGTTGTGCCCATGCCTTCTGTAACAAAGCATATCCACATAGATATCCCGGCCAAATTTCTGACGGAAAGCGACGGCCATCTCGACCGCAAAAACCACAGCCTCCGCATCATCCCCGTTGACATGGAGCACAGGGCAACCCAAGCCCAAGGCCAACGATGTACAATAATCCGAGGTACGGGCGTCATCAAAATCCGTAGTGAATCCAATTTGATTATTGATCACAAAGTGTAGGGTGCCCCCGGTAAGGTACCCCTTGAGACCGGACATTTGGGCAACTTCCGAAGGGACACCTTGGCCGGCCAATGCCGCATCGCCGTGAATCAGGATGGGCAAAATCTTGCGATAATCTTTGTTATACAACATATCGCATTTAGCACGGACAAAGCCCTCCAGAACCGGATCCACAGCCTCCAAATGCGATGGGTTAGGCACCAAGTCAAGATGCAATTCTTGGCCTTCCGCCCAAGTAAATTGGGATGCAAAACCCAAATGGTATTTGACATCCCCGTCCCCGAAGCTGAGATCAGGATCTTTGATGCCTTCGAATTCATTGAATATGTATTCGTACGTTTTTCCGAGAATATTGGCCAGGACATTAAGGCGTCCACGGTGAGCCATCCCAATGGCCACAGCCTCCACACCCAATTCACCTCCACGACGAAGGATGGCATCCAGCGCGGGGATGGTATTTTCTCCTCCTTCGAGGGAGAAGCGCTTCTGACCCACAAATTTCTTGTGCAGAAAATGCTCAAAAACCACCGCCTCGTTGAGTTTGCCCAAGATTCGCTTTTTCTTTTCCAAATCGAACCCGTAATCCTCCGGGCGTTGTTCAAAGTAATCCTTGCACCAATCCCGAATTTCCTTCTCACGAATATGTTGGAATTCGATCCCAATACTCCCGCAATAGATTCGCTGCAAGCGGTTAAGGGTATCTCGCAAGGCAACACCCCCTGTCACGGCATAACCCGTGTCCATATCAGCCTCCGTTAATCCAAAATCCTCAAGAGCCAAGCCCGGATTCCGGTCTTTGCGGGGGCGAATCGGGTTGGTCTGCGACACCAGATGGGCCCGGCTGCGGTAAGCCTCCATTAACATGGCCACCTTGACATCCCTGGCATCCCCCCCCTTGGACCCGGCACCAGACGCCGCAAAATCAAATCCCTCAAAAAACCTTGCCCATTGTAAATCCACAGAGGCGGGATCGTTGTTGTATTGTTGGTACAACGCTTCGATGGCCACAGCATCGGAGGCGGTCAAAAACGAAAATTGATGCATGGAATTTGAAATAGGGAAATTGATTGCCATGCAAAATTAGCTTTTCCTTGGAATAAAAATATTGCATATACAACATAAAATGGAGAATTTACCCCCAAATCGCCCCGTAGTCCTCATATCAGGAGGGAGTGGGCTCATCGGAACGGCCCTGGCGAACCACCTTGCAGACAAGGGTTGCGAGGCCAGAATTCTGGGCCGTCAAGGGAAAAACCAGCCAAGGCGAAACCTCAATGTGCCCTCAGCGCGGATTGTCGAAGGAGAGACCCGAGGAAAAATCACGCATTGGGCATGGAATCCAGCATTGGGTCAGGTGGACGGAGCGGCCTTGGAGGGCGTCACCCACGTTGTGAATCTGGCAGGGGCCGGAATCGCCGAGAAGGCCTGGACAACCCTACGGCGAAAGGAGCTCCTCGAAAGCCGCACCCTTAGCGCCATTTTCCTGAAAAAAATCCTTGCCGAACGACCTCAAGGGGCCATTGAACGCATCGTGACCGCCTCCGCCATCGGCTATTATCCTTCCGGAGAAGATTTGGCGATCGAATCAAGCCCACCAGGCCAAGGCTTCCTGGCCATGCTCACCCAAGCATGGGAACAAAGCACCGAACCCCTCAACACCATTGCCCCACTGACCACCCTGCGTATTGGTCTGGTACTCTCCGCCCGTGGTGGACTGCTTGGACCGCTCTTGCCCGTGACCCGCCTTGGTCTCGGCGCTTCCATGGGGACTGGTCGTCAATGGATGTCCTGGATTCACCAGGAGGATATGGTGCGCTTGATTGCCCATGCCTTGTTCGCCCCCAATTGGTCACCGGGGATTTACAATGCCGTTGCACCTTTGCCCCGCCGCCATCTGGAATTTATGCGCAGCCTGGCCGATTCCGTTCATCGCCCCCTTTGGTTGGCCGTACCTGCATGGCCCCTTCGTTGGATCATGGGCGAAAGAGCCGATCTCCTCTTGAATGGGGTCAAAGCCTCCTCGCAGAAAACAATGGACGCAGGTTTTACCTTTTCATATCCGGATTTGCGTCCTGCGCTGAAGAATTTACTCCATAAGTAACATTGCTTGAACTAATCAAGTCACCGGCCCATTGCGGCTTCCGGATGCAGGGGTTGCTGTTGCATCATGAACTTGGTCAACTCCTCCGCCATCATAGGGGCCAGGAGTACCCCTTTGGCTCCGAAACCATTGAATACAAAATGATTCGATAATTTCGGATCTGCGCCAACGTAAGGCCTACGGTCATGTGAAGAAGGGCGAATGCCGGCTTTGTAAGTCAAATTCTTGACCTTGGGCCACCATGGTCCTAACATTTTCTGCAAGTCGGCATTCAAACGTGCCTTGCCTTCCTCGGTAGGAACGGGCGACAATCGATTCCATTCGAAGGTGGCCCCCGCCCGAAAGCGTTGCCCACCCAACGGCTGAATAAACAATTCCTTTTTGAACAATTTGTTTTGAGGCCATCCTTCCAGCTCAAATTCAACCAGCTCGCCTTGGGCGGGGCGCATAGCGGACAATGATTGCTGTTCCTTCCATGCGTAAAACCCACGCGCATCCACAATCATCTTGGTATGGCCCTCGCCAAGAACATTGCTCAACGTCGATTCTGGATAAGGCTCTTGGACGAAGCAACCCTTGAGTTCCCATGCTGCATGGCAGGCTTGCAGGTATTGCTCCACGTTTAACCAACCGGATGCCTTCACAATTCCCCAAGCCTTCACGTCCCAATGTTGACAAATTCGGTTCATGGCCTGGCCTTCCTGATCCCCCTCGTTCATGTCAAGCCAATCCGGGTATTCTTCCATTTTACGTCGCCAATGGGCGACTTGTTCCTCTTCGGTCAGCGGCTTCCAATACGGAACATGGGACATCAACGGTATGCCGAAATATCGCTCCTCCTGAGCAAAGAAGTCCAACATTTTCGGTACAGCCTCCTCGACTCTCCAACCCGGAATCAAACGGTGGAAATTGATTGGGCAATAAATCCCCGCGGCAACCCGGCTTGCCGAACCTAGGTTGGGCTGATCCCAAATTTTTATAGGAATTCCCTGCCTCTCCAGCGTTCGCCCCATGATGGTGCCCGCCAAGCCGGCACCAACAATCACCACAAGGGGTTTGCTATCAGGCTCTTTCGAGTCCTGAGAAGAAGAAGGCTGCCTCGATGCCTGCATTCTCGTCGCTATCGCTTCCGTGAATGGCATTTTCGCCAATGTTACGGGCATAGAGTTTACGCACAGTGCCCTCAGCCGCCTCCGCAGGATTGGTTGCCCCAATCAAGGTACGGAATTCAACGACGGCATTTTCTTTCTCCAACACGGCCGCCAAGATGGGGCCCGAGGACATAAAGTCCACCAATTCCCCGTAAAATGGTCTTGCGGCGTGAACGGCGTAGAAAGCCTGGGCCTGCTCTTTGCTCAGCCTGGTCATTTTCAGGGCTTTGAAATGGAAGCCTGCGGCTTGGATTTGAGCAATGATTTTGCCCATATGCCCGTCTGCCATCGCATCGGGCTTGATCATCGTAAAGGTAAGGTTGGTCGCCATAATGAATTATCGGCCGCGAAGATAGACCAACCTCCGCCCAAAATCAAATACGGTGCAAACGAGCCCCCAAGGCACTTAAGCGTTCCACAACATGCTCGTAGCCACGATCAATTTGGAAGGCATTGTCGATATGGCTGGTACCCTGGGCGGAGAGGGCGGCAATCAACAAGGCAACCCCGGCGCGAATATCCGGCGAGGTCATGCGTATCCCCCTCAATGGATGTTTGTGATCCAAGCCTATCACGGTCGCCCTGTGCGGGTCGCACAATATGATTTGAGCCCCCATGTCAATGAGTTTGTCCACAAAGAACAAGCGACTTTCGAACATTTTCTGATGAATCAAGACGGAACCCCTGGCCTGCGTTGCCATCACCAAGACCACACTCAACAAATCCGGGGTAAACCCTGGCCAAGGAGCATCGGAAACGGTAAGGATGGAGCCATCCATAAAGTGATCAATCGCGTAATGATCCTGTTGAGGAATCCACAGGTCTTCACCTTGAACTTCAACCTGCAAGCCCATGCGACGGAAAACCTCCGGGATGATCCCTAACTCGGCCGGGGCAGCATCTTGGATCCTCAAGGAAGAGCGGGTCATGGCCGCTAAGCCCATGAAACTCCCGACCTCGATCATGTCGGGAAGCAAGCGATGCTCTGCCCCGTGCAGGCGATCCACCCCTTCAATGCGCAGCAAATTTGACCCTATCGAATCGGGATCAATTCGACCCCCCATCGCATTGATTAACTTACAAAGCTGTTGGATATAGGGCTCGCATGCCGCATTGTAGATCGTGGTACGTCCTTTGGCCAAAGCCGCGGCCATCACCACGTTGGCGGTTCCCGTAACCGAGGCCTCGTCCAACAAAATGGAAGTACCCCTGAGTTCTTTAGCTTCAACCCGATACATTCCGCCCTCCTGGGTTGGGACCAATTTTGCTCCCAAAGCCTGCAGCCCCGTAAAGTGAGTGTCCAAACGACGACGACCGATTTTGTCCCCACCGGGTCGTGGCGCCATAGCCCATCCCTGCCTTGCAAGCAAAGGACCCAAGAGCATGATGGAACCTCGCAAACCGGCACCCCCTTGCTTGAATGACTCGCCCTCAAGAAAGGCCGTATCCAGTTTATCGGCGGTAAAGCGCATGGATCCTCTTCCCAAATCCTCCACCTTGACCCCCAGACCTTTGAGCAGGTCAATCAAATGCTTAACATCCAATATATCCGGCAATCTGTGCAGTGTTACGGTTTCCTCGGTCAGCAGAACGGCCGCAAGAACTTGAAGGGCCTCGTTCTTGGCGCCTTGTGGTGTGATGCACCCTGCAAGGGGGTGCCCACCTTCCACCACCAAGGTATCGCGTGTCGATAAGTTCATGAGGGTCTGAATTTCTTTTTGAAAAAGGGTTTTTTCTTGAAAGGCTTCTTCCCTCGACTAAATTCGTTGGTCGTGGGCAAAGGAGCGAATTTGGTTTCCAATACGGTATCCTCGGTACTTAATTGAATTTGATCTCCTGATAACTTCCGCAGATCTGCAAAGACCACCTCATCGTTGAGCATCACCTTGTTCCAATTGCGATAACTCATTTTCATAAAATTGGCAATGGCCTCGCAAAAGGCTTTGCGCTCTTCGCCTTCATCAAGAGCAACTGCAGTAGCAATCATTGTTTCAACAAATTGCCCGTAATGCCTTATTTTGATATTGCGTTTGGGGTAAGGCAACCTCGCATCCGGTCTGAAGACCAGGCTATGTTCTGGCTTGGGATAAGGTGAATCAACGTCCACGTCCTTGCCTGCCATCACGAAGAGATGATCCCATAACTTCTGCTGATAATCCGATCCTTCCTTGGACCCACCGTGCAGCTGCTGCATCACCTCGATCAGGGTTTGAGCCGCTTTGTTGCGTTCCGCCTTGTCTTCGATGGTCCGTAAGTGTTCGGCCATGGAATGAATGCCCCTGCCGTATTCAGGAACGCGAAGCAGGGGTCGGACGGTATTGTACTCCATAAGGTTAGGGATAAGGAAACGATGGTGATGGAGGCGTATTACCCAAGAATTTTGGTAAGACGGGCAAATTTGAGAAGAATTTGCTTGGTTCCATGACGCTCAAAGATAATGGTCGCCTTGGTATCGGGAAAACGGCCCTCCAGGGCCTCTATTCGGCCAGTTCCAAATCGAAAATGTTCGACATTGTCCCCAACGCTGAAGGAGGCTGGGTCATCCCCGGGAGGACTGGCCTCAGGCGCCTTCTTGGACGATGCATGACCGACCGTGGCTGGACCCGGGAACCGTGATGGCCTCGAAATTGGCGTGGTTTTTGGCCGAGGCATGGTGGAGGGGTACAGGTTCCCTGTGCTTGGCGCCCCTGTTCGAAGCAGCGAAGGTTGCTCCAGAAATTTAGGATCCATTTCAAAGAGAAAACGACTAGGCTCTCCGTAACACAAAGTGCCAAAACGAAACCTCGTCAAAGCAAAACTAAGGCATAACCTTTGGCGGGCCCTGGTAATGGCCACATAAAAAAGCCTTCTTTCCTCTTCCAAATCCAAACGACTATCGCGTGCCATGGCGGATGGAAACAAATCTTCTTCCATCCCGACCACAAAGACATGGTCAAACTCCAAACCTTTGGCCTGATGGACCGTCATCATGCTGACATAATCCCGGTCTGCATCCTCTGTGTTATCGTCGGCGGAGGTCAACAAGGCAATATGTTGCAGAAAAGCACCAATGCTGCGATCATCTTCTCCGGTTACCCCGTCCGGAACGGCTTCGTCCGATTCACAAAATTCTTCGATGGCGTTAAGCAATTCCTCGACGTTTTGAAGGCGATTCACCCCTTCGATAGTGGTATCGCTTTGCAGCTCGGCATGCAGGCCCGATTGCTTCCAAACTAGCCTCGCCAAGGCAATTGCGTTATCCCTTTGGGCAGCTACGGCCCAAACCTGAACAGCCCTCGCAAAATCCGACATTTTACGACCTGCAGCTCCCAAGGCCTTCCCCAAGGGATGTCCCTGCTCCATCGCAATCAGCATTTGCCACAAGGTCAACCCCTCGCGATCGGCTTCCAAAATCCATTTGTCCATGGAGGTCCGACCTATGCCTCTGGCCGGGTAGTTAATGACCCTTCGCAGAGCCTCCTCATCGGCATGATTCACCACAAGACGCAGATAGGCCAGGAAATCTTTGATCTCTCTGCGCTGATAAAAACTCAGCCCTCCAATCACCTTGTAAGGAATATTCTGCCTGCGCAAGGCTTCCTCGAACGCCCTGGACTGGGCATTGGTTCGGTACAGGATGGCGAAGTCCTTGTTGCTCAAGCGGAATTGATGCTTGGCCGCATGCAATTCGGCCGCAATTAACCTGCCCTCCTCGTTATCGCTGACACATCGCAACAAGCGGATTTTATCACCTTCAGCATTCTGCGTCCACAATTCCTTGGGGATTTGTTTGTTGTTTTGGGCAATAACCGATCCCGAAGCACCCACAATATTGCCGGTGGACCGGTAATTCTGTTCCAGCCTAAAGGTCTGTAGCTCAGGATAATCCCGGTGAACATTCAAAATATTATCAATCACCGCCCCGCGGAAAGCATAAATACTCTGAGCGTCATCGCCTACCAAGCAAATGTTACGATGCATGGCCGATAGTAAGCGAACGATGCGATATTGAACCCTGTTGGTATCCTGGAACTCGTCCACCAAAACATGTTTGAATTGCACTTGGTAGTAATTCAAAACCTCGGGGTATTGCTCCAGGAGTTTGAAGATATTCAAAAGTAAATCATCAAAATCCATTGCTCCTGATCTGTGGCAACGCTCCACATAGGTTCGATAAACCTCCACAAATCGAGGCCTACCGGCTGCCTTATCGCCTGCAATGAGGGAGGCGTCTCCTGCATATTCTTCCACCAAGATCATGGAGTTCTTGGCCGACGAAATACGAGCATAGAGGTTGGAGGCTTTGTAATGGGCATCGTCCAAGTCCAGCTCCCGAACAATGTTCTTGATGAGGGATTTGCTATCGTCCGCATCGTAAATGGTGAAATTGGTGGGATACCCCAACAAGTCAGCATGACGACGAAGGATTCTGGCAAAAACCGAGTGAAACGTCCCCATCCACAGGGATTTGGCTCGCGGCCCAATCAAGGCCTCGATGCGTTCCCTCATTTCCCCGGCCGCCTTGTTGGTAAACGTGAGGGCCAAGATCTGAAAAGGGTCTTCGCCTTGTTCAATCAAATGCGCTATGCGGTAGGTCAAAACCCGTGTTTTGCCGGATCCGGCGCCTGCAACGATCATCACAGGACCCTCGCTGCATTCCACCGCACCTCGCTGGGCAGGGTTCAAGTCATCCAACCAATTCACGGCACGAATTTAGTTCAACACCGCCCCATTCCGCCGAAACTAAACCCAGGATTCCAAGCACATCAAGAATGATCCTCGGCGCGCGGCAAGAACAAAATCCGCTGACCCCAGTCCAAAAGAGCCTGCTCATCGACCACCCTTCGATGAGCCAGGGCGTACAAGGCTTTTCGTTGGCGATACAGTTCCCAGACCTTCATTTCAACTTGCTCTTTGGAGAGGTTTCCAAACATAGGCCTTCGTTCCGTACCCATCGAAACACGGCGAACCAACTCAACCACCGGTATATCCAACCATAGCACCCGGGCATGTTGGAGCATACGATCCATGTTATGCAATACAGCCCCTCCACCTGTAGCCAGAACCAAGGCATCTCGGCTATGGAATGCCTCCAAACATTGGGTTTCCATCTCTCTGAAAAAAGCTTCCCCTTTGAGCGCAAAAATCTCATTCACCGACATCCCCGATCGTTGAACAATGGCCATATCCAAATCCTCAAAAGCATACCCAAGGATCCTGGCGAGTAACCTTCCGGAACTGCTTTTGCCGCTCCCTGGCATACCCACCAAATAAATCCTTGGGGGCCTGCAACGCAGTTCATTTGTTGGCATTTTATGCGATGAGTTTCACCCTGGGGTCCAAGACCGTGTACAGCCAATCCACCACGTTGTTAATCAAGACAAAGAGAAAGCCTGACCATAGGACAACTCCCATAACCACGGGCAAATCAAAGACCATCAGAGCATCCACCGTCATCTTCCCCATTCCCTTCCAACCGAAAACAAATTCCACAAAAACTGCCCCCGCCAACAAAGAAGATAGCCAACCTGACAAGGCCGTAACAACGGGATTCAAAGCGTTGGGCATCACATGCCGCTTCCAGATCTGGAATTTCGATAAGCCTTTGGCTTGGGCCGTACGAATATAATCTTGCTGCAAAACATCGCCCACCGAATCTTGGGTCAATTGCACCACCACGGCCAATGGTCGAATGCCCAGCGTCAAGGCTGGAAGCAGAAGATTCTTCCATTGCAGTTGAGGTCCGTTCCAAGGATCCAATTCCCAGAGGTGCCCGCTCATCGGTAAACCTGTCCAGGGGCCCCACACATACCCCAACAGGTAAGCCAACAACAAACTTACCAAAAATGATGGCGCCGCTACACCGGCCATGGACAAACCCATGAGCAGGGATCGAAGCCAACCGGAACGGGTATAGGCCGCCAAGGTCCCCATCGCAATACCCATCAAAGTGGCCAGGATCATAGCCGCAACCGCCAAAACCAGGGTTCCCTCAAAGGCATCGATCACCATCGTCACCACATCGCGGCGGCTTTGATAGGATTTGCCTAGATAAGGAACCTTGAGAACCAGGGCCTTGCTTGAACCCATGGAAAACAAAAGCAGGGACCTGATCGGGATATCCCCCATCGGATACACCGACAAAGGGGATAAATCATTCAAAAAATGCAGGTAGCGTTCCCCCCAAGGCAAATCCAGGCCCAGTTCGGTTCGAATTTCTTGGAGGGTCTCAGGATCAGATCGTTGACCCAAGGTCATTTGGGCTGAATCGGCCGGCAAAACAAAGAACAACACAAAGACCATCGTGGCCAAACCCCATAACACAGCAAGGGCGTGTAAAGATCTTTGCCATAGCCAGGTCTTGCGAAGCCTGCCAATCCAGTCCAAGGTCATCTCGAAGCTATTCAAGCCCAAACGATCGCCTGCAACATTTCTCAGAGAGTCTGTCCAATCGACCCTAGGGCTGCAAGCCGGTCAAAGCTGCCAAGGCCTTGGCATCTGGGAAAGTCCTCGCAGGGTACAATGCCTTTACGGTTCCTTTACGGAGGACCATGAGCCCAGGATTGGAGCGCATCATGGTCTTCAAAACGGTTCCATCACACTGATAAAAAGGCCATTGCGAAGCATCGTATTGGCTCATGAAGGTTTCGATTTCACCCTTGCCGCTGCCGGTCAAAATCGCAATCCGAACATCACGACTGCGGGCCCATGCCAAAGCGCCAGCCACTTTGATCCACGCATCCCCGGAGGCCTTGTCCAGAAAGGGTGAGATCACCAAAAGGCAATTTTCGGCCTGCAAGAAATCATCCGTATAGGCATTCCCGTTAAGATCGCTGATCACAAAATCATGGATAGGAGGCTTATAGCCTTGACTTACCAGTTCTGTTTTGCGATCAACATATTCCGCTTTCTCCCCATTGGCTTGGGTGATATCCCAAGGCGCCTGTTCGGTGGTGTAGGTTCCAACCTTGCCATCCACACGATAATACCATAGATCCTTGTAAACATCGGTGGGAGCACCTTCCGGGATGGCCATACCTTCGGGCAAATTCTTCCCAACGGCATAAGGCCTGAAATCCAAATAGGGCAAATTATTCCAAGTATAAAAAGCGAAGCCCATGGTGGCAATAGCCGTTAGAGCCACCATGAACGGCCCCAAGAAAACAGGCCCAATCGGACGTATGGTTTTGCGGTTGATGGCCAATAACACGATCATCACCAGCAAGACGACATCCTTGGAGAAGCTCTGCCATGGGGTTAAATGGAGAAAATCGCCAAAACACCCGCAGTCGGTCACTTTATTGAACCATGCCGAATAAAAAGTCAAAAAGGTGAAGAACAGAATCATGGCCAATAGCCACCCCAACACGGCCTTGGCCTTCCAGCCCATCCACAAGGCTACCCCCAACACAACCTCCAGGACACAAATCGCTATCGCCATCCCAGTAGCCAGCGGAGCCATGAATTCCGTTCCAAAAACAACGAAATACTCCTCCAACTTGTACCCAAAGCCCAGGGGATCGTTGGCCTTGATGAGACCTGAGAAAATAAACAAGGCCCCGGTCAAGAACCTAATGAGCTGGATTATCATTTTCATCGTATAAAATTAAATGTTAACAACGGGTTCGTCATGTCGAATCAGGGCAAATACAGCATAATTAATAATATCCCTGTAACCACCTTCGACCCCCTCGCTCACCATTGCCTGTCCATTATTGTCCTCTATCTGTTTAATCCTCATTAATTTGACCAGAATCATGTCAGTCAACGACGAGGGTCGCATTTCTCGCCAAGCTTCGCCGTAATCGTGATTCTTATTGGCCAACAACGCTCGGTTGGCGGCTGCATGCAAATCAAACTGTTCCAAGGCCAGGTGCAAGGGCATATTCACAGGGTTTTCCAAAGCAGCACCGGCAGGCACCCCCATTTCCAACTGAATCAAGGCCATAATGCTGTAATTAATGAGGCCAATGAATTCAGGCCTCACGCCTTCTTCCACCTTGTGGGTTCCACTTGATTCGATATTGCGAATCCTACAGGCCTTGATGTACAGCTGATCAGTCAAAGAGGGCAAGCGAAAAATCCTCCATGAGGTCCCGTAATCGCGGGTTTTGGCTTCAAACAAAGCTCTGCATTCGGCCAACACGGCGTCAAATTCCAAAAGGGTCTTCATAGTGGATTAGGGGTAAATTTACAGCATGATTGCGGATTCATCCCTTTCGTTGGTTTGCAAAGGCAACTTGCTCCCTCTGGATCCACCTCGTGTCATGGGAATTCTCAATTTGACCGAGGATTCCTTCTATGCGGGCAGTCGTGTCCAACACGACGATGCCTCCTTGCTGGACCGAGCTGGAGCCATGTTGGAAGCGGGGGCAGACCTTTTGGATTTGGGGGCTTGTTCGACCAGGCCTGGGGCCAACCCTGTGGAGGTATCTCTGGAATCCGATCGGATTCAAGCCGGGGTTGAAGGGATTTTGAAGCATTTTCCCGAAGCCTTCATCTCCGTGGATACCTTCCGTGCGGCTGTAGCCCAAATTGGAATCCAGACCGGCGCTTGCATGATCAACGATATTGCCGGAGGTACCTTGGACCCTGCCATGCATTCCACGGTTTTGGAGCTTCAAGTTCCCTATATTCTTGGTCATTTGCGTGGAACCCCCACGACCATGCAATCCCTCACCGAATACCATGATGTGAGTGCTGAAGTTTTCGAGGCGCTGCTTTCCAAGGCCATGCAACTTCAAAATGAAGGGGCCAAGGATATTGTTCTGGACCCCTGTTTTGGTTTTGCCAAAACTCGTGAACAAAATTTTCAAATTTTGGCCAACTTAAGGCATTTGACTCGTTTCGGCTTTCCGGTCATGGCGGGGATTTCACGCAAATCCATGGTGTATCAAACCTTGAAAGTCGGTGCTGAACAGGCTCTAAACGGCACCACGGTCATGAACACTGTCGCACTCCTTCAAGGGGCCAAAATCCTCAGAGTTCATGATGTTGCAGAAGCTGTACAATGTGTTCAGCTTTGCCAACAAATGCCCTCCCTTTATCCATCAATCCCTTAATAAGCTCATGGAATTCGCTCAACATTCCTTGTTGAATTGGCATAACCTCTTGGACTGGGCCTTGGTTGCCATTCTTTTGGCCATTGCTTGGCGCTTGATTCGAGGCAGTTTGGTCGTTTACCTTTTAGTAGGGGTTGTGGCCTTCAACTTGCTTTTTCAATTGGCCCAATGGCTGGAACTCCCTCTTTTCTCCGCGCTTTTGGAACAGTTTGTAGGATTGGGTGTCCTTGCTTTGATCATTGTTTTTCAGCCCGAAATTCGAAAGTTTCTCTTGATGATTGGGAGGAATGCAGAACCCTCCAAATTAGGCAAACTGGGCAGGCTGATGGATAGCGAAGCCTACAACGAAGAGGAGGAACAGGGCTGGATACGAGCGGTGTCCGAAGCCTGCGCTAGGCTTTCCGAAACACAAACAGGGGCACTGATCGTGATCGCCAGGACCTCGGAATTGAAGCTTTTTGCGGCAAGCGGAATGCCTATCGATGCCTTGGTGAGCTCCGACTTGTTGGAGGCTATTTTCCGCAAAGAATCGCCCTTGCACGATGGCGCCGTCATCCTCGCCAAAGGCCGTATTCAAGCCGCCTCTTGTGTGCTACCCCTGGATGAGCATCATGTCAGCCCTTCAACGGTTCATGGGATGAGGCACAAGGCCGCCCTTGGAATGAGTGAACAAACAGACGCCTTGGTGGTGCTGGTCTCCGAAGAAAGTGGGCAAATTGTGTTGGCGGACAATGGGCAATTCTCTGAACCCTTGACCCCTAACGATTTGATGCATCGCATCAGCAAGACCTTGTAGTCTGAAGCGCCCACCAGGCCATTCAGATTACTTACGCAGCTTCCTGCTTAATTCCTCATCGCTAAGTCCTAACAATTCTTTCATGGCTTGGGCTTGGGAGGCTAAACTATCAGTAGGATACTCCTCCAGCAATCGATCCAAATAAAATTCCGCGGAAGCCAAATTTTGCAAATCTTCATTGAAAATCAACGCGTTGTGAAACAAAGCGGAAGCCGCAAGGTCGTGTTGGGGAAATGCTTCCGTCAAGGCCCTGCCGCATTCTATGGCCTGTGGATAAGAGCCTGCAGCCCGGAATGCCCTGGCCGCCTTCCACAAAGCCACGGGAGCATAAGGTGTTGACTGATATTGGTTCGCCAATTCTACACAAAGCGTTCCCAAAGAGTCCAACAGGTTTTCATGGTTCCCTTGGGCCAAAGAATCTTTGGCCAAGACCCTCTCTAGGGAGTCAATACGTGATCGCAGAAGCTCCAATTGCCGAGTAGAATCCGAATAAGCCCCGCGTTTATTCTCGGGAGTTGTTTGGGCCCCTTGACCGCAAGAACTGAGAACAAGGACCCAAAGTCCCCAACGCAAAAGCCTGCTCACATTCAAAATTGTTTTCATGGATTGATTTCAAAAATTAGGGAATCAAGGGGATGATTTGGCAAGGCTGATTGCAAGAGCTCATCAAATCCTGAACCCGAACCTGATCGGTATCGGTCAAGAAAACGCGGGTCCCCTCCAGAGTCAAGGCCTGCATGGCTTTGGTAAGGCCTTGGAGTCTGCCTTGGTCCAGCTTTTCGAAAACATCATCCACCAACAAATAAACAAAGGGCCTGCCCCTTTGCCCAAAAAAGCGGCATTGTGCCAACTTAAGGGCGAGGACCAGGGATTTACGCTGGCCCTGCGAGGCGTAGCGTTTCACGGATTGCCCCTTGAGGATGAATTCCACATCATCTCGTTGGGTACCCCAGAGGGTTAAGCCGGCCTCCAATTCTTTGCGCAAGGCCGGCCTTTGATCAGGAACGCAATGGGCTTCCCAATCGCTGAGGTAACGAAGTTCCGCGGGCTCGCTATGCCCTGCCATTTCCGTATAAAAGGTTTGAAGGTGGGGCTCGAAATCGGCTAGCCACTGGCAGCGGCTGTGGTGAATAGCCTCATGACATAAGGTCAGCTCCTGGTCGTACAGCGCAAGCAATTCCGGATCAGGCTGCCCATAAGGGCCAATCGCTTTGAGCAAGGCATTGCGCTGCCCCAGAAAATGATCCCTGCGCAGCAGCCTGCCCACATAGTCGGGAAAGACCTGGGCCAACATCATGTCCAGCCATTTGCGGCGCTCCGTACTTCCCCCCTCAATCAGAACCAAATCGCCCGGGGTCACCATGACGGCAGGGAATTTTCCGAGATGCTCGCTCAACCGCTTGTAGGGAACATCATCCAAGGCCAGTTCTTTGGGGGTACCCGGCTTGTAAACCACTGTAACTTGGGCTTCTTGAAGGGGATGACCCTCCGAGTTCTGGGCTTGGAAATGGCCTTCGATGCGAAAGCCTCTCTGACCAAAACGCACCAATTGTGTATCCTGACGGGTGAAATAACTGCGTCCTAGACACAAAAAGTGAATAGCGTCCAACAAATTGGTTTTGCCGCAACCGTTGGGGCCTGTAAAGGCGATCCAGACTGGCTCTAAATCCAATGCACGGCTGGATTCAAGGCGAAAATCAAGGACGTAGAGGCGGTGCAAGTTCAAAGGAATGACGTTTATTCGGCAAGGGAGGGTTGTATATTAGCGCCTCTTTCGACAAAACCATGTCCACCACGCAAATATCCCCCGAACAAGCCCATAAATGGCTTGAATCGATGCTTTTGATGCGGCGCTTTGAAGAAAAATGCGCCCAACTTTACGGTCAACAGAAAATCAAAGGCTTTTGCCACTTGTACATTGGTCAAGAGGCCGTGGTCGCCGGAACCTATTCAGCCATTACCCCGGAGGATTCTGTGATCACCGCCTATCGTGATCACGGGCATGCTTTGGCTTGCGGCCTTAGCCCTGAATCCATCATGGCAGAACTTTACGGCAAAGCCACAGGTTGCTCCAAAGGCAAGGGGGGGTCCATGCACTTGTTCAGCAAAGAACACCGATTTTTCGGCGGGCATGGCATCGTAGGAGGTCAGGTCCCCTTGGGAGCAGGCATAGCCTTCGCCGAAAAATACCTGGAGACCGGCAAGGTCAACATCTGTTTTATGGGAGATGGAGCCGTCCGCCAAGGCGCATTGCACGAGACCTTCAACATGGCGATGTTATGGAATTTGCCTGTGGTCTTCGTCATCGAAAACAACGGCTACGCCATGGGCACCTCCGTTCAACGCACGACCAACGTTATGGACTTGTCTCAAATTGGCCTTTCGTACCAAATGCCCTCCGAGGCTGTGGACGGAATGAACGTGGTGACCGTGCACGATGCAATGACCAAGGCCGTCGCAAGGGCCCGCAATGGCGAAGGTCCTACGCTGCTCGAAATACGGACCTACCGTTACCGGGGACACTCCATGAGCGATCCTGCCAAATACCGCACCAAAGAGGAATTGGAATCCTACCGTAACCAAGATCCCATCGAACAGATCAAATCCTGGATGATGGACAACAAACACCTCACAGACAAGGCCTACGAAGCTTTGGAAGAGAAAATAGACGCCATGGTTTCGGCCTCCGTTCAATTTGCCGAAGAGTCTCCATGGCCGGAGGAAATCGAAATGTACCGCGACGTTTATGTCCAAGAAGACTATCCTTACCTTATGGACTAAGGGCATCTTCGATAAGCCTAAATTCAAATTCCCATAACCATCATCCGATATTTCAACCACCCAGAACCATCAAAACAGCGACCATGGCCCAGAAAACCAATTCCAATAGCGGCGACGCCTTCGAAAAATTAGAGCAACTTGACCTGCAGGAGAGCCTCGGCAAAGCCGAAGCCTTTTTCCAAGCCAACAAGAAAGTGATATCGTATGCCGGAGGCGGATTGCTGGCCCTGATTTTGGGGGCCTATTACGTGTGGGGTATTTACCTCCCGGACCGTCAGCGCGAAGCGGTGGATCTTATGCATGTGGCGGAACGCTATTTCGAAAATGATTCTTTGCGTCTCGCAGTGGAAGGGGACGGGAATTTTCCCGGATTTGAGGAAATCGTGGATGAATACGGATGGACCCGTGCAGGCAATCTGGCCAAATATTACCTGGGCGTCAGTTATCTCCGTATGGGCAAATACAACGAGGCCATTGATGCGTTGAATTCCTTCAGCACCAAGGATCCCGTCCTTGGTAGTATCGCGCTAGGTTGTGTTGGTGACGCCCACCTCCAACTCAAAAAAGACCAAGAAGCCCTGGACTACTACCTCAAGGCTGCCGACTTCAAAGCCAACGAATTCACAACCCCATTCTACCTACAGAGAGCTGGTGAAGTCGCCGAAAAGCTTGGCAACAAAGACAAGGCAACGGAGTGTTACGAAAAAATTCAACGGGAATATCCCCAATCCACCGAGGGTCAGGGTGTTGACCGTTACCTCTCGCGGATCAAACTGAAGTCTTAGGACAGCCTATCATGTCCACCGGATCGGACTTTTTCAGCCTTGATGAAGAAAAGGCCTATCCCAGCCCTGCTGAAGCCGCTTCCCTCAGAATCGGAATCATAACCGCTCGTTGGAACCATGCGATTACTGAACAATTGACTTCATCATGCATCCAAGTCTTGCTTGATCGAGGGATCTCCCTAAACAATATTTTAGTGCATCATGTCCCCGGATGTTATGAAATACCTACGGGGTGCCAATGGTTGGACCATTACCAGAAAGTTGATGCATTGATTGCAATGGGTTGCCTTATCAAGGGAGAAACGCCTCACTTCGAATATATATCGGAGGCGGTTACCCAAGGCATTATGAATCTCATGCTGCGCCTTAATAAGCCCATCATCAACAGCGTTTTAACCGTTTACAATCTGGAACAAGCCTTGGACCGTCTCGGCGGAACCCATGGGCACAAAGGCATTGAAGCTGCCCAAACCGCTCTGCAAATGCTTCGACTCAAAATCAATTTATTGAATCAATCCGATTTGTGAATCAATCCAGTTGGTGAATTATTCCGATTCGTGAATTATTCCGATTCGATTTATTCTGGCTTTTTTTAAGAGCCAAACTCATTCAATTTATCAGGTATGGAATCGTCTGGCCCTAAGCCCATGCGCTTACGCAGGCGATATCGGGCCATTGACACCCCTTGGTTGCTAATATTTTGAATCTTGGAGATTTCGACACTGGTCATACCCAATCGAATAAGGCAGGCCAAACGAATATCCGATTGCGTCATTCGAGGGTATTCCATACGAAGACTCGGTATAAAGCCAGGAACACATTGATTGAATTGTGTTTTGAAATCTTCCCATTGCTGATTGGTATGCAGTTTGGAATTCCAAAGGGAAGCCAAATCCCCATAAGCAGGAATGGATGAATCCGTGGCCTTCGATCCGGTTACAGCCTCATCGTCCTCGTATTTAACATTTTGACCAGTAAAAACAACATCGTGCGGTAGCAAGCCGATAGCCGCTGACTTTATTCTGCGCTGATGGTACCTTCCCCACAAGATAACACTTAGTACACCCACCAATGCAACCAAAAACCAAAAGTTCCTCATCTTTCCACCTGCATTCATTGCCCTTTGGGGATAATCCCCTCCTTGTTTAAGGAGCGATGCAAGGAGTGAGGAATGATGAAAATGCGATTCCCTGTAATAGGCCAAAGCGTCCATCGGCCTATTGTCCATCAAAGCCCATTCATAACGTTTATGGGCATTCAGTAAACGCCAAAACAAAGAGGTCTCCAGGTCTATTGCAGGTCGATTTTCTTTTAAAAGAAGAAGCATTTCGTTGTTAGCAAAATTTGAAAATTGCCTTTCCTCCTCTTGTTTGTTTTGGCATGCGAATTCCAATGCAATCCATTCCAAAACCGGCCATTGGTTATTTAAAGACTCGGGCCATTGAGATGCTGCTTGTTTCAGGTACCTCAAATACGGCATTGCGGGATGAACATCATAAGGCTTTGTCGCAAAATTCATTTGATACGATGCCAGGACCAGCGCCAAAGCAGCAGCCTCCGTTTGTTCAGAAATAGACAAATTATGGACTTTGTACATTCTGGCCTCCAAGGCGGACCATCGCTCCTGCAAGTCCTGCAAAGGAAAAGGCCTTCCGTGATACCCTCTGGGTTCCAATGCCTGAGATTCATGGTGCTCGGAACAAAAACCATGCCATTCCATGTCGGTTTGCAAAGGAATTGGCCCCTCAAAAATCTGATGAGGAAGATGGCAGACCCCCTTGTCTTTGAGGTCACTTATGGATAAATTTTTGTTAACCTTGTTTTCGAGTTCGGTCACGTAATCTGCATTTTCCTCCGACAGGACAAACCAAGAGGGTCTGTCTCGATGCGCCAACAGAAGCATGCTCAAGAGAAAAGTGAGTTTCAATGATATGGCCATATACTTGCAATAACCAAAGCTAAACGGAGATTGAGATTTTCGAACCCTATTGAAAATTTTGAATTAAAATCTGAAAAATCGAACAGATTTGTAATGGATGGGGCTCTCCTGGTTAATTTTGGTCAAACGATCGATGGAAATTTTGCTTTTCATCCCCAAAACCTTATTCCTATGAAAAAGACTATGCTCATGTGGGTTCTGATGACGTCGGTGCTGCTAGGTTGCCGCAAAAAAGATAATCCAACCCCGTCCCTTTCACCGGCCGAAACCTACGCCAATCGCCTGGTGGGAACCTGGGATGTTGATAGCTTGACCTATTCCGCTTCGGTAGCCGTTCTGGGTCAAACCATTCCCATTCAAGGGGGCGCATCGCAGGCCGGTTATATTGCCTTCGAAAAAACCCCGTCCAGGAGCGTGAATTACGACATCAAGTTCAGGCCATCTCTGCCTCCCACGATTCCCTTCCCCTTGGATACTGTGCGTTTGTTAGGCCGAGGAACCTGGGTGAATACGGTGGATACCATCACCTTAACCGACACCAGCAATCAAGTTTACAAATTCAAAGTTTTGTTTAACGGGACCAACACCCAACAACTCAAAACCGTAGTGAATTACGATGGAGGAACTTTGGGCTTGGTTCCCGTTACCCTCGAAATGACCCTGGGTCGTCGATAATCTGGCCATTGAAGGACGCTGCGAGCAACCTCGACTTTTTTGTGCAACCTGACCTGGACGCTGTTCCAGGGTCAGATCACTACCCTTCCTATGCCATAGGAGCATCCATTCGCAGGCTCACGGCTCGAAAGGATTTGCCCGGCTCAACCACGGTGGTTCTGATTGGACTTGATGATTTCAGACAAAGTCCGGAGAGCGCAGCCACTCCTTGGAAGTCAGCAGCCACTCCTTGGAAGTCAGAGGAGGCGGCAGCCGATAGGATTCGCGCTGCTCTCTATGCCCTGCCATGGGGCGAACAATTTCCGGCTGTGGCAGATTTGGGTAACATGATTGCAGGGAGGTCCTTCGAAGATACCCTCTCGGCTATGGCACAGGTGGGTTCTGATTTGAGGGAGCTGGGTCATATCCCCGTTTGGATTGGGGGTAGCCTACCCCTGCTCCGAGGGATATTCCAGGGATTCAAAGGGAATGGGCCCACCGACGTTTCGATTGTCTCTTCCCGTACCCATTTCAAAACGGGTCCGAACCTGGCACCGTACGAATTTGCTCTTAGGAGCTTGGTCGAAAACGACTCGTTGCATCTTTTCAATTTGAGCTGTTTGGCCGGTCAATCGCACTATCAAGAAGCCGGTGAATCCGCCCTCTTGGAACAAATGCGCTTTGAGCAGCTTCGATTAGGCCCTCTGCGACAACATCCTGACTGGGCAGAGCCTCTACTTCGATCCTCTGATTTCACCGTTTTTAGTTTGAGCAGTGTACGTTGGTCCGATACGGAAGGGAATCCCTATGGGGGGCCCAACGGGCTTTTCGCGCATGAATTTTGTCAACTGTCTCATTATGCCGGGGCCAACGATTTGCTGAAGGCCGCCTTTTTCTGCGATTATTATCCATCGGGTCGTTCATCCAATACTGATCAAGATCATAACACATCGCAACCTCAGGCTCATGTCGGAGCCCAGACTCATGCCGGGGCCCAAGTCCTCGCCCAAGGTATTTGGTATTTGCTGGAAGGAATTTCTCAACGCTGCGATGATACCCCTCGGATCAATTCAAGGAATTATACACGGTACACGATGGCCCTGCCAGGAGATCATGAATTGATTTTTGTGAAAAGCCAGAAGAGCGGCCGTTGGTGGATTGAAGTTACCCTACCGGTTCCTGCCGGATCACGCAAAGAACGTTCGCTGCTCGTACCCTGTACCTACGATGACTACCTCAAAGCTACCGCCGCGGAATTGCCAGATCGTTGGTGGCGAATTCACCAGAAATACCTGCAGTAACGACCGATCCAGGAATTACGAACAATCGCGCGGTTACGAACCATTGCGCGAAAACGAACGATCACCCTATAACAAATCATCACCGATATCGGATCGGTAGAAGGCCCCGTCAAAATCCACTGCCGAGGCCAGATTCCTGCTCTTCAAAACGGCCTGATCAAGTTCAGGATCCAAGGCGGTGGTGGCCATGACCCTGCCCCCACTGTTAACCACCTGATTCTCTTTCCACGCCGTTCCTGCATGAAAACAATAACGATCATCCCCCGGCTCGTTGGGCCACTGCATCATGGCCCCGGTCTTGGGCTCCGAAGGGTACCCTTCGGAACATACCACGGTGGTGACCGCGTAGCGCGGATCCACCCAAGGTGCTCCCTGAGGCAATTGCCCTTGGGCTGCCCCGACCATCCATTCCAGCATATCCGGCCCCAACCTCGGAAAAACCACCTGGGTTTCAGGATCACCCATCCGGACATTGTATTCAATAACATAAGGGTCTTCCCCGACTTTCATCAACCCCACAAAAAGAAAGCCCCTGTATTCAATACCTTCTTGTTTCAAACCCTCGAGCGTAGGCCGTACAATTCGTTCTTCGACCCTTTGAAGAAATTGATTATCGGCAAAGGGGGGGGGCGATACAGCCCCCATGCCCCCGGTATTGGGACCGGTATCACCGGGGCCCACTCTTTTGTAATCCTTGGCCACCGGGAGGGTTACCGAACGGGTGCCGTCACAGAGGACAAACACCGAACATTCAATCCCATGCAGAAATTGTTCAAACAATACTTTGGATCCAGAATTGCCGAAACGATTTTGAACCCAAAACATGTCCAGGGCCTCTGCAGCTTCTTCTTTTGACGCGCAAATGATCACCCCTTTGCCTGCGGCCAATCCATCTGCTTTGAGCACCAGCGGGTAGTTTACGGTGTCCAAATACCGCTCCGCCTCCAACCGCTCCGAAGCCTCAAAAGTTCTTGCCTTGGCCGTGGGAATTTCATACCGATTCATAAAGGCTTTGGAAAAGTCTTTGCTGCCTTCCAAACGGGCCCCGGCTTGATCAGGGCCCAAAATTGCAAGATGCGCCAAATCGGGGTCTCCCTTGCATTGATCCACCAAACCCTGCACCAACGGATCTTCCGGCCCTATCACCACCAAATCCACTTGATACTCCCTGACCCACCTTGACCAAGCCCCAAAATCACGCCAATCCGGACAATTCTTGGCTGCCCAATGACGGGTGCCCGCATTGCCAGGATGAACCCACAACTCATCACAGTGGGGACTTGAGGACAAGTTCACCGCCATGGCATGCTCACGGCCTCCGGATCCAAGAATTAATACGCGCAACATAGAACAAATTATTTCAGGTTTTCAACCGAGGCCATTGAAGCCAACAAGGCCTCCAATTCCCGTAACCACGCCCTCTTGGGCTCGTTGGGAGCATACACAAAGGCCTCTGCATGGTACGCCACGCCTTTCCCGAACCATGCACGATGGACGAACGGCCCCCCCATGAAATCTCCCTCCATCTTCCACATTCCGCGGCCTTCATGGGTTTGGCCATCCTGACCCCACCGAGGTGGTAGCAGGAATTCGGTACGGTATTGCGATCCCGGTGAAGGGCCCGGTATGCCAATGGCCAAGACGGAATCTCTGGCCATCTGTATAAATTTCGCAACATCCTTCGCAGAAGCCAAGCTTTCCCCCTCGGGGAGTTTATTCTTCCAAAGGAACAAATTCATGCTGCCTTGCGGGATTTCTTTACTTAACCATATCCTACTTGGTAAAATTCGTTTTATCCGATAATCACCTGGCAAATGGGGCATTTGGATACCAATGCTATCGCGGATCAAGGTCAACACGGTATCCGAAGAAGTCAGTCGGTTCAATCGTTCCAAAATCAATTCCTTATCCATGCGCTGAAACTGTTGCCTGATCCATGGGCCTTGCTCTCTCAAGAAATTACCGAAAACACTCGAATCAGGCGCGATAAACCAAACCTCTCGCTGTGGAAATGCACGTGGATGCGCCAACGTCCCCCAATAAACTTTGCCTTGTTCGAGAGCCTTCTTAGCAGCGATAACAACATTCTTAGGCAAATCTTCCTGAAGATCACCGATCCGAATATGCAGCATGAAACGATGCCTGCTCTGAAATTTGTTGGAGCCCAAATCCTGAACAGGAATAAGTTTGAACCAAGGTTCCGGTTGGGGTAAGCCGTATTGTTCGGAAGAAAGAGTTTTACGCAGTTGTCGGCCAATTTCACCTTGCCAAATTTCAGCTTCGCTAACCACCAAGACTTCTGCAACGCCACCCAGCGACTCCGGCTTCAGACCGCGGTCTTGGCAAGCATCAAGCAAAAAAGACATGCCCAGCATACCCATCCACCGCGAGACCTTGGGCCAAATCCTCAAAAAGATCTGCAGCATGATGAAGGCTAACCCCGTTGAATTCGCAAGACCATGCCCGGGGTCAAACGACTTCTCGAGGTCAAATTATTGAGCTTCATGAGATCATCCACCGTTAGCCCTTCAAATTTTCTGGAGATTGACCACAAGGTATCGCCTTGGCGGACTCGATAGGACTTGACCTGAGGCTCATTGGACGCTATAGCTTCCACCGGTGAAACCAAGGTATCTGCCCCATTTTTCAGGGCTGGGCTTGTATTGACCTGAAGGATGGCACTATCTGCCTGTGGGTTGCCCTTAACCAAGGCTGTATTCTTTTTGATTTTGAGCCGAGCTCCTACAACAAGACGGTTTGACCTTAACTGGTTAGCCTCTTGAATTTCCAAACTAGAAACCCCGTACTTTTTGGCGATGGAACTTAGGTTATCTCCTTTACGGACCTTGTGGTATTTCCAGGTGGAGTAAGGGACATTGGCCGAATCAGGCTGAGCCAATCGGGCATTGGCTTCCTTGGCCTCTTCCGCGATGACTTTGGAACGCGTTAATTCGTACAAATACGCCAGGTACACGGGCCTCTTCCTTTCAAATTCCGGGGCCAATTTGGCAGGGATACGGAGCGTATATTCGGGATATCCTGCGGGTACGAATTTCTGTTTGAGTTGAGGGTTCATCAGAGCCAAAAGATCCGAATCCATGTTGAGCATTTGGGCAAAATAACTCAACGGCAAAGGGCCTTGAACCGCAACGGTGTCAATTTCGATCGGTAAGGCCACCATGGAATAGGGCTGCAAATTGTGTTCTGCAGGATAGGTCATCAAATAAGTGACTGCTATAAAGGCAGGAACATACCCTCTGGTTTCCGCAGGGAGGTACGGCATAATTTCCCAAAAAGTTGTTTTGCCACCGGATCTGCGTATCGCTCGGTTAACATTACCTGGCCCGCAATTGTAGGCAGCCAAAACCAAAAGCCAATCGTTGTATGTATGGTATAAATCCTTCATGAAACGACAGGCAGCGTCACTGGACAAAGCCGGATCCCTTCGTTCGTCAGAATAGAAGTTCACCTTGAGGCCATATTGCATCCCGGTTCGGTACATGAATTGCCACAAGCCTGAAGCGCCAACTCGGCTCACCGCGTTGGGGTTGAGGGCAGACTCCACAACAGCCAAATGCTTTAACTGGTGAGGCATTCCATGACGCTCCAAGGCAGCTTCAAATTCCGGGTAATAATATTTGCTCAAGGCCAAGACCCTTTCGGTCAGCGACTTTTTGCGGATGGCATACATTTCGATGAAACCCCGCACATAGGGGTTATGCTTCAGCGGAATAGGCGATTGTATTTGCCTCATTCGCCATGAAATCAACGAATCGGATAGCGGCGGAATATAGTCCGGAGCATACCCGTACTTATTGGGGAGGCGAGGGGTAGCAGTATTCTCTTTGCGAAAAAAACGAAGGGAAACCAAGCTATCCAAATTCCGAACAATGGCCTCATTCGCCAAGTCAAAGGGGGAAACCGTTGAGGCTGCCTGCCCAACAGGCATTGATGCCCCGGAATTATTGGCGTTCTGCCCTAACCCAACGGAAATAAAAAATAATCCAAAAAATGTTAATAACAAATATCGATATAAATTCATGAAACAAGGTTTGGGCGAATCGAATCCACAAGACGATCCGCAATTTCGAACATGATCGCATCCTCGAATGCGCCACCCATAATCTGTATGGCTAACGGCATACCGTGCTCATCCGTCCCTGAAGGCACAGAAATGGCCGGGAGACCGACTAGATTGGCCAATACGGTAAATTGATCTTCTAAATACATGGCCAAAGGGTCGCTGCTTTTGGAGCCTAGGGGAAAGGCTGGCCCGAGGGTTGTGGGCATTGCAAAAACATCGCATTCCTGCATAATCCGTTCAAACCGTTCTTTTAACAAACGACGGACTTTCTGCGCCTTACCGTAATAGGCGTCGTAGTACCCTTCGCTCAAAACAAAAGTCCCCAACATAATTCTTCTTTGGACTTCAGGGCCAAA
>Ga0214921_10001258_pt1 | contig 43726 bp, 45 predicted proteins | sample LL1505_MetaG_FD_177992 | JGI IMG/M metagenome (GOLD analysis project Ga0214921, IMG submission 177992) | Freshwater microbial communities from Lake Lanier, Atlanta, Georgia, United States - LL-1505 | ecosystem: Environmental > Aquatic > Freshwater > Lake | place: USA: Georgia | collected...
ATTTTCATTCATATTGCCTTCACGTACCAGCAATATTGTTCCAGCAATATTCTCAGCATCTCCAATATTGGGTTCCCTACGTGCTATAATACGAATATTGTCAGCTTTACTAACAACGTAACTTCTGCCCAGAGCACCGTTTGCCTCTGGTTGTTCATTGACTATGCATTCTTCTGGATATTCTAAACCGCCATCAACATCAGGAATTAATTTATAGTTTTGATCAACCAAACTTTGTTGAACTACGTATACACGAGCCGCATCATATATGGGATCCGGATTTCCCTCATTAGGATTTGCAATATTCTCTTTTTTTATTCGAAAAGGATTTTTGTTAGTTTCTTGATATCCTCTGCTATTGTCAATAATCAATGGTGCAGTAGATAAATTTCCGGGGGGATTGTCATCTCTGCTCTCACGAGGATTTGCCCCTATAGGAGAAACATAACGTCCTCGACCAACAACGATATCAACTGCACCAGCAAATCTAGGATTGCCATCTTGTTTTGGAATATCAATCGGAGGATCTAATAATGCCCCACCGATTGATCCATTTCTATCTTCTCCCAAAACAATCAAAGAATTATTCGAACCTTGCAGTACAAATTCTTGAGGACGTTTTAGCCACCGTGGTACTGGTTCTGGAGTTATATATCGTGATGCTAATGCATTTTTAAATATATAATCGTATGGATTTTCTCCTGTACTAGTGGTTGGCAATGTTCTGCTAGCAGGACTGTTTCCGCCGTTCTGAAACAGTTCCGGACTGCTATCAGTAGGTCTATCATCCAATTGTGAAGTTGAATAATTTGCGGGATTTGTTGTTGGATCAAATTGTCGATCTAAATGTGTGTAGTTGGCATCTTCAAATGTATTATAACCAGGGATCCTACTAAGCCAATATCCTCTCTTAATTCCGGTAACAACAATATCTTCATATAATACGTATATTTGTTCCCCAGGAGCTATTGGAAACATCATATGAGATGGAAATAAAGGAAAAAGGATTGTAGTGTTTTCTGGTCCTTGTCCACTATCTGAGGTTGTTAATAATGCAATAACACAGTTGGGGGTCATGATATCAACAATGTCGCCATTGTTAACAATACTAGCTAAATTTTCCTTATAAGCTTCAGTTAATTGACTCGGATCTGTTATAACATCTAATACAATTGCACGTTGTAAAGTAGGAGTTTGACCGGTAGTAAGAGCTGAAGTAAATATTTCAGTACCAAGTCCGGTTCCACCTGTTAATGCTCTTGTTAAATTAGTATTTGCTCTCGGCATATTCTATAGATATAAGCTATAACAATTTTTAAAATATGACTTCTTTATTATCGACCATATTTGGCTATTCCAAGCAATTGATTAACTGGAGCAAATGCCCCGGTTAACTTATATACCTTGCCGCCGTATTTAAAAACAATACCTTCCATGGAACTTGTAATGTTATCAACATTTCCTAAACGGGACAATTCTTTTTTCATCACTTCATTTGAATGTTCTGTCCCAGCAGTTCTAATGGTTTCTATAGACTTTTCAACTTCGCCTCTTAGGCGTTGAATTTCCTTGTCCGGATTTATAATAAGATAACTTGCAACGCCTTTTAAAATATCTTCAGCGAAATTTTTTATTATAAATCTTACTGTGTCGGTCGCTTCATTATAAAGAACAATGCCATTTCTTATAAGGTCAACAATATCTTTAACTTGTTCCTTTTGCACCAATCCCTCTTTAACTAAATCTTCTAATATTGGCTTTTTGCTGGTAAGATTTTTTTCAAAATCTGATACAAGTTCAGCAAGATAACTTTTGGTATCATCATCAGCTATAATATCTTTCATCCGTTCAGAAATAACATATTCTTCAAACATTTCGCCAAGAGTATTGTCATTGGTCATACTATAACTGTTCATGACGCCATTTAATCCGGCAATAGCCATTTCTAATGGCTCATTATTTGATAGCTTTTGCAATGAAACCATAACCGGTCCCAACACTTTCCAGCCGCTATCTTTTATTGCAGCTTGCATACGATTTGTAGTTGCAACAAGCTTTGCAAAATTTTTGCTGGTGTCTATGTTTAATGGTTGACCATTTTCATCATATACATTTCCACTTTCGTGAAACACAACGGCATCTTGATCATAGTTTATAACATTAGGATTAAGGGTGCCTACTATCTCTGCTGAATACCAAATCTTGCCATCATTGAAGATAGCGGTTCTATCTGCTGGAGATAACGATGCTATAGCGGCTGATAGCACCTTATAGGCTTTTCCAAATACAGCAGCGACCCTTGGCTTGTCTGCCCATTTTGTTTCAATCTCATCTGCCCCCATTCCATTTGTTTTAATATGACCGGTATTACGAGCAAATCTTAATCCTTCTGCTGGAGTAAACGTAAAGAATACGTTTTGTCCATCAAGTTTTTCTGACACGTTCTCTAACTTACCCTTGCTGGCTTGATGAAATATAGCTTTTATTTCTCCAAAGGTTAGATTATAATCCTCGTGGACGTGAGACATATGCCCACCAAGACCGCCCTCGGCTATCTGTTCGAGAATGGTAGGAAGTAAAACATCTTTTATCTGCTTGATAACCTTTTGTCTTTTTACTGAGCTCATTGTTTCATGCCTGTTGTTTTTTGAATTTTATCATATATGTCTTCTTCAGACATCATATCATCTAAGTCTTCTTCGCTTGCCTTAGATACCAATTCAGTTAACTTAAGTATTTGATCATTTGCCTTACTCATACGTTCCATGTAACGAGATAAGTTTTGACCATGAATAGCGTGCTCATTAGGGTTCGCATGGACATAACCATAAAGGTCTATCCACATGATGTAGGCATTCTTACGGTCTTGCACCGAGTTCTCATAGATTTGCTTCCAGAGCGCCTTCTGCTTGTCTTCTACAGATGATATCTGATTAAGAAGAGAAGAGAAATCATGGAGCTGTTGATTAATCTTATTGTCCAATTCATCTATATTTGGACGCCGAAATCCAACCTCTAATCCAGTTGTGTCAGGTTCTTCTGGAGGAGTGGGTAGCTCAAATGATGGAGCGGCGGGTTGATAAACAGGTATATTTTTCTTTGCCATATCCCTAAATATATAAAGGTATACCACTTATTTCTATAAACAAATATATTGATAAGTGGAACCCTACCAATTAGAGAAGCTCTATATGCTAAACTCGTCGGTGTTCTTTACATCACGATAATGTCTCTTAAGAGAACTCAGTACAATCGATAACTGTTTAGAACTTAAAGTTGTGAGTTCCCTTACATAGAGTAGTATCGCCCTCTTACTTAAAAGATCAACGTCTTCAAGATTGCTAATAAGTACTTTAATGGCATTAACTACCATTTTTTCATTATCTGTCTTAGTCTTGTCCTCTATAGCCGCAACAAGCTTAATCAGATAATCATGAGTATTAACCATGGTATAAAGTTCTTCAAATCCAGGTTGGAACTGTTGCGTCTCAATCTGTTCAACGTCTTCCTTAGATAAATTATCACGATCATCCATTGAGATATAACTTTGAACACGTTTGATGTTCTGTTTACTCTTAATGGTTAACCAGTTTTTAGCTACAACGTTGAAATAAGAAAATGCTTTACTACCCTTTTCAGCGTTAAACTTCTCTACCGCTGAATATAGGAACTGTAAACACTCATGCTTAAGGTCTTGCTTGCTCTCATATATTACTGAAAAGCCATAGACGTTTATCAGATTTTCTACAAGGCTATCAAAGGCAGGAAGTATCTCCTTCACGTAAACCTTTTTCTTTTTTTCCGTATCGGCTTCCTGCTGATAGATTATAATTTGTTCTTGTGTTTTATCTGTAAAATAATTGATAAGGGTAGGTTGATCGCCTTTACGTTTAATCTTCCTTCTACCTTTTTTTTCGGGACTACCAATTGGAGGTATAGAATCGGTACGTGGAGCTACCGTTAATAAGTCACCAATATCATTAATTTCTGCTGATATATCAACGGTTGAAGTCTTGCGTATTCTCATCTAACATTTCTCCTCGGAGTATACGCTCTCTCATTATTCTCTCTTGCAATTCACGAATATTAGGTTCTTCTTCGACAACCATATTATATTTTTGTTTGCTACGATCAACAAATTTAAGAGCCACACGATTAACAGCCATTTTATTTTTCTTAATCTCTGCCATGGCTTCATGAACAACCATTTGAACTTCTTTGCTATCAAAGAATAATCTCATTTCTAAGATTTTCTCTAATGCCTGTTCGGTATCCTCTAATGCCTCTACAGCATCAGAAAAATCATCTTCAATAATCATAATAATCCGTGCAAAACGAATTAGATAAAATATTGACGTAATTAATAGAAATAATATTACCAGAGTTGTTAATCCAAGTATAATCATCCCAATACTTCCTTAAGTGCTTCTGTATATTGAGTAGCAACCGCCTCATAAGAGTATTCCTTTTTAAGAGTTACGGCTAAATCTTTAGCCCATTGTTGAGGCATTTGTGGGCTTTCTACAAACTTCTTTACACGGTGCTTGAAATCATCTTCTTTAACATTTGCCCACTTGGCTTTTTCCATCCAAATCTGATTATCTACTCGGGTTTGATGAATTTGCTCTAAACGATAGTCAAGCTTTACGTACTTCCCTTTACCAAGGAACTCTGTATGAGCACTCCAGCCCGTAGCAATAACTGGAAGACCAGAAGCCGCCGCCTCAAGAATAGGAAGACCAAATCCTTCACCACGAGTAGGAGCTACAAGAGCTTTAATCTTTGGATGACGATATAGAGATGCTACTTCTTCGTCTGTCATATCACCATGAAGAAGATAGAACTTTGGAAACTCTGCGCCCTTCTTGATCTCCATCGTAAGTTGCGCCATCATATTCGTTGTTCGCATACGATCAACTACCGTATGTCTACCGGTATTTGTCTTAAGAACTATCCCAACGTCCGGATTATCCTTGAACTGTTCTGCCAACCACTTAACCGTATAAAATATATTCTTACGATCATTTTCTGGATTATTGCCAGTTATCTGTCCAAATACAAGAAAGTTAAAATCTGTCTTAAGTTCTAAATCAATTTCTGATAGCTCCGGTGTAGCTACGGCATCAATAAATGCTTCTGGAATAACAACAACCTTAGTCTTTACTTCGCCGCTGTTTGCAAATACTTCCTTAACAAATTCCGAAGGAACAATTACAAGATCCATGCGATTAATGGCTGATATCCATGCAGGATTACATATGTCGCCTTCAACACCTGCCGTTATTCCAACGTTATAATCTGCAAGGAAAGGGTTCCATTCATTTGGCAACTGTAGCTGTAAAGAAACATCATATTTATCTCTTTTTCCAGCAGCTTGCAATAAACGACCAATCAATCCATCTTGAGCATATACATCAACGTGCCAAGGAGTTGCACCCCATGGAAGAGGTTCCGTAACAACATCAATATTTCCAGTTCTATCTGCTAAATCAAATAGCCAACGAGCTATCTGACGAGCATGAACTCCATAACCACTTTCGGTTAATACTGGACCACGAAGAATTACTGTTTTCTTTGTCATTACTATATCCCTTATCACTTAATATTGATCAACTTGTTAGCAGGAGCTGGATTAATGCCGGTAAGCTTCCAACGCTTGAGAGCACCGGTTTCTTTCCTTGCCTTATAATCTTCTACGCATTTTAACATCGTATCATGCCAGCTTTGAACCATGTTTTCATACTTAAATTCATGCTCAAGATATTCGGTAGTCTTCTCTCTGAACTCTGCCTTCTTCTCTGGTGTCCAACTATATACTTCCATAAAAGCGTCTGCCACTTGACGTTCCGTGCAATAGTCTTCGAAGATATAAGGAACCATTTGTGAACCGACTAATGAACGCTTTGCCGGCTCAATAGCAACGCCATATTGATAACCATTACGATAATCTTCTACCTGACGTGTTTCGCCGCCGGTCTTAAGAGCAATGATTGGCTTACCAACCTGCAATGAAATAAGAGTAGAAAGACCAAACCCTTCATTCTTAGCTATGTTAACACAAACGTCTGCGAGGTTGTGCATAACATTCATTTGCTCAAATTGAAGACGATCATTTGAGAACCAAACATTTTCATTTAATCCAAGCATATCGGATACGGCAAGAAGATTTGGACCTTCCATATCATTTGGATCTGTATGCATGATTAGAACTGCATTACGGTGTCCTTCTTTCTTCTCAAGATCATCAAGGAAGGTCTTCCATCCAAGAAGAACATCATTCGGCATTTTACGTGTAGCATTACGATTAACCCAAAGAGCCTTAAACCAATCAGCTTTTGCACCAAAGTTCTGTTGCTTAAGATGATTAATTTGTTCCACCGGTAGAGCATGATATGCCTCCTTCGGGAACGTGTGAGGAATATAGTTGGTCTTCTCTGGGAAATGAGGTTTGACCATTTCAAATGTCTTATAAGAAAGGCAATTGATTAGATCGGTACTCTCATACCATGGGAAGTTAAATGCTGGATATGGATCATTATCCCAAACGTGCCAATAGACGATTGGGCATACTTGATGGATTTCATCTTCCATTTCCCAAAGCCAAGTAAACTGGCGTGGATCTGTAAACAAGAATATGGCATCAGGTTGTTCCGTAATAAGAAGCTGACGAATGAGCTCCTTGCTTCCAAAGCCGTCTACAGGCTTTACAATGAAGTCAGGGTTGACAGCTATCGTATCGTACTTTGCGTGCTTCATAGCGCCGCCTAAGCAGCGGAATGACCATTGACCGGTCTTGATAAGACCATCAATAAGAAAGCGTGCTTGGACGCCTACTCCTGATGGTGCTAACGGGTGATCCGAAAGCGTGATTACCTTATACTTCTTCTTAAAATTAAACGGCGTGAGAAATGTGTTCTCTTCTGACATTACTATCTCCTACGATGATATGATATTTTCACAAACAATGACGCATATGTTTAAAACTTAAGTTATTGCGAAAATTTAGTTTTACATGAGTTCAAATCATCATGACAGATTCCAATAAAGTCAGTATTTTTCCAAAGCTTATCGTTCCAAAATAAAGAGTTGTCAGATGGTTGATTGATAATACTATTTGATATAAACACTTCTGGATATGTCCAAATGTATCCTTTATTGGTCATAGTTATTTTATCGTTCTCGTGCCAGAACCAATGAAGATTGGTTTTAGATAGCCATTCTATGGCGGCAATATTTTTAGCATGGATCCAAAGATTTTTATTAAGATTTATTAGAAACATTTCATTAATTGAATATTCTGGTGCATCGTGGCCGAGATACTGTATATCGTTCTGTAGCCACAAATCCACTTCGGCATCATATCCGTATTTAACGGCAGATAATATATAATCTGGTCTGTTCTCAAACTCGAGTTGTTTTCCAGCCCAATTCCCTCTATGAGCTATTAATCTCATCTAATCAATCCCCATTTTTTAATGCCTTCATAATATTCAACATCATGATTTCCATCAATTGCCTGTCGCATTGCTTTAGCGCCAGACAATGTGCCCATAGGGTGTCCGTGAATTGCGCCACCAACATTGGCAATAAAATCATTACCAAATTGTTTTTTATTTGCTTGTACTAATCCTGGATGCATACCACAGCTTAATGCTGGAACTACATTGTGAGAATGTAGAGTAGATATTACATTAGAAAGTTCATTGATATCATCGCTCAAATACCCTCCCCACATTCCTGCATGGATGGTATCCACTCCCATCATACCAGCTAATTGACATATAACTGACCAGTCAATTCCAAATGCATGACGCTTATCTGTAATAACCTTATCCCCACTTTTTTGAAAGTGCAAGAACAATGGCAAATTAAGCTTTCTTACTGCATTATATACACCGAATCCAGACCAGAAATTAATATGAATTCCATTTCCTCCAAGTTCAGACACTAATTTTGCTCTTTTCAAAATATGATCATGATCACCATTAATACAAACACAATAAACTACTTTTCTGCCACAAGATTGAAGATAATTTGAAATTAATGGAACACGTTTTTGAATTGTACAAAAACTTGGATTTGCTAATATTTCATCTTCTTTTATAAAATCGACGCCGCCATCAACCAATTCTTTGACCATATTTAATAAAACTTCTGGAGTAATACCGGTCTTTGGTTTTATTATTGCGCCACTAAAAGGTTTCTCATAGCTGTTAACGAATTTTCTCATTCCATTAATGCCATATTTTGGACCTAAAAAATTCGCCTTTACAGAATCAGGAAATTCTAATCCGATAAGACGACAAGCATCAAATGTTTCAATATCCATTTGACCACCCATTACTTGACATAACAGATGACTAATTCCATCGCCTTCCCAATCAGTATTAATGATTGGGAATCCTATTTTAACAATTCCATCTGTTTTACCAATCAATTCACCTTCATCGTGAAGGATTACACATGAAGACATTTCAAATATTTCTTCAGTTTCCCATTGATTTCTTACGTTTGGATTTCCTACACTTTGACCAATAGCTAATTCCCAAGCAGCTTTACGAAGATCGCCTTTTGGTGTTGTTTTGATTTGGTATGTAGCAACAAAATATTTTTTTTTTAGAATGTCCGTATTAAAAAACTTCATATTTATCCCCTGGTATGCTAGGCATCTTTATACAAACTATTATACAATCTTCATGAAATGTTGGATTTGCAATTTCATTAGGTTCTAGCGAAAATATTGTTCCGGCGCTAATCAGTTCATTTTTGATTGTCATTGAACCCGAAATCAGAACGTTATATTCTGTAGCTATAGCATGATAATGTTTTGGCCAGATTTCATCTTTTTTATGAGTTAAGATTCCTACTTCGAAATCTTTTGTTTCGAATACAGATGGTTGAAAATTTCCAATAAACCATCCCCTATACATATCAGATAATTGAGTTTTTTTCATAGTTTAAATATTTTTGTAAATCCTCCGGTACACCAACTGAATGATGATACTCGTTTGGTATATGATATATACCAACATTATATCCATTTTTAATCATATAATTATAGCTGGGTCCAATATAATATTCGCCATTAACTGCTCTATCTTGTTTGGATATCATTTCCTCTACGCTAGATATAAAATATCGACCCTTTTTCCAATAATGAATTCCATTCAAGCTTATATTACTTATAACTTCTTTCTCTTTTATTTGTAATACTGAGCCTTTTCTTGAAACCTTGGCATAGCTATTTTTATTTGTATTCGTATGATAGGTTACAACAGCTCCATCATAAAGACGTACATTGTGCAAAAAATAATCACTATTCCAAGTCATTATTTGATCACAATTTGCAATGATTAATTCATTGTCATTGTCAATGTGTGATTTATGTAGTAAAACACTACATGCCGGACCTTCAGTTGTGTAATCAATCTCATGAAAAATACTTTTTGGCTTAACTGCTAAAATAAGTTCTTTTATTTTTTCTGAGTAATTATTCTTACTTATAATAAAAAAGTAATTTCCTTCGATATTAAGACTGGTAATAGCTTTTACTATCATGGGAATTCCATTGATGTCGATAAGAGGCTTAGGAACAATAAATCCAGAATTCTGAAATCTACTTCCAAGTCCAGCCATTGGGATTATAATGTTAATATTATTCGAATCCATTTTTTTCTTTTGAAATATTTATGAAAAGTTTTAAAATTTTAATATTGTTTGTATTTAGCAATTATTTAATAGTTTATCTTTTCTGACATGAATGATAATCAAAGATTTAAAGCTCTATCATAGTCCGCATCATACATCATCTCAGCTAAACCACGAAATGTTGTCTTTGGTTTCCAACCTAAAATCCTTTCGGCTTTAGAACTATCGCCAAGCAAAATTGGAACTTCATGTGGACGATATAGTCGTGAATCGATTTTAACGTGTTTGTTAACGTCTAAACCGGCATAATCAAATATAACACGTAGGAATTCACCAACTGTATGTGTTTCTCCAGTAGCAATCACATAATCATCACCTTTTGGTTGCTGAAGCATTAACCACATTGCCTCAACATAGTCTCCAGCAAAACCCCAATCCCTCTTCGCATCAAGGTTTCCAAGATATAACGTTTCTTGTTTGCCAAGCTTTATATTAGCTGCGGCAAGAGTAATCTTGCGAGTTACAAACGTTTCACCTCTTACTGGACTTTCATGGTTAAACAATATGCCAGATGATATATGAAGACCATAGCTCTCACGATAATTGCGGCAAAGGTTATGTGCATATAGTTTCGCAGCAGCATACGGGCTCGCCGGGGTCATACGTGTTTCCTCATTTTGAGGAATATTAATGTTATCCCCATACATCTCCGAGGATGATGCTTGATAGAAACGTGCTTGCGGACAGATTAGCCTATAAGCCTCTAAAAGCTTCAAAGTTCCGCCACCTACTACGTCTAGGGTTTCTTCAGGAACCTCAAAGGAAACCCGTACATGGCTCTGTGCAGCAAGGTTATATATTTCATCAGGCTTGTGCTTCATGAGCAAAGCATAAAGAGAAATTGAATCAGTCATATTCCCATATTCAAGTTTGAAGTTTGGATGATTAAAAACTTCTATATCATCAAGGCGGTTTGTATTGATAAGAGAAGTTCTACGCTTCATTCCAATAACACGATAACCTTTATCAAGAAGAAGTTTAGCTAAATAAGAACCATCCTGACCGGTTACGCCAGTTATAAACGCAGTCTTTTGTATTGACATTATACTCCTCTTACATTTGGATATGTTTCTTTAAACCAATCACAGGTTTTCTTTAAAGCAATATCAAATGGAGTATAGTCTTCTGCACGCCAACTTGTTTTTTCTAATAGCCTCTTATTGGAAGATGGCTTTCTAAATTGACCAGATGGTTTGTCGGTATTAAAAACTAACTTCCCATCGTATTCAAGAAATTCAACAAGCTTCATCGCTACAGAAGAAATAGAATGTTCTTCCGTGTTGCCAATGTTAAGCGGTTGTTCTTCGTTATATTCTTCTGAAACTTTAAGGAGTATACGGGCAACATCTCCGGAGTAAGTAAATTCTCTCAATGGTCTACCATCTCCCCATATTTCTACAGTAGGTTTATTATTAAGTTTAGCTTCCCAGATCTTTCTCATAAGAGCTGGAATGACGTGTCCATCTTCTAAATGAAAGTTGTCATATTCTCCAAATAGATTATTTGGAATGACAGTAATATAGTTGACCCCATACTGCTTACGATAAGCCCTCGTTTGCACGTCCAGCATCCTTTTAGCGTAAGCATAACCGAAGTTGCTATCATGTGGAGGACCGAGGTGTAACTGGTCTTCTGTGAGCGGATAGGAGACATATGGAGCGTCTGGATATACACAAGTAGACAATACGGAAACTACTTTTAGTATACTATGCTTTACACATGATTCTAATACGTTTGAATTGATCATTATATTTTCATGATAAAACGTTCCTAATGAATCTTGGTTTGCTTTAACACCGCCTACTTTAGCTGCGAGATGAAAAACGCAAGATATATTACTATATAAGCCCTGCCCATCAACCGCTTCGAATTTACTAAAATACTTATATGTCTCAGCAGAATCGCTCAAATTTAAAACTCTCTTACTAAGCCCAATCGATTGGATGTTTCTTTCTCTTAGTATATTTTTGAGAGCATGACCTAAAAGTCCGTTTTCACCTGTTATAAGATATGTCATAATGCATTATTCTATACGTATCCAACCATTTTTGTATTCAAATATTCTATTTGCTTTAGACCATTGCGGAATTCCCATAAATGTAGGGTCTGATGATTGATATAAATTAAGCTTAAAGTTAAAAGGCTTATTAGTCGCATTAGCAAGCAACATTTTATGTTCTAACATCTTTTCGTTATTAATAAAAGAAAATGAATTCATTTCAGTATTCCATATTTGTCTATATAAACTGGGCACACAAAAAGATAAATTGTCAAATATTCCATCATTCCATAAAGTGACTGGTGCATATAAAACGTTTTGTTCTATAGCATCAGGAATTTCTATATATGCTAGTTCACAATCAATTCGCATTCTTAATACAATGTCGTAATCTATTAAATTGTTAATCTTCGAAACTAACAATTCATTTGTTTTCATCATCCTATATTGATTTCCATTTGCATTACCTGGCGCATCCTTAATAAATGGAATGATGTGAACAGCGATATCAATATCTTTTAAAAGATCAATTAATATGTTCGCCTCTTGGGTGTCATATGTTAAGCAAAAATTTGATATATCTAAATTTAAAGCAGTTAAATAGCTTATAGTGTTACATATATTGTTATAAACACGTTCTGGGCTTGGTCGCACGATTCCAGTATATAATATTGCTACTCTTTTTTTTGTCATGACGTTGTTCCTTCTGGAAGGTGCTCTATCATCCAGTCAAATACGGCTTTATCAATACTCCAAGTACCAAATACCATTTTCATTCTCCTGTCATATTCCTATTTTTTTAAGACGTTCCTCAGTTAACTTGGTCAATAGATCAAATTTAGAACCGTCTTCCACTATCAAATTCTTTTTACCGCTATTGTGCCAATGCCAAGCAAACGTTTCTGTAAACAAAAACTTTTTATTATCTGCCCGATTTTTAAACCAGCCTGCTTCAATATAATCACCTAAACCTGGAGTGTGTTTATTTATACACCATTCTGTATTAAAAAATGTTGATGGAAAAATTGTGTATTGATATTGCCTATAGAGTTGAGTAAACATATCTTTGCCCCAGCACGTGGAATTAGGTATGATTGTCATTTTACGGGCTTCTTCTAGAAGCTTTATAGAGAATTCTGATTCCTTCTTTAGTGAAAGGACCGTGGCGCAAGCTCCTTGGTTTTTAAAATCGGTTTCGGAGCCCCACATATACATATACTCTTGGTCTAACAGAGGTTTGAAATCTCTTAAGAGTATGATATCCATATCAATCCAAACGCCACCGTATTTATGCAAAACCAACAATCTTAGTAAATCGCTTTGTAAGTAATGTTTTTCATCAGCAGCCTTAAACATACGCAACTCTTTTTCTATAGGAGTGCCAATAGCTTCAGATTTAGCGTCCCATACTCTAAAATCTACAAGGTCTTTAAATCTTTGAATTCTTGGCTCATTGCTTATGTCATAATCAGACCAAACAATCACTTTTGTTTTTTCTAAATTTTGAGTTGCAAAATATGACATTAGAGACACTATCTCTTTATCAGTTCGGAATTCAGAATATATGTGAAAAGGTACCTTGTCTTCCGGATAAGAATAGCTATTATCATTGATAGACTGTAAAAAATTGAGACAGTCCAAATAATTCAAATATAAATTTGGATTATTTTCAAATGATATATCGATCATAGATCTCCTTTTGAAAGAATTGCCTGATATGGTCTGGCATCATCTTTTGATAGTTTTCTGAAGTCCAAATCGTATATGCTATATCCATTCTCAAACAGAATTTCTCTGCGATGCCAATCTTCATCTAAATGAAATTCTACTTGCCATAGGATATCTTTCGTCTTAAGTAGATTTTGAGCGCCTTCGAACAGATCCCATTCTGCACCTTCAACATCTACTTTTATTATATCTACTTTCGTATCGGAGAAATACGTATCTAACTTAACACACGCTACTTCGACGTGGTTTTGATATGGTCTATAATTCATATCATGTCCAATGATATTGCCAACGTGACTTTCTGCCGTGAAAAACTTTACGTTTCCATCGATATTTCCAACGGCGCAATTGTTCAGTTTAAGCTTTGAAAAAAAGCCCCTTTGAGTTGCAATATATTTTTGGTATAAGAAATTATGATTTGTTAAATCAGGCTCGAATGCATGACCAAAATTTAGCTTATCGTAGAAGTAACTCAATACTTCTCCTTGACAAGCTCCAATATCAGCATAATGCCATTCAGATTTACAAATTTTGTCAAATGCATTGCGTTGCTTTATATGCCAATTATCCACGTCAACCTCTCTTTTTTACTGAGTTAATAAATGTGCTATAGTCTCTTATGTAGTCTTCTGGGTCATATCCTTTAGAAGATGTGACCATTAATATACTTTCTGGTTTAACGAACTTTAAAGTCGTCCACGTCATTCGCTTTTCAAACACATAATCTCCTTCCATAAGGATATGTGTTTCTTTTTCAACACCATCAAATAAGCTTATTTCTACAGAGCCTTGTAGACAAAATATTATTTGATCTGTTTCTTTATGTGCGTGTTCGCCTCTAATATCTCCCTCTGGAACGTCTTTAATAAAGAACATTCTTTTCGGTTCAAAGTTAAGTTTTTTAAATTCAAAAGGATATAAAACTCCCCTGCTATCACGCTTACCTTCTAGCTTAGATAGCATATTCTTTATCCTTTACTGAGTTCAAAAATTCTTCTACTTTTTGTATTTCATCTTCAGTTAGATAAGGATGGCAAGGTATAGACAAAATTTTATCAGAAACTCGAACACCAACTTTATTATTGTTTATGCCTTGAAGGGCTGTATAGTCGGTCACGTGAGCTTTATAATGAACCATGTGAGGTATGCCTCTGGCATTCATCTCTTTGATTACATCGTCACGATTTTCAAACATAACTGTGAAGAGATGATATACCGAATTGGTATTGACTCTATATCCTTTTACGATCTTTTTGTAGCGATTGGCAATTTCATTTCTTTTTTCATTAAGAGATTCAAACTTTGATAGTTTAGCTAAAACAATAGAAGCCTGCATCTCGTCCATTCTACTGTTGATTCCAACAAACTCTACTACGCCGTTGTTTTGTCCGTAGAAGCGATACTTCTTAAAGTATTCAGCTTCATCCTTACTGTTAAGGCATATCATCCCACCATCACCCATCGAACCTAGTGGTTTGGTTGGATAGAAGCTAAATACAGAATAGTCTCCATCTTTCCCGCATCCAGAGCCGGTAGATTGGGCACAGTCCTCTATAAGAATATGGTTATTGTCTTTGCAATATTTTTTAATCTTATCGATTTGACAATTGTTTCCAAAAAGATGAACTGGGATTACAATACCATTTTTTACATCTGGCAATTTATTCGGATCAATTGTCATTGATGCATCTACATCAACATAATGAATGTTGTCTGTGATATTTCTACAAGCAACAGACGTAGGATATGCGCCAAAATTTGGCAGTATGATTGGCATATTATTGCTATGAAGCTTCTTTACAAGCATCGTAATTGCATCGGTGCAATTTTTAACACCTACACCATATGCAACGCCAATCTTTTTAGAAAATTCGTTTTCTAGTCTTTCTAGCTTCGGTCCTAGCAAATAGCATCCGGCATTATAAACAGTCGTTAATTCTTCATTAATTTCTTTTTTAAATGAATTGTTCTCTGCGTATAAATCGACAAATTTCATGTTGTTTCTTTCAAATAAAGTTCTAAATGCTTAATCAATCCATATGGTGAAAAATATTCATCATAGATCAACTTGTTCTCATAGCATATATCTAGAACGTTTAAATTTTTAATGTATTGCTCAATTCTATTATGTAACTCACCAATCTCATGCGACTCACAAATAATAGCTTGTCTTTGCCAATTTATAACTTTTTCCAACGGCAATTTTAAATCAGAGTTGATTATTATTGGTATCCTACCAAGAGCTAAAGTTTCATATAAACGATATGAGAAATTACCATTACCTCTTATGCATATACCGAAAAGTCCACTGCGAACGTTTGCTACGAATTCTTTTCTTGCTAGTGTTTTGTCTGATATCTCCGGAGCCCAAAACCCATTACGATATAAAAAGTTTTTGCATAAATTATAGTTCTTTTGTAGTTCAGCAAAGATAGGATATCGATGTGGATCTCTAACGTTGCCACAGAAACTTATTACAGCATTTTTTAATGCCTTTTCTGTAGGCTTTACGTATTCAAATTCCTCACAGAAAGCTGGCATTATAATTTCATTTTGCCTTATCTTGCTGGCGTATGTAGACGTGCGAAATAAATAGAAGTTTTCAGTTGGTGTCTGAATGTTACCATCATAATCATCATTGAAAAATGCTATGATTTTTTTGTTATGTTTTTTAGCTTCTAATAGTGTATTGGTTTGCAATGAACTGAGACTGTTAGACCATTTAACTGGTAACATAACATAATCTGCCATTTCGATAGGAGACACCGATATTAGTCTAGACTTTTCATGCATGAATCTATCATATTCAGGTTTTTCCCGACCACTATCATGTGACCAATAAGTTTCAGATTTAACTTCTGGATCACGATCTAACAAATCGTAGTATACTTTATGCATATTAACTCGAGTCTCAATAAGATATTGTTCTATAAAATATTTTTATTTATTCTTGTATATACCAACTTCTTCTTCAAATCTTTTAAGTAACTGTTCCATAGAATTTTTTATAGAATCCGGATGATCAACTGTAAATTTTTTAGTAAAAGCTTCTCCACGAACTTGTGGTTTAAATTCATGAACTCCTAAATACTTCTTTTCTACTTCAAATCGCTCGTAATCATTTTTAGCATTTACCCATGGCATGAACACATTTTCAAAATAGTTATCCAAACAATTTTCTCTAGAGACTTTGGCTTTGTAATACTCGACTTTGTTGGCAACTTGTTTTGGAAATGCATAAGAATAATGATACATCTGTATTCCATGCTTATAGAACAACGTATCACTATCTAAATGTTTATCAGGCAATGCTTGTATGCCAGGAGGAGGCTTAATAGTCGGCGGTCTGTGAGTTAGCCAGGTTGCACCAGGATAATACTTGAATATTCTTAAGAAGTTATCTTTTTTCTCTTCAAACCCTCCTATTACTCTATCAAGACCACCAAAGAAGCTGGCGCTTCTAATTCCAACGCTGGTATATTTTTCTTTTTCTAAAATATCATAAAGCTTCAATATGTCTTCTCCTTTGAAGACTTCATCAGAATCTAGATTCCAAATATAATCTATGTCCGGATCGATATATTTCATGTAAGCTTTGCATTGATCGTCTTTTTCTTCAAATTGACCATGAACAATTTTTATTTTCTTTTCTGGGTCTGGAAACCCATGAATGATATCGTTTGTTCTGTCCGTTGAGGTAGAGCGACCTTTTTGTTGCCAAAATTTAACCGGTCCTTCAGCAATTAAAATTTGTTTGGCATATGGATACACAGACTCCAAACATTCTTTAAGAACGTAATCTCCTTCAAATACAATCATACCGAATGCAACTTTTAACATCTTATTTTTTCCCCATCAAAGTTTTATTACTGAACATAACGTTTTTTGTGGCTTCAAAATATTCATCGTATAATCTCTTAACCATATCCGATGTTTTTTCTGGAACTCCCCAAACCCATTCATTTCTATATGATGAACGATATGTATTATTTTGTAAATCTGGAACAAAATGGGCAAAATGAAAGAAATATAATTCCTGCTCTCTGTTCTCCCATATAATCTTGTCTTCTTTGTATTTGTGAAATGTAACGCTCCATGGAGCCAGATGACCAATTGCTTTATCGATTATGCATATGTTATCTTTTCCAAAAGCCATAGGGAATAGTTCAAGATACTTTTGATCGCCGCATTGACCATATTCTTTTGCATATGGATTATTTGGATATAGTAACAAATCTTTCCAGAGCTTAGAACAAGACTTACCTACCAAATCATTTTTAAAGTAAACTATACCAACGTTGTATTCTCCGACTGATGGTATGTAGTTAATTCTGTGTCTAATAATGCCAACACTCTTATCGCCCAATTCTTCATATATCCCTGATATGTCACGATAAAAATACAAGTCTGAGTCAACATACATTATGTCGTCCAAGTGTAGGCAGTTGATTGCATACCAACAAAGATAAGGCGCTAATGCCCAGCAATATTGAACGTATTTAGGATCCTTCTTTTGACTGCTAGCATTTGAAACTGCCTCAACGGAAGCAGGCATCGTTTCTTTGCAGTATTTCAAAAAGAAATCTTCATTTTCAACAGTTGCCAAAGATAAAGCTTTAAGCCGATCATCATGTTGAGCTTCAACTATTTGTTCTGTCTTTTCATCTAAACACAACACATATAAAGTAAAAGCTTTTTGCTGTGTGTTCTTAAGGGAATCAAATAATGTTAACAGCTTAACAGCGTAGTCACAGTCTGATATTGCACATAGATTTTTCATTTGAAACCTTTTACGTGTTTCCAGATAGAATTCAAGAGATTTTTAGCTACGCCCTGACAATGAATTACATGAGCTAATATTGGACCTTCTTTGTTACTAAGAAAATAAAATTGGTCTTTGTTTACCAATATTTTTTTCATTTCATGTTCAACATGATATTCTTCCGGCTCATAATTTTCGGCTGCATTTACATTATCATCGAAACATGATTTGTTATTGCTTTTTGTTAAAGAGACGTGAGCAGTTTGTTGAGAAAATAAATATAACTGTGTCATATCACATACGCCACCGGGTCTATTGGTTTCCTGATGCCATTTAAATTTTTCAACTAGTTTCGATTTGATTTCTAGGTTGTTGTAAGAATCAAACATAAATTTGCAGAATGCATTTAATGTATTGATATGCCAATATGAACTATGAGCACTAGCCACCAGTCTATGCGTCGGCTGGTGTGATTGTGTCATAAGAGCAAAATCGCTGTTAATATGCTCATAAAAAACATCTGTTAGATTTGACAATATTGCCAAATCAGAGTCTGCGTAGAAAAAACGCTCGATATTTCTTTTTTTACAGAGATTTTGAACTATGATCCATCTGACATAACATATGAGTTGCATTTCAGCACCACTCATATGCATATGCTGATACGTTTTAGAAAAATCATCAGTACCATCTCTGTATTCCATATGATCTACAAATACAACGTCCGGATGCTGTTTTGCGAAAGCAGTCGATTGATTGCCAATTACAATAACTTCATTTTTTTTAGCTGCCAAATAAAGTGCAGAATGAAAATAATCTTGTTCTCCAAGATGAAAGAATATTACCGGTATATTTTTTTTCATATCATAACTCTACGTAATTTATCCATGTATATTGCCGCATATCTTCTTTATATTGATTCTGCCATGGGGCTTTAATTTCTGTTAAAACAGGAACATTTGAGCGATAAGTTTTCCAATCAAGTCCCCAACGATTTGTTTTGATGTCATATATTGGAGGCATTTCTTGATAGACTTTTATGTAAGACAACAATTCTTTGCGATCTAAATCTTCTTCTGGATTGTTTGTTTCAAACAGCTTTTTGAGACTTCTGCAATCTCCTTGACCGGGAGGATAGTTGTCTTCAAACATTACGTGTTTATAGTTCCATTTTTTACAGACCTTCAATCTACTCACAGCATCTTGATGATCATCAAAAAAACATAACGCACTTTCTTTATCGACTTTTTCCCAGTTAATAGTATTAAAATCTTGATGTAGATATATTGCTTTCTTAGAAACATATCCATTGAAATATTTTGGATAAGGATCTAAACACACCAACTGTGCATCAGGACAAGCTTGTTCAAAAGCCCAGGTTCCTTGCCCTTTCCAAACTCCACTTTCAATTATAACCTTCGGCTGGAGTTTCTTTGCAACAAACCACGAATAGAAAAGTTGCACCGCAAGTTGTCCACCATCATTATCTCGAATAGGTCTTCTTTGATATAAATAATAAAACTCTTCTAATAGTTTGGTGAATTCTTCGGTGCTCCAAGGCATATTGCCAATTGAAAATGATTGCTCGTTCATATACTGTTCATCCTTTGTATAAAATTATTCTCTTCAAATTGAGTTATTGGTTCTTTCTCAAGAAATGTATCTAGATCAGCAGCCATTATGGTTTGTTTAAGTTCATCAAATGTTTCGAACAATATTACATTCTTAAACTTTCTGATGGATTCACTATGCCACTCATATTCGCTATCGACCTGCTGAAGCAATACACGACCAGATGTAAGAGCCTCGTATGTTCTTGTATTAAAGCCTTTGAAATTTCCAAATGGTGCTAATATTACTTTATGATTTAAGAAGTTGGTAATGTAATCATCCCAACTCTTTGTTCTGCCCTTATTGCTTACGTAAAACTTATCTTTAAGATCCGGATCATTTCCTATAAGCGACATAAGTTCATCTCGTTTTTCATAACCTATAGATCCAGCTTGACCACTAAAGGTTATACGATTTTCTTGAGGCGCATGGGAACGTTGATCATAGAACCTTCTAGATGCCCATTGAGGTAACCATTTTATGCCATATTTTCTGCAATCCTGTTCATCACTAGAATAGAAACTATTAGTAAACTGTTGGCATAAAGAAAGACTGTAATGACTTTTTTGCATCCACTCTGGCACTACACAGTCTATCTTCTCAAAACACCATATGTGTTTATTTCCTTTGTAGTTTTTCCAATGATTACGATAAAAAGGATTGTCCCAAAGATATAAAAGGAAATCATGACCTATAAATAATAAGTCCTCTCCACGCACGTCAAAGAGATGCTTATGATTTTGTTCTGATACTACAATAACGTTGTCCGTATTATAGTCAAGAATAGAACTTGACGTGCCACAGCCATAATCATTTGTTACTATTTTCATTCTATATCCTTTAACACAGCAGATTTACTGTTAGCCCAATCCCATTCTTTACGCACTTCTTTATTTCGTTTCCAGACAGCTTCAAAAATATCTGTTCCGGCATTTCCATTGATATCTTTAATAACGTTTATAAATGCATTGATATCTTTTGGAAAACATGTACCACCAAACCCATAGTCTCCATCTGGTCCAGGAACTCGAGTATGAGCTCTGCCTATTCTGATATCACTAGAAACTCCATCAATAACTTTACCATAATCAGCATTAATATCTTCTGTTAGAAGCTTTATTTCATTGAAAAACATAACCTTCATTGCCAAGAAGCAATTTGCAGTATATTTGACCAATTCTGATTCGTCAGACTTCATTCGAAGGATAGGGATATTTTTGAAATCTGTTTGGTATAGTATAGCCACGTGATTTACATCGTCTTCTGAACCGCCTAGAACTGTGCGATCTGCATTTATAAAATCGCTATTGGCATTTACCGCAGTTAAGAACTCTGGATTGTGAACAAATTTAAATGTCGGATATGTTTCGGCTAATTTCTTTGTTGTCCCAACAGGAACTGTAGATTTGATAACAAATATTCCTTTAATTTGCAAAGCTTTTATGTTCTCAAAAAAATTAAACAATATTGAAAGATTTGCTCGACCACCCTCCACATGAGTCATAGGTGTGGGCAAACATATGAATATGTAATTTGCATCCAAAGCTTGATTTAACGAGCAATTCGAACGAGATGGATCAACATCGTATATTAAAGGTTTTCTATGTTTGAAACCATTTGCAACGGCACCACCGACAAAACCATTTCCTATGACAGATATATTCATTTGTTAGCCTCAATCCATTCTTTTACTATATCTGGATGCCCCATTTCAACCCTATATGAATTATTTCTGCTACCATCCCAAGGATGATGAAACACATGACCACCTGTGCCATTTTCAAGTTCCATAGCCTTTTGCTTGTTCATATCGTCTGTTATTTCTGACCATGTAAGTCCAGGGAAAAATGGATTACTACGCTCGTCTCTTTCTTCGTTATATAAACTCTTCCAAGAAGCATTCCAGAACGTTCTGAAGTTTCTTATCTTGCGTTCAATGTTAAACCAAGAATAGTGATGGACGCCAGGTAACTGAGATAATACTTCATTCAAAAACTTTTCTGCTTTTGCAACAAGCTTTTCATCACGAACAGCAGCTTGTTTCATTTGGTCAAATCCAGGCGGAAGATATCCTACACATGGTATTACATTGCCACTAGTTGCTGAGATATAATCACAACCATCTGTTCCCTGACGTGCATATAATAATCCATTCTCATATTTGCGTAGTTGAGTTGGAATGCCATGAATAATATCAGGATTATTTTTAGATAAACGCCACTTCCACACAGTTACATCTAATCGAGCTTTACCATCCCTGCCCCAATAATCAACAACAGGAAGCGCCATAAGATTAAAACCATTTTGCTTCATGAACGTTTCAGCTAATGGTCTGATTAGTGATATGTGATTTTCATGAACAATCTCGTCTACATCAAATTGCCAGAGAATATCTCCTGTGCATTGTTTTCTTGATAAAGTCTTTGTCTGTCCATCAAATACTCCATGATTAGGAGCATCCCAATCAATCTTATCGCTATGAACGACTTTTAGTTTTGGTTCTTGAACAGCCAATGCGTTTAAGATTGATAATGTCTTATCTTTACCATTGCTGGTATCATAAACAACCACTTCATCAGCAAATGCTAAATGGCTACTAATGGATGCCAAGTATGGATATTCCATTTCATCACAGTTTCGAGTAGTGCAGTATGCGCTTATTTTCATATATCAATCACCTTGTGTATAATGCATCACCCCAGCTTATCTCATTAAGAGAGCTTAGGGATTGTTTAAAACCAAACTGGGACAGATACTTGTCCATATCGGACGTTCCTCTCACCTTCGTAAGAACTCTTTTAATAAATGCAGGTGATCGGCGCAGATTATTTTCAAATCCTGCTAATACTTTAAATTCACTACCATCATCTACATCGATGATAAGGGTGTCATAATATTCAATTGGCAAACGAGCGATATTTTCTTTTTGAAAATTATCAAACGTTTTTGAAACATCTTTTACGTCTTTATCAAGAAACGTTTCGGTAACATATTGTTGACGTAAAGGATATTGCTTGGTTTTATTATAGAGTTCTGAAAGATTACTACGATTACGATCTAACCACAATACGTGATTAACTTGATTATCGTAATATATTCTTGCTTGCTCACCAAGATTTGTTCCTACGTGTATTATTCCATTTACAGGAACACCAATCTCTTTTAATAGAGTGCGAAATGTTATGTTCATCTTTTACCTAAATCTTTCCATCCAGTATCTTGAAATATATCCGGATATATAGCGTGTATTAGCAACTTAATCATAACAATAAAACAACGTTGAGCATATGATATGGCTTTCTTCATATGCTCAAAGTATCCACAATTGTTATCTTCTAAATGTTTCATTTGTTATTTTATTGTTTATTTCCTAATCTTAATGTCATTGCAAATACAGCTATAACGACCATGAGAACCAATATGTTTAATATAATCATAAAAAATCCTGTGGCTATACAGCTCACAGGATAGTTTATCTCACGCCGGTTTTTTTGGTTTAACTCAAGTGCAATGTTCTGTTCCATTATAGTCGCAAAACCTACAACTATTGCGGTTTTTAATAGCTCGGCCGCTGGACACTTGATTGATCATATTATTCAATACTTCAAGAGCCTTTGTCTCGGTCTTTGGTCCGACGCTTACTGTTACAAGCTCACAACGACTATTATCGGTCTTACGAGGTGTTCTCTTAAGCAATACAAATCCGCACTTAACTTGATCAAGACGTAGATTAAGCAAACGACAAAAATAATGCTTATAGAATACAAGCTGTAGTTGCTTCTGGAAATCTCTCTTCTTCATGGCATCCCAGCCCCATGAAGTAGTCTTCCAGTCAATAATCCAAAACTCATAGCCATCGCCAAACTCTTGATTTTCTTCTCCTGGCTTAACTTGCTTAACAAGTTCTGAAAGACGCATAACCGTTGCGCCTTCATTATCTTCTGGCGCAGAAGTCTTTTTGCCCTTACGAGAATTCTTTGGAATTCTAATAACCGTATCAATAAATCCTTTGAACCACTTATTAGTCTGTCCCGCTACGCTTTCATATAGAGCGTGCTCGGCTGCGAACCCGGTCCAACCAGGGAACGTTTCGTCCAAGAAAGCAGGAACAGAATTAACAATCTCTGGAATAGAAGCGGAAAAGTCTTTGATGTCTTTATCAGAAACGTTGATATTGTGCTTTTCTTTCAGTTCGCCACATAGCTTTTGAAAAGCATCTGTAGCAGTAGCAATCGTTTCATCATTAAGCTCGTGCTTACCAAGAATATAATTCTCAAGAACGTCGTGGATTACCTGACCATATTCCGTATGAATACTTGGCTTACCCATATTGATCTTCTCAATATGTTTAAGTCGGTGACGATAAGAACAATCCATCCAGTCGGAAATCTCTGAATATGAGACGTGATTTTTTCCGGTTGGTAGGGTTGTTGGATCTTCAAATAGTGGTAGCTGATATTTGGTCATTTTATATTACTTCATTTGAGTATGACGAATTCCGAACTTAACATTAAGATGGAATTCTTCAAGATTACGAGCATTTGAATAAGAGAAAGAGCTTTGCAGACCTCCCTTAATCTGATTAACAACATCAGATGCACTTTGCTCACTTGCATCAATAAGAGTAGAAATGCCTTCTGCGGTAGGAAGAGAAGAAACATTACGAATGGTTGACATTGCATCACGGCTTGCCATGCCACGATAAACCTTCTTGCCACCTACACGCTCACCTGGAGCCTCACGGCAGCTTGCGAACAGTCTGCCACACATGACAAGATCGGCACCCGCACCAAGAGCCTTGGCAATGTCACCAATCTCGGTGATACCACCATCAGCTACGATAAGAGGCTTGCTATTCATACCATAGACAATGTTAGCACATTCCTTAACAGCACTAAACTGTGGAACGGTGACGCCAGTAACATTCTTTGTGGTGCAAACATTACCGGGACCAATACCAACCTTAACGGCATTAGCTCCCCATGAAACAAGATCCATTACTGCCTGACCCGTAGCTACATTGCCAGCCATAATATAAACATCAGAATATTTGTTACGAAGCCAAGTAGTCATATCTCGCATCATACGGGAATGACCATGAGCGATATCAATAACAAAGTTGCGGGCACCAGCATCATATAGTGCTACCGCTCTCTCTTTGCTTTCTTCGTTAACGCCAATAGAAACAAAACATGGATTGGACTTGCCACGGACGAACTCAAACTCACGAACGTTCTGATTTACGTCCATAAATCTATGGATAGCTCCAATAGCTCCACCTTCTGACATAGCATGAGCCATATCGCCAGAGGTGACAGTATCCATATTTGCTGAAATAACAGGAACATCAATCGTCATATCGCCAATACGAACAGAAGTAGATACCTGGGATCTTGACGTTACTTCGCTGTATTGAGGAACAAGGAAAACATCCTTATAGTCCAAATCTCCGGTATTGACGTATCCCTTATAAAAATCACTCGTCACGATATTCCTCCTCGTCGTGGAAACCATCATCTTCATCTTCTTCTTCTGGAAGAAAGAAGACATCATTATTGATCGAACTAACGGTTTTAGGCATAAGCTTAATAAGTTGCCGATAGAAATATAGACTTGCTGACATATGCGTTTTTCTCCATTTATTAGAATAGCACAATAAAAGCAACGTTTAAATCATTTATTTTGATTTAATATGCGCCAAAAACGGTCGGGACCATCGATCAAATATTCCTCAATTTCTGGAATTGTTTTATTGAACCATTCTTCTGTAACATGAAGAACGAAGTCGTTAACAATAGGTTGTCCTCCGAGAAGTTTACATTCTGTGGTAATACGTGAACCAACATCGATATCCCTTGGAAAAAATATAAGACCTTTGCTTTTTGCTAACTCTTCGAGGAATTTATCATTAGAAAGACCTTTAAGTAATACGTATGACATATTATTGTCATTACAATATTTTACGGCATCCTCGGTTCCTTTAATCCAGCTATCACTTCCAAGAATAGCCCAACGATTTTCTGGAACCAACTCTCCTGCTTCCTTGCGTTCTCTAATTTTACGAATGTTTAGGATTGTTTCGGGATAATAGGTGCTGCCTTGTGTGAAGTCTTTTGTTCGTCCTTTAAACTCTGGATAGAGGCTATAGAACTTGTCTCTTTGTTTGTCGGAACACCAATATAGGACTTTTGCTCCTGTCATAAACGTTGCATGAAACTTTCCGTATGTTTGTAAATGACAATCACAAGGCTTTCCAGATTGCATTTCATGTTTAAGAGTTGACCGCATTATGCATGGCTTAAAATCATATTCAAAGAAATAATACTTTATTCCTATATTCATTAGAAAAGCAAGTATATGTGGAGGAACCATTGTATGATTTCCAAATACCCATATCTTATCTTTATGTAGTCTAATCATTTTTTCATTCAGCGAATGGCTATGCAATTTGAAAAGCTTATAAGGTGAAGCCTGTATGATTGCTTCACTTGTAAGTTCTGCGCCGCCGATCAAATCTTCTGCAAAGAAATCCGCTACAAAGATAACCTCTGTAGCCGGTGGAATGAAAAATTCTTTTGGTATACCATTAAGCATCAAACATCATTCCTTTCGGTATATTCTTTAAACGTTTCATCTAAAGCGTCAGAGATTTGAGAAAAAGAAAGACCGCCACCCGAACGAGTAGCGGTCCATACGGCAACTGAATAAGCGTATATTGCTTCTTTGTTTTTATTTGAACCTATAAAGGTCTTTAAAGCTTCTTTGTATTTTTCTAATGGAGTGGACATATAACCTCACGATAGGTTATACATCACCATCATCACTATTGTATGAACCATTCTTCTGGGCTTCCAGAAGCGCCTTAAGAGCCTCCGGATCTGTGGATGCACCAACGAGTGCCTCAATGTTTTCCGGCAAGCCCTCGGGCGTTGTAGGGGCTGGAACTTCCCCCTCCTTGTGTTCGTCGCCGGGATCCTGTTCTTCAACCATAATCTTCACCTTCATTTCCGTTTCAACACCATATGGTTCATCCTTACCTTCAACATCGGGACGATATAGGATCTCAAAATATCCCATAGCCCTTGCGGCAGAAGCTTCTTCAAAAGTAACTTCAATATCATCCTCTGTAAAAAGATCCTTACCGTAAATGATATCATCATTAACCTTGTCTACCTTTAGCTGCGTTGAAAGGTATCCGTCCTCAAACTCCAAAGCAACACCTACCGTATCGCCAGGAAGAACAGCGTCAAAATCTGTTGACGTTCCCTCTTCATCAAGAACAAGGCAACGTTCTGCAAACTGCTCTCGCTCTACCATATCAAGTAGGGATAGAAGCTTTGTAATAGCTGAACCAAGTTCCTGATTTGCACGACCGGGATAACGTGGGGCAGAAGGATGCTTCCTACGCTTAATAGTAATCTCTCGGTCCATCTTCATCGTCATATGCAGATACCTTTTTCCTTTAGATATAATATAACACACGAAAAAGTGATTTTAAACTATTTGTTTAAATGAAAAAAAAGCAAATTCAGAAGTATTCAAAGTGTGTTTAATAAAAAAGGTTCCCTCAATTACGAGGGAACCTTACATAAATTATTTTATAAAAAATTTATAGTTCATGCCGCTGACGTTGGTGTCGTCGCCGTAGCTATTGATGTTACCAAGTTTTTAACTCTCTTGTTATAAGTGCCTGATCCGGTATCAGAATAGTTAACCGAAGCATTTAGATAATAGGTTCCTGCTACACCATTTACACAATATCCTGGTCCGTTTGCAACAACAAATCCAGAATAACCCATTGCTAATGTTGCTCCTGCGGTTGTTAAGTTGACACCAGAACCGCTAACTGTGCTATTGGTCATGGTTCCAAATGAGAAGCTCAAAAGTCCACCAGTAACTCTTGCAATTTCACGGACGCCATTCATTTCCAACGTTGAATTCATCATAATAAGGTTTCCGGCTGCACAATCAACTGCGTAGCCTCCGCCGGAAAATTCAGAGCCTTTAACGTATGTATAGCCTTTGACGTGTTTCAATACTGCGCCGCTGCCGCTAACTGCTAATGGGGCTTGAATTAAAGAATTGTCAATATACAAGCTGCTTCCGGCTGCTTGATTTTTAACAACGATTACATCGCCAGATGTTCCGGTGTTATAAATGTAGCTATCTTGGATACGAAGACGAGCAGCCTTGTCGCTTGCAGTATCGCCTCCGAATACAACTGCTGGGCTTGAAGAGAAATTGCCAGAGATAAATACGTTACGGATCCAAACTTCATTTTTAATGATATTTGCTCCGGTAGTTGGAGCATACGTTACCTTTCCAATCGCAACGTTTTGTCCGTGCTTTGCACCAAGACCTACTACGAAAAGTCTCTTGTCGCCTACGAAAATAACATCGCCCCAGGAAGAACCTGCATCTGGAGGTCCAACAAGGATCAAGTCATCATGTGCCGCTGCATCGACGGCTTGTTGAAGCGTATTATATTTTCCGCCTTTAATAACGAAATGCGTTTTGCTACTTGAACCGCCCATACCTTTTACGGTTGCTGCTTGAGAACCACTGCCGGTTGCAAAAACGTCTCCTGTTATATCATTAATTCCACCACTACCACCAGAAACGGATCCGACTGCTGTATCTACGTATGTTCTAGATGCCAAACCAGATACCGCTGCATTTATCGCTGATGTGCGAGCAGATGCTTCTGCTGAAAAAGAAGCCGTTACATTGCCAGACAAAGCAGTTACCGCTGTTGATATCGCTGTATTTCTATTGGTAATCTCAGCCGCAAGACCTGACGTTAATGTTGCAATATTTGCACCATACGTATTGTCAACTGCCACCAATGCACTATCTGCTAGTTGCCAAAGTGTTCTTTCTGATGCCAAAGATGCTGTGATACTTTGTGAAAGTGAAGTAACAGCAGCTTCTGTTGTTAATACTGCACTTTCTGGTGGATTAACCACTCTTGTTAAACGTCCATTAACTCTAACATAATAAATAGCCATAATATTCTCCTATATCATTACAAAAAAATTAGGAGCACTATGCCCCCATATTATAATTATATTCTTTGCAACAGATTAACAGAAGCAGCTTGACTATTATTAATATATTTTTTCTTTCATATTTGTTGGGAATTTGCAATGCAATTCCAAAAGTTTCCCTTTGCGGTTCTATATCTCTCAAACCCAAGAGATTTCAATTTAGCCGCAAATAAATGTTGAGGATATTTACTAAACTTATCCAAATTGTCAGCCAATATTTTATCTCTTTCTGCTATAAGAAGAGTTAATGGCATTCCTTCATCAGTCCTCTTAAGACTATCAAAAAACTTCTTATCCAAATCTTTAATAAGTTTCTGTTTATCCTCTGATACAGACTTCTTTGCTCTCTTCATTGCATCAAAGAAAGCTTCATTAACCTTCTCATATGAAGTATTATAAGTTGGATATTTAATTACTTGACCAATTAACACATTAAGTTCTCTATCCGAGATATTATCAGAGTTAACGCAATGGGAACGATATACAGCCGCCGATTTTTTTAAATCTGTTAGGTTAAATCCTCTGGCTCTGTCCGACGACAACAATCTATGAAGAACTATGTTACGAGCTCCATTTGGAATATATTTACCATCAAGCAACCACGTGCGTATTTGAGTAATGGAGCCTTTGGTCCATTCTTGTAAATTGCTGTTTTCATTCAATAAAATTGGGTCGCCCAAATTTAAATTTTGAACTTCCCTTGTTTTTTTAACTTTCGGTTGACGTTTCTCCTTTGAAAATATCAAATCTAATATATATTTGCTTGCAATCTGAATGCTATTAGCAAAGTCGGCAGTATATACACCTCCAGAAATATGACGGCTGGGAGGGATAACAACATACCCGCCATAACCTCTCACATCTACCTTTGGAGCTATCTTGCTGGCGCTATTAGAGACATTATAAGGCGTCTGAAACCAGAAATGCCACCCACCACTCCCCGTCCTGTAATGAAACGTTTCTCGGGGCATTAAACTTAATAGTGGATGATCTGCGGCGTCTATATCAATAACAAATAGTCTGTTGCCATTACTGGTCTTTCTTCCAGTAGCTACACCATAATTGATATTCTCCATTCCTAACCACTTTTCAATCTTATGAGGATCGTTAGTAGCTACATGCTTCCATGAATATCTCAATAAGGGGTGTTTACCTGGAGAACTACATGATACGTTGCCACACGTGCATTTACCTTCCTTTGCCGACTGTAGTGGCAAGAGATAGAGTTCATTAGATATGATAAAGTTCTTAATAGTCTGTTTGTCCATACTCTACTGGTATAGAGGATACCAGTTAGGTTATATACCCTCTTCTAATTGGTAGGGTTCCACAACACCACATATAGATTAACTCTATAACATTATATACAATATATAGTAAGCAAAAAAATATCGGGGGATATTGCTACCCCCCGATACCGATTATTCAGTTATTAAGGATTAACCCTAATAGCTTAGATTATCACTTAACTGCGCCAGACGTGTTGACAGCAACCATCTTGACACGTTGAACGTGCCACTTGTAGGTTCCGCTTTCTTGTCCGTCGTTCATTACTCTTACCTTACCATCGGTAAGGAAGTTAACGTCGAGCATTGCACCACCAAGTAGATCTTGTGCAAGTTCTACTACGGAAAGGACAAGCAATTGACCGCCGTTGCATTGTGCGGATACACGGTATTCGCCAGCCATACCCTTGAAGCCGCCATCAGCGACAACTTGGAAGTTAGCCATGACCATACCGCTGAAGCCAGCGAGATCATCAAACATTGTTGCAATGTCTTCGTAATCGCCTGCGCCAGAGGTTTCAACAACTGTAACTACTGGCTTGACGTTAACGCCACCCATTACAACGTCTCCGCCGAAGTTAGCGGATCCGGTTACTTGCATACCAGTTTGCATTTCTACAAGACCAGATGCGGTAACTGTTCCACCAGAAATGTTGCCAAGAGATGCATCTCCAGCAGACATTGGACCATTGATTGTCAATCCGTTTCCTGCAACGTTGATGGTCATTGCTTCAGAAACTGGTGAGAAGACGATATCGCCTGCTGGATCAAATGTTGCACCTGGAAGTGCGGTATAGCCATCAGAGGTCAATCCATCGGCAACAGTAATAGAACCAGAGACGTTAACGTTGTTAGAAACCCAAACATTTCCGGAGATAAGTCCGCCGGTCTTGTCATACTTGTTATTTGAAAGAGCGGTGTCTGCTGCTGCACGAACACTTTCTTCCGTAGAAAGACGAGTTGCAAGAGAAAGTTCTGCTGTTTCTGCACGATTTTGTTCCGTGGAGATTGCTGTTGCAAGAGATGCATTTGCCGTTGACATTACCAAGGAGATAGATGCGTCAGCAGCTACACGAAGAGATGCTTCGCCAGATACAGCCGCAATACGATCAGCAATCTCTGTGGAGAGATTTGCTGCGATAGAAGCATCTGCTGCGTTCATTAGAACGATAACTGATGCATCACCATTAGCACGGGCTACTTCTTCAGTAGAGATACGTGTTGCAAGAGACATTTCTACTGTTTCTGCACGATTTTGCTCTGTAGCAATAAGCGTTGCAAGAGAGTTGTCTCCGTCAATACGATTTTGTGTTTCAGCAGCGATTAGACCATCAAGATAGTCTTCAGCAGCTTCTGCTCTGTAAACTTCGGCAGAAAGTGCTACTGCAAGAGAAGCGTCACCAGCTACACGTGAGGAAACCTCAGAAGACATTTGTGTAGAAAGTGCCGTTGAAAGAGAGTTGTCTCCAGCAAGACGTGCAGATTCCTCTGTGGAAAGTCTTGTTGAAAGAGATAGCTCTGCCGCTTCTGCACGGGACTTTTCTGCGTTTACATCAGAAGCACGAGCAACGATCTCTGTAGAGAGATTTGCTGCAATAAGATCTTCTGCTGTTATTGCACGGTTGATTTCAGAAGCGAGTCCAGAATTAAGTGAACCCTCTGCTGATGTTGCTCTGGAAATTTCTGCTGAGAGAGCGGAGTTGTTAGAAAGAACATACGCTGCAAATGCTTCGTCGTTTGTTGTATCAACAGAGTTGATCAAGGAAACGATTTCTGCAAAGCTGTCCTTGTCTGCATCAGATGCAAGAAGGATTGCATCAACACGTGCCTTTTCAGTAGCAATGTTGGCTGCAAGAGAATTATCTTTGCTTACACGTGCTGCCGTTTCGTCTGCAAGATCAGAAGCAAGGGAAAGATCACCAACTACACGAAGAGAAGCTTCGGCAGAAACTGCTGCAATGCGATTTGCAACCTCTGTTGAGAGATTAGATGCAAGAGAACCTTCAGCGCCCATTGCACGTTGTGTCTCTGTGGCGAGATCAGCGGCTACGGAAAGATCGCCAGCAATGCGGTTGGATACTTCTGTAGACATTTGTGTGGAAAGGGCAACTTCAATTAAGCTATCACCAGCTACACGAAGAGAAGCTTCTGATGCTACTTCTTGATCAACATATGCCTTGTTTACAACGTGTGCAAGAGCTGTTGGCATTGCTGCGCCACCGTTTGGATCTTCAATACGGATGTAGCCTGCGTTGATGTATGTCTTGCCAAGGTCTGGATCATCTACAATGTCAAGGGTAAGTTGACCGGTCATTGTGTCGCCGGAAACGTTGACAAACTTATCATCAAGAGCGAGGATTGTTGAGGCACGTGCTGAGATTTCACTAAGAAGTGCATCATTAAGATAAGCATCGCCTGCAATGCGAGCTGATTCTTCTGCTGTGATTGCGGAAACACGTGCTGCTTCTTCAGAAGAAAGTCTTGTTGTAAGAGAAGCATCGCCTGCAATACGAGCTGATTCTTCAGAAGATACTGCCGCTTGACGTGCTGCTACTTCTGTAGAAAGATCAGAAGCAAGGGATTGATCTGCTGCAAGACGGATTGAAGCTTCTGCATTAAGAGCTGTTGTAAGAGAAGCGTCCCCAGCAACACGTGAGGAATTTGCTGCATCAATACTGTTTGCAAGAGAATTGTCTTTGCTTACACGTTGATCTGTCTCGTTAGAAAGTGCTGTTGCAAGAGAAAGATCTCCAGCAGCACGAAGGGATGCTTCGGCTGTTACTGCTGATAGACGTGCAGCGACTTCAGTGGATACTGCTGTTCCAAGGGATAGTTCAGCGGCTATAGCTCTTGACTCTTCTGCATCAACGTCTGCTGCTCTTGCAACTTCTTCTGTGGAAAGACGTGCTGTAAGAGAAGCGTCACCAGCAATACGAAGGGAAGCTTCGTTATCGACAAGTTGTTCTGCGTAATCAGCAGCCGCTTGATAAGCGGATACTTCAGCAGATTGTGCTCTTGAGATTTCAGAAGCGAGTGCTGTGTTAAGAGAACCTTCAACAGCAATTGCTCTTGAAGCTTCAGAGGAAAGTGCTGAACCAAGGGAAGCTTCTGCTGATGTTGCTCTTACAACTTCAGAAGATACTGCGGCAGCAATTTCCGATTTTGCAGTTGCGATATTGTTTGCAACTGTAACAGAGAAGCTCTCGTCATTGCCGATAGCTGCTGCAAGTTCACCAAGCGTATCAAGCAATCCTGGTGCACCGCCGATAAGGTCAGTTATCTTTTGATCGGTGTAACCTGCCGCTGCTGCGAGAACTGATGAATCACCAGCTACACGGAGGGAAGCTTCATTAGAAACTGCCGCTTGACGATTTGCAATCTCTGTGGAGAGATCGGAAGCAAGGGATGCGTCTGCTGTAGATACTACTGTTGCGAGAGATGCTACTGCTGATGCACGGAGGGAAGCTTCGTTAGAAACTGCTGCTTCACGTGCTGCTATTTCTGTGGATAGTCCAGAAGCAAGAGAAGCTTCTGCTGATGTTGCACGATCAATTTCGTCTGATAGGTCGCTTGCAACCATATCAACGTCAGCAGTAATAGAAGAAACTGCTGCACTCAATTGGGAAACGACTACTACGTCGTCTTGCGCTGTGCCTTCTGCGACGTTGTGGATTTGATTTCCACCCATGTCAATGTTGCCACCGGCTGCAACTTCAATAGAGGTTGCACGGAGGTCTGTTAAGCTGCCGCCGAGAGCGCCATCATTTTGTTGAACGAACTTCTTTTCAACAACTGAAGCGCCTGCTGCTGGTTGTTGAATAGTGACCGCAGATCCTACGATCATGCTGCCGCCACCAACGTATCCCAGAAATAGCATTGAATTACCAGCTACAGTTGATACTGTGTATGGTGTACCTGCAAAAGTTACTGTTCCGCCAGCGGCAACAACAACGTTAACGCCATTTTCTTGAAGCTCGATAGATGTACCACTTCCATAAAAATTGAAATCTGATACTAAGATTGGATTTGATGCCATAATTTTATTTTCTCCTGATTTGGGTAGTTCCGTGCCTTACTGGAAAGCAGTATGCCACCAGACAAGGAGAACCCCGATTATAATTATATTCTCCAAACAGGATTATCCCGATATTTAGGTATATTATTTGATAACATTTCCTGTAAAAATATCGATAACGGAGAGCTTTGTAATTACGGCACCGAATGCAACTTTATACTGAGAACCCTTGGCATTGACAAACAACAAACCATTAGAACTTACATCCACATTCCAAGAACCTGGAATGTCAGAAGCTTGTTGAGCGGCATAGTGTTGCATATCTAATTCAGTAACGCCGGTTACTGTGACATTGTTATTTTGCTTAAACATGGAAACTAAAAGCTTCCAAGTGCCAGTTGCAATAACATCATATGATGGGATTTCAATGGTGCTGGCAAAAATATCAATATTAAACGTTGCATATTGATCATTTTCTAATTTTGCAAAGAGATTTAATAAGGTATGATTGTCTAAGGAGCCAATTTGGACAATAAGGCTACCGCTATATGGAGTTATATCCATACCATTGACATTTAATATCTTTGTAGAGCCATATGTTCCAACATTGACAGAAGAGGCATATGCGGTTGTATTAATTCTTAAGATTGGATCAGTAACGGTATTTCCACCAAAATCTATATAACCATTATCAGCTTTTTGAATTCTTAAGCTGGTAGGTGATGAAGTGGTATCTAATGCTAAAAACGTTCCAAGTTCATTAATAAATTGATATCCGCTATTACCATCTGGATTATTAGATGTTACTGCAACGTATGAAGTATTAGTGTCAAGTTCAACTTCGAATACTTTCCTGGAGTTTCTATCATAACCGGCAATGCCTTTCCAAGAAGTGGCGGAAGCATTTGGAGCTGTTGTTAATCTTAATCCTTCATCATCTTCAAACGGAGAAGTATGAACTAAATCAAGTTTTGGTTCTGAAATTAGAGGATCTCCAATAAAGCAGATCGTATCAGCCAATTGAATAAATCTTTCATTTTCATAGGCGTTTTGTAAATTAATGACCTTTCTATCAGATAAAAGCTTGTCGCCGTCCCAAACAAGAACAGAACCGCTTATATTTGGTCTACCTACGAAAGACATTTAATCACCAATCCATCAGATGCTTAGTAACTTCTATACAGTCAATATCAAAATAAGCTTGACTATTGCCAGGAGCTGCCATTATAACAATTCCGCAAGAGTTTAGTTTTTGATTTGCCCACTCTCCTTTAAAGCCTCCGAATTCGGCAGTATAATAACTATCATCTAAGCCCGTTGTGCCATTAAGAATAGAAGTTGAATTTACGATTTTCCATGTATTCTGGAAGCCAATAGATTTCCTGGTTATCAAAGAAACAACTTCATGTTCAAAGTTTGTTATTGGTCTTCCATATTGTGACGTTAATGTAACTCTTGGACCTGTTGGAGTATATTTGCCAATAGAAACTGAACCGGCTTCAACTTTTATTGCTTTTATTTGTTGAGAATTAAAATAACAAACACTTCCTAAGCCATAATATTTTTCATTAGTCTCAGTATTAGCTAAAAATGTAGAACCAATGCCTGTCCATTCTTTTGGAGAACCAGAAAAGTTACATAATCTAAATCTCAAAACATATCGATATCTATTCAAATCATCAAGTTGCAAATTTAAATCATTAATAGAAAAAGCAAATATTCCTTCGCTTATATTTTCTCGGAAGTCAACTCTTATTGCTTTTCCCCAAGAAGTATTGATTGCAGATATAGAACCGGTTCCTATTGTATCGCAGTTAATAGTAAACTGTGATGCATCTTTTTCATTCCATCGCCACAGAACTGGTGATTGAGATTTTGCAGATATTTCTATTGCTCCGGATATAACCGGGACAATATCCACGTTTTTTCCAGCAATGACATAAGGTGTTCCATCGGCTACTTGAACGCCTCCAGAAACCCTTATAGCCTTTTCTACAGAGACGGAGCCACCTATGGTCGTCTCATCCTTTTCGGGGTTATGTATAATGCCCCTGGAGGCTGCAATCTTGGTTCCGTCCCAAGAAAGAAGAGAGCCACTTGATGCAATCTTAGCAAGATATGAAAATATTTGCATCAGACTACTCCCCAGCCTCTTCCAGAACCAAAATAGACAAATTTAGCGGAACCATAATCAATAGCTATTATGGCACTTGGAGAACCATCAATTAATTCGCCGCTCGCAGCGGTAATCGTTAACAAGTTTTGTCCTGCTGAACCACTAACATCTTTAACAATAAATGTTCTGCCAAATTCAGATGTAGAAGGTAAAGCAACACCGTCGCCGGTTGACGCACTTACTGCTATAATATAATCATTAAGAGAAGCGGTATATGGAAGTGTTGTAACTATCTTAGGATAATAACGAAGACCATTATATTGATTAAATGTCCCAGCATCTCCACCGGATCCACTTATAGATAATGAACCGGTTATCTCTACAATGCCAGTACCTGGATTAGAGCCTTTATTAACTCTTACTATATCTCCTCTATAAGCTTGAGTTATAACAAATTTGCCATCACCGATAACGAACAAAGAAGTATTATTGCCCTCAAGATTATAAGAGCCAATAACAGTTTGACCGCTTCCGGAAGCAATTGTTCCTATTCCTTCTGCGTGAGAATATGTTCCTGATGCAACAGTTTGATAACCTTCTGCATGAGAATAGTCTCCACCAGCGGTTGTTTCACGTCCTTGAGCATGAGCATATTTTCCGTATGTAACTGCACTATATCCTTGTGATAGGCTGGAACTTATTTCTACTTTATTCTTGAATGAAGCGGAACCAGATTGTTCCAATGAACCTGAGTTATATACAGTTCCATATGTGTTGACACCCATAAATGGGTTGACTGGATCTGGAAAAAGTCTTACTGCGGAATCGTTCTTATCCCCACCTAGCCAAGTTTGTCCATTTTGAACTACGAAAAGTCCTTGTCCTCCAGTATTTGTGTTGACAATAGAGACTTTACCCGTAGAACTCTCGTTAGCTATCTTTAGTGAAGATGCATTTGGATGATACTGTATGGAAGCATTAGGACTAGAACTGTAAAGCTGTCCTGATCCTGCAATCCATCCAATTCTGCCATTAACATCACCAGTTGATCTTAAATTTATTTGGCCGCCACCAGCATTTGATCCGTTTCCTCTGATGTTTATCAGGGAAGCTGATTGAATTTCTGTTGTGGTCCACCCATACACATCAATTGCATTGTAGTTTGAACCATAAGGACCACCAAAACCAGGTTTTAAACTCAATAGAGAAGGATAGATGTCTGTAGGTGTAAGACTTCCGGTTATTGTAACAGATCCGCTTGAATTATTAAGACCAATTAATGGAAGACCTGCGTTATAAGCGTCCTGCAAGGAATTGCCGCCAGCAGAACTTGTAATAGCTATTTGACCAAGAGAATTGGTTGATATACTAACTCCACCAACCCCAATGAACAATGGAGCTCCGTCTGTTAATGTTGTTATAGAACCAGAAAGACCTTGGAAGAATTTAGCTGGAGAACCTATTTTTAATGGAGAACCACCATGAAGAACGCCAGATATTACAACGTCACCGCCAAATACAGCAACTCCAGGCGTTCCGCCGTCTTTACTGCCAGATGAACCGGAAACAAAGAAGTATACATCTGACCCAACAGCATCGGCAAAGTATCCAGTTCCAAGATTTCCCGCTATAGCAACAGATGAAGTTGTAGCCAACTTATTTCCACCGTCTTCCCATGTTCCTGATACGTATGTGTAATACGTAGAAGAAGTAATGTAAGATATTCCTGTGAAACTGCCAGATGGTCTAAGTTCAAATCCGCCAAAGAAACCATAAGAAGCACCGTTGCTGGAAGAAACTTGAAGTTCGTATATTGCCTGAGAAGAACTGTTGAAGTTACTTGCAGATATAAGATTGACAGAACTAACGATGGTTGGAGTTGTTCCGCTAACTGAAAGATATTGATTACCAATGCCACCAATATCAACATAGGATCCGCTTGTAACGTTATACAATCTTACGCTACCTGTTGCAGTTGCACTACTGTTAGCAATAACGCCATAAAGAACTATAGAGCCGGTAAACTGATTAGCTGGAAATATAACTTGTCCAGCGGTAGTATCTGCGGTAGCATTTGTAGAATAATAATCAAGAACTTCTAAACGATAGAAGGATGAACCACCCCCACCAGCAGCACTTCCAGTTATCGAAACTTGTCCAAGAGAGTTTGTAGCTATTGTTATATTTGGTCCTGCAAGAAGATAAGGAACACCTGGAGAGATTTGCTGTAAAGAACCAGAAAGTCCACCTTTGAAATAACCAGAACCAGTAATAGCTAATGAACCAGAAGCCTCAATCTGCGGTGGAGCACCAGATGGCGACCAAAAGAAATTTGTTCCACTACCACCAGATGGGGAAGTTCCACCTACGGTAAGATTTCCAGATATATGAACATCGCCGCCGAAACATGTAATAGATTGAGCACCACCGACGTTACGCTGTCCGATACCTCCGGAAACATATAAGAATATATCTGTTCCAATACTGCTGGTAATGAATACAGATTGATTTATAAAGCCTTGATTTGGAGCTGTTCCATCGTCAGCGGTATGAGGATAGACAACTAAACGAGCACCCGTGGGTGTTCCGGTGCTACCAGAACTTATTATTTTATTTGTCTGTATTTGTGATGCTCTAAAATCTATTGGCATATTACAACTCTATTTCTTGTTTAAATATCTCGCTAACGGACTACTGAACCGCCAATACATAAATTGAACTGCTCATAGGAGCAGAAATTTCAATTACTTCGCTTGAACTATTCAACGTTCCATATTTCGTGCTTAATGCAACGTTGCCATCATAATTTGAGTTGTCGTCATAAGGCGATTGAAAAATAACAGGTCCAGCAGAAGCCAGAGGAGCCCAGCTTGCCGTTACATAGCTATCGTTATCTGGGACTTCTCTATCTACGCTTGCTATAAATACGCCCGCTGTAGGGGATATAGAAGCCACAGAACCAGTAAAATAACTTGGGTATGAAGTAGAATATGCCGCTCTATATCTTATTGTGCCAGAAAATGGAGCAGATAAGGCAACAACTCCTCCACCAGTATTTCTGGCTATACCAAAAACATTAAGATTTTCCGTATTTGGTTGAGCCCCATCGGCAGCATTTACAGAAAATACAACAGTTGGATTGTTACTGAAAATAAAATTATAAGAAAAAGACTTATATTCTTCATTGTTAAAGTGAATTAAGTCTTCATCATATTCGCCTAATAGATTAGCGATATCATTAGTATCGCCAAGCAACTTATATACATCTCTATGACGTATTGTTTGATTTAAATCAAGAGTTGTGGTATATGTGTTACCATCTGTTCCTAATTTAGTTTCTGTAATGATTACAGGTGGCCGACGAGGAACCCCTATAGGATAGGACTTCCTCCATTGGTTTCTGTTTTTAATGTATTTATCGTTTGCCACATTCTGTAATTATCAGCCTAAATATAAATCAAAGGATTTTTGATGCCAAAGTTGCAAGTTCAGAACGTTCACCCTTCAACAAGGTAACGTGACCAGCTAATGAGTAAGGCTTGAACCTTTCAACTGCAACAGTTAGACCATTGCTAAGAGCATTGATATACATATTGTCAATCTGATCTACGTCGCCAGTCAAAACAAGCTTGGTGTTTTCACCGACACGAGTAATAATAGTCTTAAGTTCGTGAGTTGTAAGATTTTGCGCTTCATCAATAATAATGAAAGCATCTGAAATAGAACGACCACGAAGATATGTAATAGCTTCAACTTCAATAAGTCCATCTTCAAAGAACTGATTAAATGACATTTCATTATTACGTGACTTCTTGCCGCTAAATAAAAGATAACGAAGATTATCCTTAATAGGCGCAATCCATGGTTCAAGCTTTTCTTCCTTGGTGCCTGGAAGGAACCCAATGTCATTACCAACAGGCACAACTGGACGACAGATAAACAAACTCTTGTAGCGTTTCTTTTCTATAACCTGATTAAGACCGGCAGCTAAAGAAGCAAGCGTCTTACCACATCCTGCTCTTCCTAATAGTGTTACAAGCTTAATCTCTGGATCTAACAATAGATTTAATGCAAGAGTTTGTTCCTTGTTTCTTGGTAGCAAACCATATACTGGAGCCTTAATGTCATGCACAATCTTCAATGGAAGATCTTTGTTTATATAACGAACAACCGGTTCTGCATCACTATTTGGATCTTCAAGAATTAAGAACTGATTAGGTACCAATTCTCTTTGAAGCTCTGGCTCAAACTCTAAATAATATTCCTTCTGAACATCATCTGCACATTCCCAATATTCTTGAATGTCTTCTTCGGCTACGTCGAGGTGTGTAAACCCAGTATATACGCCGCTGATGTTATCGGTTACTTGTGCATTCTTATAATCTTCACAAGGAATATTAAGGAAATCACACTTGACACGAAGAAGAATATCACGACTTACAAGAATAGGAGCTGGCTTACCTTCATCCTTGTGTTGTTTTGCTAATCCTCTGCAAACCTGAAGAATATGATTATCTTTGTTTGTAGGATCCCAATCGCCTCCCAATTCTTCATCATAAGTAAAATCACTTACGGCTGCTAAACGAAGAGTGCCACCATTAGGCAACTTAACACCAGTTTTCAAAGCGCCTTGAGCGTTATCAGATAACATCTCTGATAGACGCCGAGCACATTCACGGGCATTGGCTCCAACTTCATTTGGACGGCTTTTGATTTTATCCAGTTCTTCAATTGTTGTAAAAGGAAGAACTATCTCATTTTCTTCAAAGGCATATAGGCTATCCGGATCCGTTAACAAAACATTGGTGTCAAGGATTAGAGTTTTCATTATTTGATATCAGCTCTTCTTTCTTTTATTTACTTTTTGAACCGACGTTGCTTGTTCAACAACGTTTGGCTTAATAGAAACTATCTCTGTTTTTGCTTCAATTGTTTCTTTTGGCGTTGAAATTGTTGCATTTTCTGTGGCAATAACCGGCTCTGGCATAACAGTTGGCTCTGGAATTAAAACTTCCGTGGGCGTGGCACTATGTATTTGTTCAACTACGGCTTCAGTCTCAAAAGGAACTTCTGCAACTGGTTCAACAATATTAGCCTGTAGTACAGTCTCTGCTACTTTTTTTTCTTCCGGCTCAATCCAAGCAGCTTCTCTAATTGGATTAACAACAAAAGCATTTGCAGCTACTACTGCACGTTTGGCTTCTGCTTTTTCTTCCAACTCACGATAATAGTCAGCCTTTGTGTAAGGCTTATCCGATAAACCTTTAAATAATCCCATGATTATCAACCTTTTTCTTCTGAGGCTTCAGTAGCTTTTTCTAAAGCTACCATATCCTTCATTAAAGACGTAACAGCCTTCTTAAGATCACGGAAGCCAGCACGGGCTCTGCGTCCAGCGGCAACATTTCCTTTGGTTAGATTTTTAGTTAGATCCTTATCAAGCTCTTCAAGGCTTACACGGAGGTCTGCCCAAGCTGCAAGGATTTCTTCTGGGGTTCTTACTGCTTCACTCATAAATTACTCCTCAACAATATATATGTTGTTGTTTTAATTACGTAATTTATTGGCGTAAAAGGGGATTGTCTAATTAATGACCAGCAGCAGATATCAAATCCCATATAACTTTGGCTCCACCACCTATTATGGCAGTTACTAATATCCAAAATATACGATCAATGTTCTGACGGGTCTTTACTATGGTAGAAAGTTCTCTGAGATCATCTCCAGCTATCTTCTTTAAATCCATATCAGTCTTTTGAATTGGATCGATAGTTTTTTGAACTGCATCTATCTTTTCAAGAGCCTTATCAATCTTTTGCTCTCTCAAATCTTCTAAATCACTTGTTCTACGTATGCGACTGTATATACCATCATCTGGATGATATATCGCTTCGCTGTAATCTTCAAGTTGTTTTTTGAAGTCACTATTCTGAGCTCGCATATGAGTTAACTCAGAATTGACTTTATAAACTTCTGTGCGAATTTCTCCAACATCTCCACGAAGAGATGCCATATCCTTCTGAAGACTATCAAAGCCGCCGTTCAAAACTTCAGCCTTTTGAAGCTTATCGTTAATTCCCTTTAATAGTGTCTCGAGCATTTCAAGCTTCATCTTCTCTGCGACACTTCTACTTGTTTCAGACATACAGACACCCTCCAGTTATGCTCCCAACATACCCTCATATAAATATGCTACACAAGACTACATGGGCTAATAAAAGTATAATCAATAGAAGTTTTCTTGATACTGCCGAGAACCTTGAAAATATCTACAAAAAAGTAGAAAAAGCTTTATCTCAACAGCTTTATTCCCTAAATAAAGATACATACCACTTCATAATCAATCTTCTGCAACCCAAAGATAGATTGGAACGTGCCTACTGTTCCCATATATTCAATATAGCTTATCAAACAGAAGTGTTGAGCCAAGGTGCTGGTCCTAACTCCTTCGTGTTTGCAAACTCTTTTAGCAAATCCCTACTCTCTGGAGATGAAATAAAAGATAACTCAACTAAAGTTGTGGAAGGCTACCAATTAGAAGTAGATAGGATATCCAAACTCACCCAAACCATCTCCCAACCAGCTTCAATAAACCATATCAAAAATTCTATACTGGTTGCCGTTGGTTATGATCAGATTTTGGCTGACGTGGTTTGGGAAGCAGTATCCCTAACAGGATTAGAAGGTAAAGTTTATATAGAAAATGGTAAACAAGACAACTATCTCATAGAACAAAAACTTGGATATACCTTTAAAGTTAACCCATATAACTTCTTCTTAAAAAATAACGATATATGGGAAGCAGATAAATGTAAGGTTATCTTGATCGATGGCGTCTTAGAAGATGTTTCTGAAATAGATCATATTCTAACAAAATCATATGAAACAAAAATACCTCTTTTGTTTTTAGCTCAAGGCTTCTCAGAAGAAGTTGTAGCTACCCTTAAGGCAAATCAAGAACGTGGTCATTTTGAATGTATACCCCTTAGAGTTATGCCCGATCTTGAAAGCATCAATATCATTTCAGATATGGCAAAAGCCTGTAACACAACTCCAGTCACAAGCCTTAAAGGAGATAGATTGTGTTTCCTCAATTATGATGATATTCCAATTGTAGATAAGATACGTTGCAATCGTTCTCAAGTTACGATACAACAACGTTCATCTCACAATGCAGTTGCCGCCCAAATAAGATATCTTGTAGAAAAAAGACAATCCGAGCCGGTGGAAGATATTGTCAATCTTATAGATAAACGTTTACGCAGTCTCGTATCTAACTCTGTCGTGGTTCATCTTCCTAATATGCCTGCTAATAATTTGGATGATGTAAGAGTTAAGTTAGATAATGGTTTGCGGGCTGTAAAAACGATTTTAAACCATGGAGTTGTTAACCTTGACCTACTTCTATCTAAGATGGATAGAGGTCATACAGACGTTTCTAGAGCCATCTATGA
>Ga0214921_10001259_pt1 | contig 43716 bp, 33 predicted proteins | sample LL1505_MetaG_FD_177992 | JGI IMG/M metagenome (GOLD analysis project Ga0214921, IMG submission 177992) | Freshwater microbial communities from Lake Lanier, Atlanta, Georgia, United States - LL-1505 | ecosystem: Environmental > Aquatic > Freshwater > Lake | place: USA: Georgia | collected...
AAAGAATTAAAGAAATAACATTTTATAACAGAAAAAGAATCGAACATGCCTTGTGGGAAAAAAAGAAAGCGTCATAAAATTGCGACGCACAAAAGAAAAAAACGTTTAAGAAAAAACCGTCATAAGAAAAAGAACAAATAGTTCTGATTCAATACAAGCATTTTTCAATTGAAAAATGCTTGTATTCTTTTCCATTGCACGCCACTTCTCTACCTAGCAACTTTACTTTACCTTTTACCTTCCTTTGTAAAGTGGCCGTGTTTTCAAAAACATAAAGCATTTTCCCGCTATTAGGCGAGTTGTATGTTTTATTAAAAGTTGCTATTCGTGAACAAAGAATTAATTATTAATAGTTCTCCTGATGGGGTTGAAATTGCCCTTTTAGAAGAAAAGAAATTGGTAGAAATTCACAATGAAAAGATTGATGCCCGCTTTGCAGTGGGTGATTTATATCTTGGTAAAGTGAAAAAAATCATACCAGGATTGAATGCTGCATTTGTAGATGTGGGATTTGATAAAGATGCATTTCTGCATTACACAGACCTTAGCCCATATATCAAATCGATTATTAAGTTTACGCATGATGCGATGAACGACCAACATAATCAATTTGATTTTGCTAAGTTTGAGTCGGCACCTGAGATTGTAAAAACAGGTAAAATCAGCGAAGTCTTAAATGGCAAACCAAATGTATTGGTGCAGATTTTAAAAGAGCCTATTGCAGCAAAAGGACCAAGATTGACATGTGAGATTTCACTAGCCGGTCGTTTTATAGTGCTCACCCCATTTAATGAAATTGTTGCTGTATCTAAAAAAATACATTCCTCTGATGAACGTAAGCGTCTTCAGAAAATGATGGAGTCTATCCGTCCAAAAAACTTTGGCGTAATAGTAAGAACCGCTGCAGAAGGAAAGACCACCGCAGAATTACATGAGGATTTACGCACATTAGAAGCCAATTGGAAAAATATCCAGTCCAACTTAAAGGGTGCGGTACCTCCAACGCGTATTATGAATGAAGAAAGTAAAACGACAAGTATCTTAAGAGACCTTTTAAGTGAGGACTTTAATAAAATTGTAGTCAATGACAAAAAGATTTATGATATCACATTAAGCTACTTACAAAGAATTGCGCCTCATAAATCAAATATCATCAGTTTACATACTGGAGATATTGGGATCTTTGATCAATATGCTATCACCAAACAAGTGAAATCCTCTTTTGGGAAAACCATTAATCTAAACAGTGGAGCTTATTTGATTATCGAACATACCGAAGCATTGCATGTAGTGGACGTTAATAGTGGATTTAAGAGCGTAAGTAATAACCAAGAGGAAAATGCCTTACAAACAAATTTAGAGGCCGCAGAAGAGATTGCAAGGCAATTAAGACTTAGAGACATAGGTGGCATTATTGTCATTGATTTTATTGACATGAAATTGCCAGAAAATAGGAAGAAGGTACAAGAAGCTTTAGAAGGGTTCATGAAAACAGATAGAGCTAGACATTCTATTTTGCCCATTTCAAAATTTGGCCTATTACAAGCCACTAGACAAAGAATCAGACCCGAAGTCAATATCAATACTTCCGAAGACTGTCCTGCTTGTTCAGGCACAGGCACCATTACAGCTTCTTTGTTATTAGAAGACGAGATGGAGAAGAAGTTAGCTTATTTAGCCACACATGGTCATCATAAATTGACAATTTTAGTGCACCCTATCATACATTCACACTTAACAAAAGGGATCTTTAATAGCATCATCAAGCGCTGGAAAAAGAAGTATAAAATAAAACTACATTCTCAGGCTTCTAATACAAGCCACTTGGTGGAGTATAAGTTTTTAGATGATCAAATGGAAGAGATTAAATTGTAATAAGTCAGTTCCAATTCGACTCCCAAGAAAATGAATTTCAAGAGACTGTTAAAATATGAAATAAAAAAAGACCCCGAAAATTCGGGGTCTTTTTTTTATGTCATCCAATTAGGATTAATAACCTTCGTTTTGAACTAATTTCTTGTTCACATCCATCTCTCTTTGAGGGATAGGCATGATTAACTTTGGAGAGTTCCAAGCCAATGCACCAACAGCAGTTTGTGTTCTTTTAGCATCAGGTAAGAATTGTCCTTCGAAAGCCAATTCCAATCTTCTTTCTTTTAAGATAGCTGCCAATGTCACTGCAGTTAAAGCAGGTAAACCAGCTCTAGTGCGAATTGCATTCACATCACTTAATGGAGTAGCCCCAACAGCAGTTGAATTTCTTTGGTTTGCTTCTGCTCTTGTTAAATACATTTCAGATAAACGTATTACTGGCACATCACCAAAACGATCTAAATGCTTTAAAGTATAGTAGTTACCACCAGATAAAACAAAATAATCTTTTCTTTTATCTCCAGTTTCGTATTGAGCAATATGTGCTGTTTTGATTTTACAATCACTACGTCCAGCTGAACCAGGATAAGTGCTGATTGTTCTACCAAAATAGGTATTCAATGCATTGGTACCATCTTGTGAAGTTACTTTCATTGAGAATAAATATTCTCCAGGTGTTGTTCCTCCATTATTGATGAATGTAAACCAGTTTTTACCAATATCAGTTGCTAAAGATTTACCACTACCTGTGATTACACGGTTTGCAGCAGCACCCGCTTCTGTATAGTTTTTCAATGCTAAATGAACTCTAGACAATTGAGCAGCTGCAGACCACTTGGTTGCATAGATTGTATTAGATGAAGGCAATAAAGACTCAGCCTTCGTTAAATCAGCAATCACTTGATCATACACTGCTTTCACAGTTGCTCTCGCTTTATAATCTGCATCAGTAACGTTACCAGTTGGTGTTAATACCAATGGCACACCTGGGTTAGTATTAAAATCGCCATCGCCTACTGGCTTAGCGAATAATTTTACCAATTCAAAATAAAGAGAGCCTCTTAAAAATAAGGCCTCGCCTTCTACTGTATTTTTTCTTGTAGCAGAAGAAGTTACTTTACTTACTGCAGATAATACATTGTTGATACGGTTGATAGTACTATAAGTAGCAGCCCAAGTACCAGTTGCATTACTATTGTTTGCAACCATCTGTGCTCTATACGCATCAGACAAGCCAGCAAAAGTACCAGTAAAGTTGATATCTGCTGAGTTACCAATTAACTCATTCAATACCATGATATCACCTCCGTAAACTGTAGCAGCTTGTGCACCATCATAGGCACCAATTAAAGTTACATTTACGTCGCCCTCAGACAACAAAGCTTTGTCATCTGCGATACTTTGGTACGGGAAAACGTCTAGACGCTTTTCGCAAGCCGTAGCAAGTACACTTGTAAACAAAATTGCAGCTAAGTATTTGTTTATTGTTTTGTTATATATTTTCATAAAATGCTTTATTAACGAATTAGAAATTAATGTTTATACCAAACAAGATTGTTCTTGGTTGTGGCGGTGTGTAGAAGTCACTACCTTTTGCAATATTAGAATCAAAATCATCGGCGTTAACTTCTGGATCCCAATAAGGATACTTTGTGAAAGTCAATAAATTTTGACCTGATACATACACTCTTACTTTCTCAAGTTTAAGCTTATTTAATTTCTTAGAATCAAAAGTGTAACCAAGTGAAGCTGTTCTTAAACGGATATAAGAACCATCTACGATATAACGGCTACTGATTTGAGCACCATTGTTATAATACAATCTTGCTTGTGGTACATTAGTGATGTCACCAGGCTTTTGCCAACGTGCCATTTGATCATAAGTTTGGTTGTCTTCATAACGCATATTTGCAGAAGAATAACGACCCATACCGTAGATATTGTTTTCATTACCAGCAACACCGTTAAAGAAGATAGTTGCATCAAATCCTTTGTATGAGAAGTTATTTGTAAAACCAAAAATCACATCTGGATTCGGGTCACCAGTTACAACTCTTGTTGCTTGACTGAATACGCTTGTTTTTGTACGATCAAGCGTTCCATCTGCTAATTTTGTATTCTTATACCATAAGGCGTTTCCATTTGCAGGATCAACACCAGCCCACTCTGCTGTGAAAAATACCCCAATTGCATTTCCTTCTTGAACACGGTTCATGCTACCAACACCACCTTCAATTACTTGACCTTGGATATTGGTTACTTTACCTTTGTTCAATGCTACGTTAAAGCTTGTGCTCCATTTGAAAGCACCAACAAAGTTTTGTGTGTTCAATACAAATTCATAACCTCTATTTTCTAATTCACCAACGTTCTTTACCATGCTAGAGAAACCAGTTGTAGCAGGGATATTTACATTTAATAATAAACCAGTTGTATTTTTAACGTAGTAATCGATTTCTCCAGAGATTCTGTTATTGAATAATCCGAAATCGATACCCGCGTCTAATTGAGCAGTTGTTTCCCATTGTAAGTTATCATTTCTTAATTGAGAAGGTCTTTGTCCTGCAGCACCTGCATAACCTGCATCACCAGTAAATAAGCCCAATTGAGGGAAGTTACCAATTTCAGAGTTACCAACGATACCATAAGAAGCTCTTGCCTTTAAGAAACTTAATACTTTATTATCCATTAAGAATTCTTCGTTAGACAAGATCCAACCAGCAGAAACCGCTGGGAAGAAACCTGTTCTTGAATTCTTACCGAATCTAGAAGAGGCATCGATACGTCCACTTGCAGATACGATATACTTTTCATTGAAAGTATAATTAGATCTTAAGAAATAAGATAAGAATCTGAAATCTGTTTGAGATGAACTACCACCAGACTTAGTCGCAGCACTAGCAATCTTTTTGTAAGAATCAGAAGGGAAACCAATACCTGTTGTACTGTTGTATTTCGCTTGAGATTGTTGGTATTGCATACCTAAGGTAGCAGCAAAATTGTGTTTGCCAGCTACTTTATTATAGCTAAAATAACTATTGGTGTTGTAGTTCGTGATGAATGCACCAGTATTGGTACCCTCACCAGTTGGAGCACTTGTATTTCTAACAGCTTGTGTTTGATAATAACGCTCTTCGTTTTGGCTTAAGAAATCTAAACCAAATTCAGATTGGAAAGTCAAACCAGGTAATAATTTTACTTTGAAATAAGTATTACCAAAAGTTCTGTATACATCTTGAACATATCTTGCGTAGTCAACTTGAATTCTTGGGTTAAAATAAATACCCACGTTCACATCACCTGGAGGTGTACCAGTTGGCAAACCAGTTGAAGGATCTAAGAATGGAGACATTGGCAATAAAGCCGCTGATTGCAATGGATTTGAGAATGCATTATCACCTGGCAAACGACGGTTAAATGTTCTAGATAAGCTTAAAGAAACACCTAAATCTAACCAGCTATTTGCTTGTTGGTCTACATTTAAACGACCTGTTGTTCTGCTTAATTCGTTACCAACAATAGTACCACCTTGGTCTAAGTGTTGGAAAGAAGAGAAGAATTTAGTCTTATCATTACCGCCTCTAATTTGTAAATCAGCTTGACGGTATTGACCAGTTTGGAAAGCCTGATCCTGCCAATCATAAGTTGTACTCTTATCTTTATCCCATAAACCGAAGCTATTGTAGCTCATTACATCTTTCATGTATTGTGTATAGCTATATGGATCGTCGTAAGGAGTGCCATCTTGGTCATCAGAATATTTTGCAGCTTCCAATGCTAACTCATTGTACTCAGTTGAGTTCAACATTCTTACTCTCTTAGTTGCTTCTGATTGACCAGTTTGTAAGTTGAAAGTAATTTGAGTTCTACCAGCTTTACCTCTTTTAGTTGTAATTAAAACCACACCATTCGCAGCACGAGATCCGTAGATCGCACCTGCAGATGCATCTTTTAAAACTTCGATTGATTCGATATCATTCGGGTTCAAATCTGTTAAAGGGTTCATGTCACCACCATAAGTAGATTGATCTTGAGAAGTTACTGGAATACCATCTAATACATATAAAGGTTGGCTAGATGCAGAGATAGAAGAGTTACCTCTTACACGCACTGTAACAGCTTGACCTAATTTACCAGATTGGCTGTTAACGAATACACCCGCAGCTTTACCTTGTAATGCCGCATCCACACTAGGTGTTGGCATGTACTCGATGTCTTTACCTTTAACGCGGGCAATATTTCCAGTTAATTCCTTTTTAATTAATGAACCACCAAAACCTGTTACAACCACTTCAGAAAGTGATTTCACATCCTGTTTCAGTACAATTAAAAGAGACTTTGTATTGGTAGAAACCTGACGGCTTTCGTAACCAACCGCTACCACTTCTAATACCTTGTTTGCTTGAACTGCAATAGTGAAATTACCTTGAGCATCAGTATTAACACCTGTTTTAGATCCTTTTACAAGTACACTAGCACCTGCAATTGGAGCACCTGATTCGTCGGTAACCTTACCATTGACTGTTGTGTTTTGAGCTATTGCTACTCCAATCATAAGGAATGAAGCAAGAAAACTCAATAGAAAAAATTTTTTCATCATAGAATTTATTTTTTTGAAAAAACCATATTGGATTCCTTGCAATTTAACAAAATTTTAGACTTAATAATGTATTTGAACAAAATTCTTTAAATTTATTAATATTATTAATGATTGTTATAATATTATTTTATGATTTTCTTTTTATTTCATCTTTTGCCAGGGAAATCCTCGTTTTTCGGCAATTACTTAGTAAAAAAATGATAATCCAGGTATCTTTACTGCATGAGTAAGTCTAAATCTGCGTTTTTTTGTACTAATTGTGGCTATGAGTCCGCAAAATGGGTTGGCAAATGCCCAGCCTGTAATGAATGGAACAGTTTCACCGAAGAAGTGATTGATAAAGGCAAGGGAAATACCCAAACTTGGGAGGATTATGCCTTGACTCAAAAAGGAACCGAAGTCATTGCCATCAATGAAGTGCAAAGTCAATCAGAAAAAAGAATTGATAGCTCAGATCCGGAATTGAATCGCGTTTTAGGAGGCGGCATAGTGCTTGGCTCAATCGTACTTGTTGCAGGAGAACCAGGCATTGGAAAAAGTACTTTGTTTTTACAACAAGGTTTAATGATGAAGGATCAAACTGTTTTATATATCAGTGGTGAGGAAAGTATTCAACAAATTAAAATGCGTGCAGACCGATTAAGTTTGGAGAATGATCATTTTTATTTATTGACCGAAACACATACACAAGCAATTTTTAAAGCAATCAAAAAATTAAAACCAACTGTGGTGATTGTTGATTCAATTCAAACACTTGAATCCAATTTAATTGATGCCGCTGCTGGAAGTATTTCACAAATCAAACAAACTGCTGCAGAATTTCAAAGATTTGCAAAAGAAACAGGCACACCAGTTTTTTTAATTGGCCATATCACTAAAGAAGGTTCCATTGCTGGACCAAAAATTTTAGAACATATGGTGGATACTGTTTTACAATTTGAGGGGGATCGTCATTACGCATATAGAATGTTACGTACATTAAAAAATAGATTTGGTAGCACGAGTGAATTAGGTATTTACGAAATGACAGGAACAGGCATGAAAGTCGTAACTAATCCTTCTGCATTTTTAATCGCACAAAGAAACGATTCGCTCAGTGGAAGTACCATTGCAGCTGCGATGGAAGGGATGCGTCCCTTGTTGATAGAAGTGCAAGCTTTGGTAACTCAAAGTGTATATGGCACACCTCAAAGAACAGTCACTGGATTTGATTTAAGAAGATTACAATTATTATTAGCGGTGTTGGAAAAGCGCGGTGGCTTTGCGTTTGGCATGAAAGATGTTTTTGTCAATATCGCTGGTGGACTTAAAATAGAAGACCCTTCTTTGGATCTTGCTGTGATTCTTGCATTGCTTTCTTCTTATGAAGATATCCCATTGCCTCAAGGTATTTGTTTTGCAGGGGAAGTTGGATTGAATGGTGAGATACGCGCAGTCAATAGAATTCAACAACGCATTGCAGAAGCAGAAAAATTAGGATTTGAAAAAATAATTATTTCTGGATTCAATACAAAAGGTATCGATACAAAAAAACATAGTATCGAAATTATTCCTGTAGAAAGAGTAGACGAAGCATATCGATTATTTTTCTAATCTTGAAAATTTTTGACGGTATACGAAACTATCTAAATGCTTTTTTGCATTTATTGTATCCACAGATTTGTTTTGGATGTGGCACAGATCAAGTTGAAAAAGCCATGCCCTTATGCCACAAGTGTATTCAAGATTTACCCTTCACTGATTTTTTTAGTATCAACGAAAATCCAGTTGAAAAAATATTTTGGGGCAGGGCTGATATTCAAAATGCTGGCGCATTATTATTTTTTACAAAAGACAGTTTAGTACAAACACTGATTACAGCATTAAAATACCATCATAATAAAAAAGTAGGTATTTTATTTGGGAAATTAATGGGCGAAGCAATTGCAGTAGAAGAAAAATTTAAACAGATTGATTTAATCATTCCTATTCCAATTAGCGCTTCCAAGATCAATAGTAGGGGCTTTAATCAGAGCGAAGTAATTGCAATTGGGATACAACAGATTTGGCATAGGCCAATACTCAACAATGTTTTAATCAAACGAAGCTGGTCCAATTCACAAACAAAGAAAAATAGAAAAGCAAGGCTACAGCAATTGCCCGACCTCTTTTATTTACAAAAACCTACTAGTATTGAAGGGAAGCATATTTTATTAGTGGACGATGTTTTAACCTCCGGAGCGACTTTAGAGGCGGCCGTCGCAAGCTTGATGACTGGATCGCCTGCATCTGTTTCGATTGCTGTGGCGGCTTATACACTGTAGTAAGATGTCCAGCTAATAATATAATTGTCTTTTTAGTCCAAGATCCCGTCAACTTTTTGGTCAATTTCTTGTTATATTTAATACTTCAAACATTTAATTATTGATTATGAAAACGATACTAAGTTTCTTATTTATTGCATGCAGTTTATTCACCAACGCGCAAAGCATCCATAGCTTTAAAGTTAAAAGCATTGATGGCGGTCAGATTGATTTGTCAAAATATAAAGGCAAAAAAATCATGGTAGTCAACACAGCAAGTCAATGTGGTTATACGCCTCAATATGCATCATTGCAAAAAGTGTATAGTCAATACAAAGACAAATTAGTGATCATTGGTTTTCCTTGCAATCAATTTGGCGGACAAGAACCAGGTACGAATGCTGAAATCGTAGAATTCTGTGAAAAAAATTATGGCGTTACTTTCCCGCTAGCTGATAAAGTGGACGTAAAGGGGGCTGATCAATCTTCGATCTACCAATGGTTAACACAAAAGACAAAAAATGGCGTTTTAGACGCGACTATTGGATGGAATTTCAATAAATTTTTATTGGATGAAAATGGCAAGATGTTGGCTTATTTTCCAAGCAATGTAAAACCAGATAGCGAAGCAATTTTGAATTACTTAAAATAAGTCGCTTACCTTAGGAAGTCCTATCTTCGCTGCATGTTATTGCGTGATATTATTGGTCAAGAAAAATTAAAGCAACAATTAGTAGAGATGGTTCAACACCAAAGATTGAGCCATGCCCTATTATTTGTGGGACCAGAAGGATCCGGCGCACTGCCTTTGGCTATTGCATTTGCACAATATTTAGTGAGCTCTCCTGCAACCACCAACCAAGTCTTGGATATGTTTGCAGACCCAGATGCGCTTTCTAAACAAGTCCATACTTACAACGAGCCAGATGCCATTGCAGACTTGCCAGCATACCAGCGCGCGAATCAGTTGATGCACCCCGATTTGCATTTTTCTTTTCCAACCATCACAGAAAAACCAGGTCAAAAAAATATCAGTGCCAATTTCATGGAGCAGTGGAGGGAATTTGTTCAGGGCTACCCTTATGGTAATGTATTTGACTGGTTGCAATTCATCAAAGCAGAAAATAAGCAAGGCAATATTAGTGCAGACGAATGTGCTGAAATTATTAAAAAACTTAGTTTCAAAAGTTTTGAAAGCCCATTCAAAGTGCTTGTGATGTGGATGCCAGAATATTTAGGTAAAGAGGGTAATAAATTATTAAAACTAATAGAAGAACCTCCAGCAGATACCATCTTTTTATTGGTCGCCAACTCCGAGGAACAGATCCTTCCAACCATCCTAAGTCGATGTCAATTTATTCGTGTACCTAGATTAACGAATGCAGACATTGCAGGGGCATTGGAGGAAAGGGCAAAATTAAGTCCTGAAAAAGCACAGCTCATCGCAGCGATGTCAGACGGGAATTATAGAGAAGCGCTTCATTTAATTCAACATAGTGATAACGATTTTTTAGACCAGATCAGGGACTGGCTCAATGCCATCCTTAAAAATGGCCCATTGGCTCAAATGAAATGGGTAGACGAGGTCAGTAAATTGGGCAGGGAGCAACAAAAACAATTCCTGAAATACTTTAACCACCTGCTTGAACAAAGCATTCGGATAAAGGTATTGGGTGCAGACCTGCCATTAGACCCAGATTTAAAGGATTTTGCAATTAGAATCAATAAAATTGCTGGGGTCGGTCAATTAGAGGCCATTATACAAGAATTGGACAAGGCGGTCTATTATATAGAGCGAAATGCCAATGCCAAAATGTTATTTATGGCAATGGGCATCAAGTTCTATCATATCATTCGGAACAAAACCTTAATTTTGACATAGACCCCAATCGAGTGAACAGGGATATGAAGCAAAGCGGGGTCGGGTATTTCAATTTATAACAGTTAGAACTTAGAATATATGGGATGTGGATCATGTGGCACGGGTACGCCCAATGGCTGCAAAAGTAATGGAGGCTGTAGTACTGGTGGATGTAATAGATTAAATGTACATGACTGGTTACGTGACTTACCTGTAGATGATGCAGCAAGTCAATGTAGGGTGGTAGAAGTAAGCTTTAAACAGGGAAGCAGAAAGGATTTTTTTAGAAACCCTACTTTCCAAATTTTTGAAAAAGGAGATTATGTAACAGTGGAAGGCGTGAACGGCTTCGACGTCGGAGAAGTTTCTTTGACTGGAGAATTGGTTCGTTTGCAATTGAAGAAAAGTGGTACGGATGAATTCCATCCAGACATCAAAAAAATCCTTAGAGCAAGTACGGAAAAAGATATCGAGACCTTTAAAATAAGTAAAAGTAGAGAATCAGATATGTTAGCTCGAAGCAGGGCACATGCAAGAGACTTGAATTTACAGATGAAATTAAGTGAGATTGAATTACAGGCCGATGGCAAAAAAGGTACTTTCTTCTACACTGCCGATGACCGTATTGATTTCAGAGAATTGATCCGCATTTTCGCAGGTGAGTTTAAAGTAAAAGTTGAAATGCGTCAAATAGGTATTCGTCAAGAAGCGGCAAAAGTGGGTGGTATTGGAAGTTGCGGTCGTGAACTTTGTTGTAGTACTTGGTTACACGATTTCAAAAGCGTCAACACTACTGCTGCTCGTTACCAAAATTTATCTATCAACCAAACTAAACTGAGTGGTCAATGTGGTCGTTTAAAATGTTGTTTGAATTTTGAATTAGATACTTATTTAGACGCCTTACAAGCATTTCCTGATTATGCAGATAATTTGCAAACTGCAATGGGTACTGCTTTTTTAATCAAGAAAGATATTTTCAAAAATTTAATGTGGTATACTCTTCCTAATAATACCAAACATTATCCGCTTACAATTGAACGCGTAAAAGAAATTAAAAGACTAAATCAACAAGGTATTATAGTAGAAGAATTAGAAGCGGTAGAAATTACTAGTAAAAACAAAGAAGTAGAACCAGAATTTGTAGAACTAGTAGGTCAGATAAGTTTACGTTCATTGGAAAAGAACGATCGACGCAGAAGAGACCAACAAAGAAATTATAGAGAGCCACAAGGACCAAATCAAAATGGACCAAGAACAAACAATGGTCCACGTCAACAAGGACCAAACCAGAATGGACCAAATAGGCCTCGACCTAATAATGGACCTCGTCCGCAAGGGCCAAACGGACCTCGACCTAATAATGGACCTCGTCCGCAAGGGCCAAACGGGCCTAGTTCCGAAAATGGAAACAACGCATAAAAAAAGACCTCGAAATTTCGAGGTCTTTTTTTATGCCATCTACCATAGCAATTTATTTTTTTGTTGGCTTTTTTAATTTTACCAAAACAATGCCGTGTTTATATTTTGCACCAAACTTTGCAATAGCCTCAGGACCTTTGTATACATCCATTGAAGCAATCAAAGCCGTGTTAATTTTAACTACTTTAGCATAAGGCGTTTCCACGCCATCCACTAAATAAATAGGCATCACAGGATCTGATTTTCCGGTAGGTGCAGTGCTAGGTTTTTGTGCTACAACAACAAAGGAGAAAATGCACAACAAAATTACGGTACTAATTTTTTTCATGGTATTCATTTTTTAAATTTAGTGATATAATTTTTCAAGTTCTTGATTAGTGAATTCCATTAAATTTTTAACATATGCTGGTGAAAAATTAAATTCCAAACCAGCAGTTTGATACAATTCAGGTAAAGTCTTTGTACCACCTAAAGCTAAAGCATTCATATAATTTTCTAAAGCTTCTTTAGGATTTTTTTGGTACTGCATCCACATACCTATCGCACCCAATTGTGCAATACCGTATTCAATATAATAAAATGGCACTTCAAATAAATGTAATTGTCTTTGCCATCCTATTGCTCTAAATTCTTTTAAACCAGACTGATTCAAGGTCTTGGACGAAAATTCTTTTACAATATTCTGCCATTCATTAGTTCTTTGTTCAATCGTATGTGTTGGATTTGTATACACCCAATGTTGGAATTTATCGATAATGGCAATCCATGGGAAAATAGTAATCGTTCTTTCTAACTGATGCTCAATCGCTCTATTTAAATCCGATTCATTTTCAAAAAACGGTTGCCAATGCTGCATACTAAACAATTCCATGGCCATACTTGCCACTTCTGCAATTTCCATTGGATACTCTTTGAATGCACTCAAGGATAATGGATGTGCTAAAAAAGAATGTACTGCATGTCCACCCTCATGTACCATGGTCGTAACATCGCTCATCTGTCCAGCAGCATTCATAAAAATAAATGGCGCACCTGATTCTGCTAATGGGCAATTATATCCGCCTGGTGCTTTACCTTTTCTACTCTCAAGATCAAAATGTTTAAGCTCATTCATTTTTCTTAAGCAGTCTGCAAAAAAAGGATCAATCTGTTCAAAGCAAGCAACGGATTTTTCATATAAATCTTTCCCATCGGTAAATGGACGCAAAGGCTTGGTGCCAGCAGGTTCTGCTTCAAGATCCCAAGGCTTCAAAGCATCTACACCTAGTTTTTCTTTTTTTCGTGTATAAATTTTTTCGATCAAAGGCATCACATGTAACTTAACTGCATCATGAAATTGGAAACAATCTTCTTTGGTGTAATCAAAACGTCCTAGTTCTGCGAATTTATAATCACGATAATTTTCAAACCCAGCATTCAAAGCCACTTGATGTCTTTTTTGTATTAAACTTGTAAACAAGTCGTGCATCGCTTCCTGGTCTTGTAGTCTTCTTGTCTGAATTTTTCGATAGACTTCCTCTCTAAATGCACGGTCTTCGTTTTCTAAAAATTGCGCAGCTTGTTGTAAAGTATATTCTTTACCGCCCACTTCGATGGTCATCTTGCCTGCAATGACGCCATATTGTTGTTGTAAAACATTTAACTCAGCTTGAATAGGAATGTTTTCGGTCCTAAATAATTCAATACTTTTTTGAACTGATCTTAGATAAGTATGGTATTTACCTTGATCTAATTTAGCAGTAAAAGGAGATTGAATCAATTTCTTATTCAATGCGTCCGCATAGGGCTGTATCTTGGGTTGAATTTCCATACAGAAAAAAGTAAAGGCATCTTCTAAACTTTTATCTGTAGTATCACAGGTCATTTTGATTTGTCTCCAGCAAGCATCTTCACTAATACATGCTTCCAATTCACTCAAATCTGTCAACCATGCCTCTAATGCTTCTACAGATGGGATCGGTCTGTCATTTAATTCTTTGAAAAAAGGCTCCAAACTAGCCCAATCTGTTATTACGAAGTCTGTTGGAAGGTATTTATGGCTTAATTTTTGGATGTCCGCTGTTCTCTGCATAAGGTTCGTTATTAAGACGCAAATTTACTACTTTTACACACTTTAAAATAGTTAATTAAGTGTCCGAAACAATTCATTTACTACCAGATCATATTGCCAATCAAATTGCGGCAGGCGAAGTCATACAAAGACCCGCAAGCGCTGTCAAAGAATTATTGGAAAATGCAGTAGATGCTGAAGCCACTGAAATTCGATTGATTATCAACGAAGCGGGGAAATCCTTGATACAGGTGATTGACAATGGTAAGGGCATGTCCGAAAAGGATGCTCAAAATGCATTTGCTAGGCATGCAACTAGTAAGATAAGTGTGATTGAAGACTTATTTGAAATTCGCACAATGGGATTCAGAGGCGAGGCATTAGCTTCTATTGCTGCGGTGGCACAAGTACAATTAAAAACTAAGAGACCTGAAGACGAGATTGGTACAGAGGTATCCATTGAAAATAGTAAAGTGATTTCGTCGGCACCAGTTGCTACACCAGTCGGTACCAGTATTAGCATGAAAAATTTATTTTTCAATGTGCCTGCCAGAAGAAATTTTTTAAAAAGTAATGCTGCTGAACTTAAACATATACTTGAAGAGTTTACAAGGGTGGCATTGGCTTTCCCCGAGATCTATTTTAATTTACATAACAATGGTCAAGAGGTTTACCATTGGGATGCAGGTAGCTTTAAACAAAGAGCGATTCAAGTATTAGGCAATCATTATCAAAGTAAACTGGTGACCGTGGGAGAACACACAGATTACTTAACCATCTCTGGATTTGTTGGAAAGCCAGAGACTGCAAAAAAAACAAGAAGTGACCAATACTTTTTTGTGAACAGAAGATTTATTAAGAGTGCCTATTTGCATCATGCAATTGCCAATGCCTTTGAAGGCCTCATTGCTAAAGATAGTTTTCCGAGTTATATTTTATACATCGACGTAGACCCTTCTAAAGTGGATATCAATGTGCATCCAACAAAACAAGAAATTAAATTCGAAGACGATAAAATTATCTATGCTTTTGTTCAAGCTGCTGTAAAACATGCTTTGGCGCAATTCAGCATTGCGCCTTCTTTAGATTTTTCTTTAGATGCCGATATTCAACAATTAGATGCCATTCAAAAACCTTTTTCGGATAGTAAAGTGCAAGAGACCTCTAGAAAATCATTGTATGAAGGGTTTACACAAAAAAATCAAGCCCATTTTATTCCAAAGACAGGGCAAGCTGGACAGCAGGATTGGAAAAAATTTTTTACTGACTTACCCAGTGCGAATCAGGAATTCATAGTGAAACCGTCTTCCATGGGTTTATATAAGGAAGATGAATCTTTGTCTGTTCCAGAAGATGCATTTTTGATGCAGCTTCATCAAACCTATATCATCGCTCCTACAAAAAGTGGCTTGATTATTATTCATCAACAATTAGCACACGAAAGAGTCTTGTATGAAAAGTACCAAAAGGCAAGTGCTCAACCGCATGCGACGCAAAAAAGTTTATTCCCAGTAGTATTGGAACTAAGTGCTAGTGATGCTGTATTGCTCGAAGAGATGCTGGAAGACTTAGCGAATATTGGATATGAAATAGAAGCCTTTGGCCAAAATAGTTTTATCATTCAGGGTATCCCTGCAGATGTACTTGCAGGTAATGAAAAAAATGCCATCGAACTTTTATTAGAACAGTTCAAGCATTTTAGTGCCGATTTAAAATTCAGTAAGAGAGAAAAATTAATTCGATGCATGGCACGTCAAATGGCTATCAAAGCTGGACAAAATTTAGGACAAAAAGAAATGCATAGCTTAATTGAATCCCTTAGCGAATGTGATATTCCCAATACCACAGCTTCTGGTGCACCTACCTTCATTGAATTTAATGAAGATTATTTAGATCGTTTGTTTAGTAAGTAAAAGCTACATCCCTTTCGTCACCTTGGTTAAATAAGTTTCAACCGCTCTTCTAACTTGTGTACTTGATGGACTCATATGGTTCGCGACCAAAACCGAAAAATATAGTTTTTGTTGCTTCGGTGTATAGATAAACCCACTCAATGCTACTTGTCCTCCCAAAGTCCCTGTTTTAGCATACATCGTGCCAGGAAAATTTTTATAATAAGCCGCAATGGTACCTTCACCTCCTTTTTCAAAAATATTTTTTACACGGGCTTCGCCAAATTTTGATTGCATCTGTTGTAAAATAGCAATATAATTTTCGGGGGTATTTAAATTATAGCGACTTAACCCACTGCCATCCACCCAACGCATACGTTGAGGCAGGTCTACAAAAAATAATTTCTTAGCACTGTCAAGCAATGCTGCATCATCCATCTTACCAAATAATTGCTCACTAGCCATTAACACAATTTGGTCTGCATAAAAATTATCGCTACGCAGCATCATGATTTTTAATAAGCTATCTGTTGGAACTGTTTTAATAGTCTTATAACTAGTTGCTGGCAATGTCGATTTATTCTGAAAGCTGATTATTTTTCCTAAGGTATCTTTTAATAAATCAACAGCTAAAAGCATTGGCACATCTTCTTGGCTAAAAGGGACTTGAAAATATTTACTCTTATTATTTTCGTTCGTCGTAAAAAAGCGATTCCCCGTCCTATTTCTTGACCAGTTTTTTTCTTCCACTTTATCTAAGTCAACCATATCTTTAAAAAAATAGAAAGGCTTAATGGCCTCTAATTTTTTATTACTTTGGTAAAAATGGACCACATTGCCATAGATTGGCATTCTGCTTCTTTCTGGCTGATAATCTTCGGCATAATCAGCCCAAGACCAACCACTTCCAAATATTTCAAATTGGTCTTGATTGTTGCCAACAATAACAACTTGTTTTTTTGTCTTTTTAATGATATCTACTACAGGTTGATGCTTAAATTCTGGGTGCATAAAACTAGGATCCCCCAATGGCATCAAAAATAAAGTATCCGCATTTTCTGCCATTTTCCATCCTGGCAAAGAATCTCCTAAAAATTGTAAGCCTAAATAAGTTGCTAGAATTTTTGTATTGCTAGCAGGTGTAAAATAATGATCACTCTGATATTTGGTCAGCCACTGCCCCTTTGTGTCATTGTAAATAGCTATACCAATATGTGCGCCTTTGACCCCTTCAGAACTGAGCAATGTTTTTTGCGCTTGACGCACTGAACATCCACTTAAAACCATTGCAATTGCTGCAACAATAAATAGAATTTTAAACCAATTCTCAAATTTAAAGTTTGTTATTCTCTTTCTAAAGCTCTTAGCCATCTTTCTGGGATTTCGTTATTAGAAGCTACTAAATAGTCCTTGTAACTACAAGGCATCCATTCCTCATTGTGTAATTTCATCCACCACCTTCCTGTACTTTTACTTTGTAAAAATTGCGTATCGATATCTGAAAAAGCAATATGAAATTCTTTAAAACGATCAAGTGCCGTAAGTGGTGCTTCTTTTTTACCACGATGCACGCCGTCAATGATATACCAGATCATTTGTGCCATCTGTATTGCTGTTAATCCATGATGATCTAATTCTGCTTGGTATCCAAATAAACCTATCGTGCTTGTTTTCCAACTCATCCCTGCATATTGCATTAATACACAAGCTTCTTCTCCATTAAAACCATTAGATGTAATAATATTTGCTGGTGCTTGCGCATGTTGAATAGCACTAATATCAAAACTCATCATGTGACTATCTCTAATGACTGGCTCCATTTCTTCGATACTTTCACGCACAACACCCAGTCTAAAACAATCAAACCTCAGCTTATCAATTGTTTCAAGCATATGCGGATGCATAAAATAACTTTGAAAACCAATATGTGCATAATGATTTAAATGATTCGGTAAACCAGTAAATAATTCTTCCAAAAAATGATCGGATGGTAAACGCGCTTCTAAATCTAAATCGATTTTAGCATCTGCTACCACTGCATTCACTAAAGTAGGGATCGCTGTATATGCATGGTATTGTGGCAAAGTGAGGTCATGAGAACCACCCATGATTACCACTTTTTTATTCTGTAAAATCAATTCTGCAATCACTGTTCTTAATGCAGCGTAACTATCTTGAATTGTTTGTCCAAGTTTTACGTTCCCAATATCTGCTATTGTGACTTGAGCATGCCAATAATACAAATTGTATAAAGCAGCTCTAACCGCATTGGCTGCTTCAAAACCATTCAATGCAAACCCGGCACCCCTACATTCGCCTGCACCAATTAATACGATATCCGCATCCTTGATATCTGGCAGTTGATTTTCATAAGATCTAATATGCTTTCCAAGCTGGGTATCACGATAACCCTCGTCTTTTGACAAAAAGGACAGGTTAATTGGTTCTACAAAGTCTTGGATAGAGGACAATGACATGGGCTAAAATTATCTATAAATACTAACGCAAAATTTACCCAAACATTGCGTAAAGGGGTATTAATCTTGGAATTTATAGCCTACACCACGCATAGAAATAAAGTGTTTTGGGTGCTTGGGGTCGATTTCAAAGTACTTTCTAAAATTCAATATGAAATTATCGATAGTCCTGGTATTTGGGAATACTTGGTAGCCCCAGACCAATTGTAGGATTTTTTCCCTCGTGACCACGGTATTCTTTTGTTCAATGAGTAGTTTTAACAATAACAATTCTCTTTTAGTAAGGGTGATTTTTTGTCCCGAAACTAGCAATACCTCTGAAGCATTGAAATCGATACTATGACCTTTAAATTGGTAGCGATCAATTTGAGGGGTGGATTTTGCCTGCTGAACCTGCTTCTGAATCAATTTTGCAACCCTTAAAAGTAACTCTTCTAAATTAAATGGCTTGGTCAAGTAGTCGTCGGCACCCAATTTTAACCCTTGTACCCTATTGGAACTTGTATTTTTTGCACTTAAAATTAAAATAGGTGTTTGGTTGTTGTTCAATCGCATGCGTTCTGTAATGCTAAAGCCATCCAAGGAAGGCAACATAATATCCAAAATGATTAAATCATAATGAGCAGACTGAATTTGTTTTAATGCCTCCCCGCCATCATATGCAGAGTCGACTTCATACCCTTCCATCTCTAAATTCAGCTTCAAGGCTTCGTGTAGATGCTCTTCGTCCTCTACCAATAAGATGCTATGTTTCTGCATGATTAATCTGCCTTAAATTGGACCACAAAAATACTTCCTTTAGGTTGATTTGACTTGACGAAAATACTGCCAGCGTGGAATGTGACAATTTTTTTACATAAATACAAACCCAATCCTGATCCCTTAGTGGTCCTGGTTTGCTCTGCACCCACTCTATAAAATTTATCAAATACTTTTGACCTTTCCTCTAATGTAATACCGATACCTTGATCTTTAATAGTCAACTCTATGTCTTTTCCAACTTTATGTAAGTCTATAAAAATATCAGTCTCGGGCGTAGCATATTTATTAGCGTTATCCAATAAATTATTGATCATCAACTGCAATAATAATGGTTCGCCTTGTAGTAGAATAGACGCATCGATTGAAGCAATGCATTTTCTATTGGAATATCGTTCTTCAAAAGATTGTACACATTGAATAGCAATGGTTGAAAGGTCTACCAATTGTTTGCTGTTTTCATATTGTCCCATTTCAAATTGGGACGCTAATAAAATATTATTACAGAGCGCGTCTAATCTTCTTGTCTCTTTAAGCGTATTTTGAATTAAATGTTGTTGTTGTTCGGGTTGTAAATCTCTTTTAACAATCGTTTCTAAATTCAATTGGGTGACTGCAATGGGCGTCTTGAGCTCATGGGTGACTGCCATCATAAAATTCTGTTGTAGTGTTGAATACTTTAATTGCTTTAACAATGAACGGTACACATAAATGGCGCCTAAAAGGAATAGCAATAAAAATGTCAAACCCTCTCCAATATATTGTTTGGTTTTTCTGGTAGCAAAATCCTCTATGTTTGCAATATGTTGTTGATCTATTTGCCCTTTTGCAGTAAGGGTTTCAATTTTTGTAGCAGTCAACAATTCATTTTGTTGAACGAGCGCTACATACCACCATACAAAGGCAGCGACCATATAAGTTAGGAATAACCAATAAATGATCCTGACCCATACTAATTTTGATATGGAAAATGGCATACGCATATTATAAATCAGCTTTTTCTATTCGAATACCTGTAGATAAAATATTTTGAAGCGGGTCTTCGCGCATCGTATGCTTAATGGTAAATGTATGCATACCGTATTTTAATTTAACAGGTTTGGCATACAATGGAATGCGTTGGTCAAATACATCATCCATACCAGAACCTAGCCAACCTTTTTGATCATCGGCTAAATTTAAATTGAAGGTTTCTGTTTGCGCTTTTTCACTAGTACTACTATGATTTAGTTCAACCCAAATATTTTTATAGTGATATGCGTTGTGGTGTCTAATGACAAAAATAATTTTATACAACTGATTTGTATCGGTGATATTGAAAAAGTATTTTTCTGGCTTTTCGCTATTCCATTGATGGTCTGGATGTATTGTATTTTGCTCAGACAAGGGTATTGTTTGACAAGCATTTATGCTCATTAAAAAACAGATACCAAATACGATACGATAAAATTTCCCCATTTATAAAACGTTTAAGATTTGTTCTTTCGCTTTTTCTAATTCATCCTTCATGACAATTACTGCTTTTTGAATATCTACATCATTCGCCTTAGATCCAGTGGTATTGATCTCTCTGCCCATTTCTTGTAAAACAAAAGATAATTTTTTTCCTTTATTAGGATCTTTTTCGGCAAGGATAGATTTAAAATAAGCGCAATGGTTGGTTAATCGAACACGCTCTTCCGAAATGTCAATTTTTTCGATATAGTAAATCAATTCTTGCTCAAGACGATTATTATCATACTTATCCGATCCAACATTTTGTTCTAATAATTTAATCAAGCCCTCTTTGATTTTAGTTCTTCTATTTGGCTCAAGTAACGCGATTGCTGCTTGCTGCGCTTCAATCCCAGCAACACGTTCTAATAAATCTAATTCAATTGATTTCCCTTCGGTCTGTCTATGAATATTCAATAAATCAATAGCTTGTTTTAATACATTAAAAATGGCTTGTTTTTCTTCATCAGATAAAACCTCGTTGGTAGAAGAAACCACATCAGGCATTTTCAACAAAGTACTCAAAATATTTTCCTTGCCAATACCTAATTCATCTGCTAATTCTACAATGGGTTGGTAATAGGATTTTGCTAACTCTTTATTGATATTCACCGGCTTTAAAGCGCCATTTGATCGAACGGCAATAGAACACTCAACGCTACCTCTAAATAAGTATTCATTTAATGTATTTCTGATTTCAACTTCAATTGGTTTTAAAATGGAAGGAATATTTAAACGAACATCGAATTGTTTTCCGTTTAAAGACTTGACTTCCACTAAGAGTGTTTTGTCATTGAATGCCATTTCTGCCCTTCCGTAACCCGTCATTGAATACAACATAATTATACCATGATTTAGTCCATAAAGGTATTAAATAATGAGCTTGCAAGCGCTAAAGTTTGTACTTTAGCGAAGATTTTCGCCCATGTACGACAAAGCACAAATAAAAGCATTACAACAAACTACAAAGCAGTTTTTAGCGACGCCCTTAAGCATTGATTTAATGACTTTAAAAAAGGTATTGCAGTTTCATGAATACCAATATTATGTAGTCAATGAATCCTTAATAAGCGATTATGAATATGACCAGCTCTATCAGGCACTTTTAGCTATAGAAGCTTCGGACCCCTCCTGTATTACCCCTGACTCACCAAGTCAAAGAGTGGGCAATAGTTTAAATAGCAATTTTGAAACGGTACCTCATTTAGTACCAATGTTGAGTTTAGAGAATAGCTATAATGCGGAGGACCTCATTGACTTTGACCGTAAAGCAAGAGAAAGTGCCAGCCTCGACGCGATTACTTATTGTATTGAACCAAAATTTGATGGGGCTAGTATTTCTTTAATTTATGAAAACGATCTTTTAGTTCGAGCATGTACTAGAGGAGATGGAGTTGAGGGAGAAGACATCACGAACAATATCAAACAAATTAGATCTATTCCTTTACAGATACCACTTATAGGAAATGGTATTCAACAAATTGAAATTCGTGGCGAAGTCATAATGACAAAAAAGGCTTTCAATGACTTTAATGAAAAATTAAAATCCAAGCATCAATCGCCCCTTGCTAATCCAAGAAATGCAGCATCAGGTAGTTTAAGAATGAAGGATCCAAAAGAAGTAGCAGAAAGAAATTTAGATGCATTTATTTATCATGTTAGTTATATTTTACCTATCCCTGGAAAAACAGTGAACCCGCTTTTAAAGACCCATAGTGGTACCCTAGAATTTTTATGGAATATAGGTTTTAGGTCACCTCAAAAAGAAAAACAGGTTGTCAGTAAGATGCAAGATGTGATTGATTATTGTGCTATTGCAGCAGCTGGAAGAGATGAACTCCCTTATGAAATTGACGGCTTAGTAGTCAAAGTGAATGACCTAGCATTGCAAGAAAAATTAGGTATGACATCCCACCATCCAAGATGGGCAATTGCTTATAAATTTAAAGCAAGGCAAGCAACCACCGTTTTAGAGCATGTCGAATTCCAAGTTGGTAGAACTGGCGCAGTCACACCTGTGGCTAAATTAAAACCAGTGGCCATTGGAGGTGTAACAGTTTCAAGCATCTCTATTCATAACGAAGAATATATTATTGAAAAAGATTTACTTTTAGGAGATACAGTAATTATAGAACGCGCGGGTGATGTGATTCCTCAAATCGTCCATTCCATTGCAAGTCTTAGATCTGGGAACGAAAAAAAGATTCAATTCCCAACTCATTGTCCTGTTTGTGCTACAGCCTTGGTAAAAGAAATTACAGAAGCTGTTTGGAGATGTACCAATATCAATTGTAGTGCACAAATTGTAGAACGCATTGCACATTTTGTGAGCAAGGATGCCATGGATATAAAAAATTTAGGAGAAGCCAACATTAAAAAATTCTTTGAACTTGGCTTACTAAAAAATATTCCAGGAATTTATACACTTGATTTTGACCATATTGGACAATTAGAAGGATTCGGAAAAAAGAGCATAGATAATTTAACAAACTCTATTGAAATCTCTAAACAACAACCATTGCATCGACTCATCTATGCTTTAGGAATTCGATTTGTTGGCGAAACTACTGCAAAAACAATTGCAAGCAGGGTCAATCACTTACTTGATCTGACACGTATCACTGAGGAACAATTATTGGGGTTCGAAGACATAGGTGTTAAAGTGGCAAGTAGTATTGTTCAGTTTTTTCACGATCCCAATCAAATTAAAATGATTGAGTCCCTTATTCAATTGGGGTTGAATGTGGAACAAACCAATCAACAACCAACAGATGGCACACTTACAGGATTGAATTTTTTATTTACAGGGACCTTAATGCAGCTTAAACGTTCTGATGCAGAAGCCATGGTAGAAGCTAAAGGTGGACATATCCTTAGCGGCGTGAGTAGTAAATTAAATTACTTGATTGTTGGAGAAGATGCTGGAAGTAAATTAGAAAAAGCTAAAAAAATAACCTCTATAAAAATAATTACAGAGGCTGAATTTATTGATCTTGTTAAATAAAATAAGATTTTAATTGCTACTTAATGGAGGATTAAAAAAATAAATTTTTCTATTTTTTAATTATACGATTCCTTTAGACACAAGATACTCTGCAATTTGAACTGCATTCGTAGCGGCACCTTTACGAAGATTATCACTTACAATCCACATATTTAAAGTCTTTGCTTGCGTTTCATCTCTACGCAATCTGCCTACAAATACATCGTCTTTATCATGTGCCCATAATGGCATTGGATAAAACTGTGCTGCATCATCTTGTTGCACCATCACACCAGGAGCTTGAGTCAATAATGCAGTCAATTCTTTTAAATCAAATTCATTTTCAAATTCTACATTCACACTTTCACTATGACCACCCACTACTGGAATACGAACGGTGGTCGCAGTTACCTTAATAGAGTCGTCTCGCATGATCTTACAAGTCTCTTTAATCATTTTCATTTCTTCCTTAGTATAACCATTCTCTAAAAAAACATCTATCTGCGGAATTACATTTAAGTCTATCTGATATTTATAAGCCATTTGGTCGGCTGATAATTTTTCCCCACCGCGCTCATTAAATAATTGGTCTACAGCTTTTTTACCTGTTCCAGTGACACTTTGATAAGTGCTCACTACGACTCTTTTAATTTTATATTTTTGATGTAAAGGTTGCAATGCCACCACCATTTGTATGGTCGAGCAATTAGGATTCGCAATGATAAAATCCTCTGCAGTTAATACAGAAGCATTTACTTCTGGTACAACTAATTTTTTGGTTGGATCCATTCTCCATGCCGAAGAATTATCAATGACACGAATACCAGCAGCGGCATATTTTGGGGCCCACTCTAAAGATGTTGTTCCTCCAGCAGAAAAAATAGCTATAGTAGGTTTTGCTGCAATACCGTCTTCTAAACTTACAATTTTATATTGTTTGCCATTGAAGCTTACCGCTTTACCAACTGAACGCATCGATGCAACTGGAACTAAATCAGTTACCGGGAAATGACGCTCTGCAAGTACTTGTAAGATTTTGGTGCCTACTAAACCTGTGGCACCAACAACTGCAACTTTCATATTTTAAATTAAAAAAAATAAATGTTAAACCAACTCAATATCAAAGTTCACTAACTGCACAAAAGAGGCCACACGTGCTTTGATATCTTCCGCATTGATTTCTGTCAAACGCTGTGTACCAAATTTCTCTACACAAAAACTTGCCATTGCACTACCTAAGATGATTGCAGTCTTCATATTTTCAAATGAAATGTCTTTTGTTTTTGCTAAATGGGCTACAAATCCACCTGCGAAAGTATCACCAGCACCAGTTGGATCAAATACTTCCTCTAATGGCAATGCTGGAGCAAAGAAAACTTCGTTTTCATGGAATAATAAAGCACCATGTTCACCTTTTTTGATGATCACATACTTTGGACCCATTTCCATAATTTTTTTCGCTGCTTTTACTAAACTGTACTCGCCACTTAATTGTCTTGCTTCACTATCATTCACTAATAAAACATCTACCAAACTAATGGTATGTTTTAAATCATCCATCATAATTTCCATCCAAAAATTCATCGTATCCATCACGATTAATTTTGGTCTATTTCTCATTTGTTTAATCACACTGCTTTGTACAGATGGCACTAAATTCCCCAACATTAAAATTTCACAATCCTGATAACTTTCTGGAACAACTGGTTGGAAATTTTCCAACACATTTAATTGTGTATCTAAAGTATCTCGCGTGTTCATATCTAAATGATATTTACCGCTCCAGAAAAAAGTCTTTTCATCTTTTTTAATTTGAACGCCTTCTAGTACGACACCTCTTGCAGTCAAAGCATCTAATTCTGCTTGCGGGAAATCTCCCCCAACCACTGAGATTTGCTTTACTGGAGTAAAATTTGAAGCGCACCAAGCAATATAAGTTGCAGCTCCGCCAATAATTTTATCACTTTTCCCAAAAGGGGTTTCAATGGCATCAAAAGCCATAGATCCAACAACTACTAAAGACATGTTTAAATTTTTGATTTTCAGCTGCGAAACTACGATTTTTAAGACATCCTTCCCAAAGCAATCTACATTGACGTGAATCAACGAACACAACTGCTTGATTACCAAAAAACTAACAAAATCGAATGAATTAATCAAAAATTAACCAAAACCTTGGCTTTTATTCGATAATTTTGTACCAAGAAAAGCTCAAAATATCATTATGGCAAGAATCAAAACAGAAAAAAACGGGTCCAGAAAAGACGTCATTGTAAGAAAAGCTGCAACGCTTTTTAGAGAAAAAGGGTATAAGGCAGCTAGTATGCGCGATTTAGCAGAAGCGGTTGGGGTGGAAGCTGCAAGTTTGTACAACCATATTAAATCAAAAAGTGAGTTATTGCATGAATTAGTATTCAATGTAGCCAATCGTTTTGTGTTAAAAATTGATGAGATTGAATCTGAGCAAATTAGTTCATTGAAGAAAATGGAGAAGATCCTACGATTCCATATTGTAGAGATGATACATCATTACGAAGAAGTATATGTAAGCGATAGAGAATGGAAGCATCTTTCTGATCCTTATTTATCCAATTACCAAAATCAAAGAAGGGTATATCGTAAAAGATTGGCCGCAATCATTGAAGAAGGGATTAGGAATAAGGAAATCAAGCAGATTGATGCCCCTACTGTGGTCCTTATATTCTTGCATGCTGTGAGTGGCATTGAAAGCTGGCACCGTTCAACTAAAAAAATCAGCGCAGAGGAATTAGAAGAAAATATGGTTGCCATTTTAATTGATGGCCTAAAGGCAAATAGTTAATCTAGTTCAATTAAACCCGTCCTAAGCAAAATAATAAAAAGCCTTCTCAAAAAAGAGAAGGCTTTTTATTAAATTAAATTACCGCTTGATTGTAGTAACTTTGTAGCTTATAAAAAGTATTTGTGTCAGAAAGAAATAATTTCATTGATTACATCCGAATTTTTGCCCATAGTGGTCATGGCGGAGCTGGGTGTAGACATTTTCTTAGAAATAAATTAACAGCCAAGGGTGGACCTGATGGTGGTGATGGAGGAAGAGGTGGACATGTTATCCTAAGAGGTAATTCACAGCTTTGGACCTTATTGCATTTACGTTATCATAAAAATGTATTGGCAAAGGATGGAGAGAATGGCTCTAAAAATAAATGTACTGGTAAAGACGGTGAAGATATCATTATTGAAGTACCATTGGGTACCATCGCTAGAGACGAGGAAACTGGTGCAATAGAAGCAGAAATTTTACATGATGGACAAGAAATAGTTTGGTTGAAAGGTGGACGAGGTGGTTTGGGTAATTGTAATTTTGCCACACCAACACAACAGGTACCTGAATATGCGCAACCTGGTGAAGAAGGTATAGAAGGATGGAAACAAATAGAATTAAAAGTACTTGCAGATGTTGGATTGGTAGGCTTCCCAAATGCAGGTAAGTCAACACTCTTGTCGGCCATTACTGCCGCAAAGCCAAAAATTGCTAATTACGCTTTTACCACATTGACCCCTCAGTTAGGTATGGTTGAATACAGAAACAATCGATCCTTCTGTATTGCAGATTTACCTGGAATCATCGAAGGCGCTGCCGAAGGAAAAGGTTTAGGACATCGATTCTTAAGACATATCGAAAGAAATGCCGTATTGCTTTTCTTAATTCCAGCAGACTCCAATGACCATAAAAAAGAATTCGAAATTTTAAAGAATGAGTTGAATGAGTTCAATCCTGAATTGTTACAAAAAGATTTCATTATCGCAATCAGTAAATCAGATTTACTGGACCAAGAATTAATGGACGCGATTGAAAAAGAATTACCAGAAAATATTCCACATATTTTTATCTCTTCTGCAATTTCTAAAAACTTAATGGAACTAAAAGATTTATTGTGGCAGACACTGAATAAACCGGTCAACGCATAAGCACTCAATTTATATTCAATTCTACTTGATTAATCGAATGTGCATTTTAAGATAAAAACATCGTATAAAAAAAGAGTCTCAATTTTCATTGAGACTCTTTTTTTATACTTTAAGCGTACCTGCTTATTGAGCAGATTGTTTTGTTGCTTTACTTCGCTCATTCTCGTCCAATAAAGACTTACGCATACGAACCGACTTTGGTGTCACCTCGATACACTCGTCAAATTGAATATACTCCATACACTCTTCTAAAGTGTATTGAACTTTTGGTGTGATACGAACGCTATCATCACTTCCGCTTGCACGGTGGTTGGTTAATTTTTTCATCTCCACAGCGTTGATATTCAAATCACCTGGCTTAATGTGTTCAGCTAATACTTGACCAGCATATACCTCTTCACCTGGCTCGATAAAGAAACGACCTCTATCTTGTAATTTATCAATTGAATATGCAGTTGTAGTACCGCCTGTTTTTGCGATCAACACACCATTACTTCTTCCCGGAATTGGCCCTTTCCAAGGCTTGTATTCATTAAAACGGTGTGCCATTACAGCTTCACCTGCTGTTTGTGTTAACATTTGAGAACGTAATCCAATCAAACCTCTAGAAGGAATATCAAATTCTAAGTGTTGCATGGTACCCTTCGATTCCATGATCAACATTTCACCTTTCTTTTGGGTGACTAAGTCAATTACTTTACCACTATAATCGGCTGGTACATCTACTACTAATATTTCAAATGGCTCATGTTTCTTTCCATCAATATCTTTTACCAAAACTTGAGGATTTCCTACAGTTAATTCATAACCTTCACGACGCATTGTCTCTACCAATACACCTAAGTGTAAGATACCACGACCATACACCAAGAAGCTATCCGCACTATCTGTTTCTTCTACACGTAATGCTAAATTCTTTTCAGTTTCTTTCAACAAACGATCACGAATATGTCGAGAAGTAACAAACTTTCCTTCTTTACCAAAGAAAGGTGAGTTGTTAATACTAAAAGTCATACTCATTGTAGGTTCATCTACACTGATAACTGGTAATGCTTCAGGATTTTCTGGATCAGCAATCGTATCACCAATATTGAATTCTTCTAAACCAACAACAGCACATAAGTCGCCAGAAACTACTTCTGTTACTTTACGCTTACCCATTCCTTCGAATACGTATAATTCTTTTACTTTATTTTTTTTAATGCTACCATTTGCTTGCACCAAAACAATATTTTGGTTTTCTTTAATGGTACCTCTTTCTACTTTTCCGATCGCAATACGACCTAAGAAAGTAGAATAATCTAATGAAGTGATTTGCATTTGTGTATGTCCTTCTTTTACATCTGGACCTGGAACATATTTTAAAATACCATCCATTAAAGGTGTGATATCTTCACATTGAGTCAATGATTCATTAAACCAACCATTTTTTCCGCTACCATAAAAAGTAGGGAAGTTCAATTGCTCTTCGGTTGCATCTAGGTTGAAGAATAATTCAAATACAGCATCGTGCACTTCGTCAGGACGACAGTTTTCCTTATCCACTTTATTGATAATTACAATTGGTTTTAAATTCAATTGCAATGCTTTTTGTAATACAAAACGAGTTTGTGGCATTGGTCCTTCAAAAGCATCCACCAACAAACAAACACCGTCAGCCATTTTCAAAACACGCTCTACCTCACCACCAAAGTCAGAGTGACCTGGGGTATCGATTACGTTAATTTTTACACCTTTATAGGTTACTGAAGCGTTCTTACTTAAAATAGTAATACCTCTTTCACGCTCCAACTCGTTGCTATCCATGATCAAGTCTCCAGTCTCCTGGTTATCTCTGAATACTTTTGTTGTGTGTAATATTTTGTCTACCAAGGTTGTTTTACCGTGGTCAACGTGCGCGATAATCGCGATGTTTCTTATTTCCATGTACTGTTTTGAGGGTGCAAAGGTACGCCGTTTACAGTCCTAAAAAAAACAATTGGGAAAAAAGGGTGACAATGCACTAAATTCGGATATATATTTTAAATTTATCTAATACATAACCCAATAGCCAGCAAAGTAACATGAAGGAAATGGCAAAGAAAAGAGATCCCCAATAAGGGTTAAAATGAGTGAATCCTAGTTGATACAACCAGTCAAAAGCACTTGCATAACCAGTAGGCCCTTTTAGTAAGTTCAAACTAACAAGAAAAATCTCAGAAAAAAGGTAGATCACGAGCGGATTTTTACCAAAAATTCCAAAAAATCTAGAAAATTGATGTTGACGATTGATGTCTACCCTGTAAATGATGGTTGCCAGGATAATCATATTTAATCCAATTGTTAGCACTACAAAGGAACTGGTCCAAAGTTTTTTGTTAATAGGAAATTCAAAATCCCACATAAAGGCTAAAAATACAAAGCCAGCACCCCACATAAATAGGTGCGTTAACCCTTCATAGGTTTTCCCATTTGTTTGTATAAAGTTACCAATGATAAAGCCCACTAAAATATTTACAATCGCTGGCAAAGTGCTTAGCAAACCTTCTGGATCAAAAGCGATATCCTCACCTTGGTATAAATGGTTTGGCCCGAGTAAGTATAGATCCAATCTTAAAACCGCATTTCCAGTTAAACTGAAAGGATCTCCAGATTGGCCAAAACGAACAGCAAGATACCAATAGGTCAACAATAATACAGCAGTCAATACCTTGACCACTCTTTCATGCATAAAATGCGCAAACAAAGCTGCAAATAAGTATGCGAGTGCAATACGTTGTAAAACACCAAAAATTCTAGTATCCTGCAAGTCACCTGTGAATGGGAACCAGTACATTAAAAAGCCAAGGACAAATAAAATAAAACTGCGTTTAAAAATGGTAAGCAGCACTTTTGCTCTACCCGCTTTTTCTAAATTGGGTAAAACAAAACTTAGTGAGTTACCTATTGCAAATAAAAAGGATGGAAAAACCAAATCGGTCGGTGTAAAGCCATGCCAGTTTGCATGTCTAAAAGGTGCAAAAGTATGCAATTCATCTCCTGGTGTATTGACAATGATCATCAAGCAAATTGTCATACCTCGAAAAACATCCAATGATAAAAACCTTTCTTTATTCATAACTGCAATTTAGTGGATTTAGATCAGCAAAATATTTTTTTAAGGCAGCCAAAATAACTAGCTTTAAAAAAAATAACCAAATGCGTATATTAAAAATAGTCATTCTCTCCTTTTTTGCTTTAATTGTTATTTATTTTTTAGGACCTAAACCTCCAAAGCCAGTATTGAACGAGACCTTGCCAACTGTGGCAAGCATCGATACCCTTGATGCTTATATCAAAGCAATGGAAGCTCCCTATAAGATTAAACCAAACAATGAAGCTAAAATTATTTGGGCAGACAGTAGTAAAACACAAACAGATTATGCAATTGTTTATTTACATGGATTTAGCGCAAGCCAAATGGAAGGCGACCCAGTACACCAAAATATTGCTAAACAATTTCACTGTAATTTATACTTAGCAAGATTAGCAGAACATGGTATTGATACCACCGAAGACCTCATGAATCTAACTGCCGAAAAATATTGGGAATCTGCAAAATTGGCTTATGCAATTGGTAAACAAATTGGTAAGAAAGTAATTTTAATGAGTACGTCCACTGGGGGTACTTTAGCATTGCAATTAGCAGCCAATTATCCAGAAATTGCAGGCTTGATTTTGTATTCACCTAACATTGAAGTATTTAATCCATCTGCACCATTATTAAATAATCCATGGGGCTTGCAGATAGGTAGAACTGTATTAAAAAGTAATTATGTAGATATTAAATACAAAGACAGCGCTTACCCAAAATATTGGAATACCCATTATAGAATAGAAGCCGTTGTTGCTTTGCAAAATTTATTAGAAGCTACGATGACAGAAACTACTTTTAAGAAAATTCATCAACCAACATTGGCATTGTATTATTACAAAGACGAAGCGAATCAGGACAATGTAGTAAAAGTGGGTGCCATTCAAAAAATGATGCAACAAATTGCGACTCCTACTAATTTAAAAATGGAAATGGCAATGCCTAATACAGGCAATCATGTGATTGCTTCTCCAATCGTTTCAAAAGATATTGTAAGTGTAGAACAAGCCACAGCAAAATTCATGCAGGAAATGATTATAAAACAATAACTAATTAGTGATCGGAAGCAAGTGCTACAGCAATTTTAGAATCAGCTGTGCCATAGTATAAATACCATTGAGTTTTATAGTACACCAAGCCTTCTACAAAACATACATTATTGACTTCTCCTTTTAACTCATAAGGTTTGTCAGGTTGTATGAAAGGCTTGACTGCCCTATCTATAAGCTTATAAGGTGCAGCGGTATCAAATAAAGCCTGCGCGGCAGCATAAGTGAATTTTGGACTAGTTGGATCGTTGTTATTAGCAGCATTACTGCTATTATAAATAAGTACAATACCTCTTGGGGTATACAATGCAAATGGACCTGGCTCTACCAAACGGCTATCAAAATAACCAGGCCTAGGTGTAAGTACCGAGACTAGTTTTTTACTTTCTTCATTTTCCAAAACTTCCCAATGCAATAAATCAGAAGAGTACGCCATGAATAAGTCGGTGTCTCCAAAATACATCCAGTATTTGTTATTGATTTTTTTAGCAACCATTTTTTCCCCTATGCGCTCGGCAACAATCGCACCCGACTTGGACCAAGTATCAATGTATTTAGGATGGGTTAAAACAGGACCTTGTTTTTGAAAATGAATTAAATCCATTGAAGTAGCAAAACATAATCGAGCCGTTTTACCATCATACGCAGTATAGGTTAATAGATATCCTCCAGCTGGATTTTCTACAATTCTTGGATCTTCAATACCGCCCTTGCCTTCGTATAAGGCAAAGCTATCTTTAGAAGGATATAAAATTGGTTGCGCTTGTCTTTTAAAATAAATTCCATCCTCACTAATGGCAAGCCCTATACGAGATGTCATTGCACTGTCTTGTGCGCGGTATAATAAAAATACTTTTCCATCCTTTACAAGTGCTGTAGGATTTAAAACATTTTTTGCTTCCCAAGCTACGCTATCATTTTGTAAAGGGCAGAAAAAACGACTGCTGGTATCCGGAACTAAAATTGGATTGGCAATATCTACTTTATGAAAACTAGGCGCCCAGTTGGTGATATTTTTATTTTCATTAGGACTACTTGTACAAGCAGCTAATAAAATTAAAAAACACATGAAGGTGTTTATTTTCATACTTACTTATTAGTCTACAACTCTTTGATGCTTGGAAGATAGATAAGTATACACTGCTGGGATCACAAATAAAGTCAAAATTAAAGAGAACATTAACCCTCCTACAATAACTGTACCTAGAGGCTTTCTGCTCGTTGCAGCTGCACCTAAACTAATGGCAATTGGCAATGCGCCTAATGCTGTCGCTAAGCTTGTCATTAAAATAGGCCTTAAGCGTTGCGCTGCAGCTTCTAAGACAGCTTCCTTAATGGCTAAACCAGCTTCTCTTTTCTTGTTGGCGAATTCCACAATTAAGATACCATTCTTAGTCACCAATCCAATCAACATGATGATTCCAATTTGTGAGAATATATTTAATGTTTGATCCAACATCCATAAGGAAATCAATGCACCCGCTATAGCCAATGGTACAGTAATCATGATGATAAAAGGATCTGTGAAGCTTTCAAACTGCGCTGCAAGCACCAAGTAAATCAAAATCAATGCTAATAATAAAGCATAAGAAGTATTTGAAGCACTTTCTTTGAAATCTCTAGAAGGACCACCCAAAGCCGTTTGGAAACTTTCATCTAATTTCTCTTTTGCAATGCGCTCCATCGCATTCACACCATCCCCGATTGTTTTCCCTTCTGCTAAAGAAGCAGAAATAGTAGCTGAATTAAAACGATTGTAGTGGTAAAGATTTGGAGGATTGCTACTCTCCTCGATTGTCAATACACTTGATATAGGAATGCTTTCGCCACGACTATTTCTAATGTATATTCTACTGATGTCCGTAGGGGTGTTACGATCCGATTTAGGCACCTGTGTAATCACTTCGTACTGACGATCGTTCATGATGAAATATGCAGAACGTGCGCCACTAAATGCAGACTGTAATGCCTGAGAAACATCTGCTGTAGATAAACCAAGATCCCTCGCACGCATACGATCAATTGTCAAATCTAATTCTGGTTTATTGAATTTTAAGTTAACGTCGACATTTTGGAATGTTTTATCTTTTCTGGCAGCTTCTAAAAATTCAGGAATCACTTTTCTGATTTTTTGGAAATCTAAGTTTTGAATGATGAACTGCACTGGTAAAGAACCACGAGACATCATACCAACAGAAATGGTTTGCTCTTCTATAGAGAAAATTCGAACATTTTTTAAACGTTTAAATTTTTTATTTAAATCTGCTGCGATTTCACTTTGTGTCCTTGTTCTTTCTTTTATATCCACCATACCTAATCTACCAGATGCGCCAGTACTTCCGCCACCCCATGCAGGCACACTACCCCAAGTAAATGCATGCTCAGGTATGGAATCTTGCATGATGCGAATCGCTTTAAATAAATCTGCCCTTAGGTCCTCATAACTTGTTCCTTCTGCAGCGGACATAGTGATACGTACTGTACTTTTGTCTTCCATAGGGGCCAACTCACTTTGTATAGTACTTCCTATTAAAATTATGATTGCAAAGCATACGCCTACAATCACCCATGCCATCCATCTAATTTGTAAAAATTTAGCGAGTCCGTTTTTATACCCTAATTCCATGCCTTTAAAAAATGGCTCGGTACGTTCGTAGAATTTTCCATGTTCGCCGCCATTTCTGTTTAAAAACACATTCAACACTGGCGTAATTGTAAGGGATACAAATGCTGAAACTAAAACAGCGCCTGCAACCACCACACCAAACTCTTTAAATAAGGAACCTACAAAACCTTGTAAGAAAATTACAGGTAAGAATACAACGGCCAATGTAATAGAAGTAGATACGACTGCAAAGAAAATTTCCTTACTGCCTTCTCTTGCAGCGTCTTTGATAGGAAGTCCTTCCTCTAGTTTTCTAAAAATATTTTCGGTGACCACAATACCATCATCCACAACAAGTCCTGTTGCTAAAACGATCGCTAATAAAGTCAATACGTTAATTGAGAAACCTGCCAAATACATAATAAAGAAAGTGGCTATCAAAGAAATTGGAATATCAATTAATGGTCTAATCGCAATCAGCCAGTTTCTGAAGAAAAAGAAGATGACCAATACCACCAAAGCAAAAGAAATCACAATAGTTTCTTTCACTTCCGACAAAGCTCTACGCACGTTCTTGGTATTATCAATAGGTATTGCAAATTCTATATCTGATTTATTTTGTGCTTTTACTTCCTCTAATCTTTTATAAAATTCATCAGCAATATTAATTTGATTGGCACCAGGTTGAGGAGAAATGGTCAACATCACAACAGGTACGCCGTTAAAATAAGTGCCTTGATCTTCTTGCTCTGGACCAAGCTCAACCCTTGCTACATCACCCAACCTCACAATACCATTAAGGTCTTCTTTTAAAATAATATTTCTAAAATCTGCTTCGGTGGACAATCTTCCTAAAGTACGAATAATAAATTCTGATTTATTGCCATAAATTCGGCCAGAAGGTAATTCCACATTTTCTTTATTCAGTGCCGTTTGGATATCATTAAATGCAATTCCAAATGCATTTAGTAAATCTGTGTTTGGAAAAATACGCATCGATAAACGCTTCCCTCGAACGCCAACACTAGAAACTTCGTCAATCGTTTGAAACCTTTGTTGCAAAACATTTTCGGCATATTCAGTTAATTCTAATAAACCTTTTGTCTTACTTCTTAATGTAAGCATTAAAATAAAATCTCCACTTGCGTCTGCTTTTGACACTATTGGAGGATTATTGATATCTTCAGGTAAGCTTCTCGCAGCCTGTGACACTTTATCTCTTACATCATTGGCTGCTGTCTCTAAATTCACGCCTAAATTAAACTCAACAGTGATATTTGAATTTCCAACCGAACTAGAAGAATTGATTGTACGAATTCCAGGGATACCATTAATGGCTTTCTCTAATGGTTCTGTAATTTGACTTTGAATCACTTCGGAGTTCGCTCCTGAATAGGATGTTTGTACTGAAACGATTGGTGGGTCTATCGCTGGATATTCTCTTAATGCTAAAAAAGAATAACCAACCAAACCAAAAATGATAATCGCAATATTCATCACAGTGGCTAGCACAGGACGTTTTAACGAGAGTTCCGATATATTCATCTCAATAATGTATTAATTGTGAGCCTACTTGATGATGTCAACAAGTGGCAATGTCTTCCCAATTTTTAATTCACTTCCGTCTCTTACAAAAAGCATCCCAGCAACAATTAAGCTATCCCCAATTTGAACGCCAGATGTAATTTCAACACCAGAGGCCGTACGATACCCTGTCTCCACATTGACAAATTTTGCTTTACCATTCTTAACAACCACCAATTGTTTTACTTTAGAATCAGGGATGATGATATTAGATGGAACCAAGATACTAGGCTTTTGTTGGTTCTCTCCAAGGAATATTTTTGTATAAGCACCTGGTATCAACTTGCCTTGTAAATTAGCGCGTACTTTAATATTACGAGACGTAGCAATAATCTGAGGCTCAATTGCAGCAATGGTTGCAGTCATTTTAACGCCAGGATTAGCAATGCTTTCCACCGTTACCTTCTTACCTACTTTAATATAATTTTGATATAATTCTGGCAAGGTAAAGTCTACTTTCAGTTGGTCTACTTTTTGTAATGTTACAATCGTAGTGGCTGTGCTGATGTATGCTCCAAGACTTACTTGCTTTAATCCCATCTGACCAGCAAAAGGCGCTTTAATCACCGTTTTATCAATTAAAGACTGTGTATAAGCCATGTCTGCTTTCAAACTATTTACTTGTTGCAAGCTAATATCATAATCACTTTGATTGATTCCTTTAGCTTGTACTAATTTGTAATTTCTTTGTTCAGTGATTGTTGCTAATGCTAATTGTACTTTTATTTTTTGCATTTGCGCTTGTAAATCAGCATCATTTAACTTGGCTAAAATGGTGCCAGCTGCTACCATTTTGCCTTCAGGAATTTGTAAAAAAACAATACGGCCATTGGTTTCAGGACGTATATCTACAAATTCACTAGCCACTACTGAACCATTCACTTCGATGACTTTATCTATGACTTGCGTTGCAGCAATTGCTATATCCACAGATACTGGCGCATTCGCGTTGAATTTATCAGTTGGCTTTGTTTTTCCCTTACATGCAAACAATCCTAAGATCAGGATGAAGGCAACATAATTTAACTTTCTCAAATTGGTCTAATTTTAGTGCTTAAAGATAGCTAAAATGCCATGTTTTTAGAAAGAAAATAGATGAATGGTTGAATTATCGTCCTCGTTTAAATTGAATGAACTTCTGTTGAATAAAATAGCCCAATTCCAGGTCGTTCAATAGTGCTAGGGTTGGATAGGATGGCTTGCAGTATTCCATAAATACATCCAGCCTTGGACCATCTAATTTAGTCAGTTTTTGGACAAAGCGCTTAGTAAAGCGATAGTTGATGTACTTCTCTTGTTCCTGGTATATTAATCTATTTTGTAAAAATTGGGCGTTTCGGTTACGTTTGAACCTGAACATATTGATAATTTCATTGATATCGAAACCAATTGTAATCCCTCCATTTCCAAACATATTTTGTTGGTTACTCAGTTTTAATCCAGGGGGGTTATAATTAAAGTATTTGGCATAATCCATCCTATTTTGAATTGAATCATACCTGTAATAACTATTGCGCACTCTCACTTCTGGAAGATCAAAACCATTCACATGAATCATGACGTTAAAATTACTCTGATCCTCAATTTGATCTAGTGCAAATTTTTGGGTGCTTTTCCCAAACAATGAAAATGTTAAAGAGTCATTTGGCTGAAGCGTAATTAAATACCTACCCAAAGAGTCAGTTTGTGTGCTACTGTATTTAGTGTAAACCATCACTGCTTCGATTGGCATTCTTCCGGAAATATCATAGACTATGCCACTAATGGTATGCCTCTGTGCCTTTAGGGAAGAAAATGCAACAGAGGTCAATAAAAAAAATAACAGGATAGATTGTTTCATGAATGGCTGCAAAAATAAACAATTCAAGTCTATATGGATGTTAAAATATAGTTGGCCATATCGATAACAATGTGCCCAAAAAGATGGTCCCCAGAACAACCCATTGTGGGGCAACTTTATAGCGCACTAGTACAATCGCAGTTGTGCAAAAAATAAATAGATAGACCCCTATATTCATGCCAGTCATGATGCCTAAATCAAATACAATATCTTTTAATAAAAATAAGGTTGCACCAAGCATAATACCCACCACAGATGCATAGATACCTTCCAATGACCGATAAAACAAAGCATACTTTTTTAGTTTCTGCCAAATGGGGAAAAAGAACAAGACAATTAAAAAGCTAGGTAAAAAAACGCCGATACTGGCTACCATGGCACCTATGATTTGTCCTCCAATTCCTTTTTCTTCTAAAGCCAATGCACCGGTAAAGCTTGCAATAGAAAAGATTGGACCAGGAATGGCCCTAACAATTCCAGAACCTGTTAAAAAAGCAGCACTATTTATTTTTAAAACATCTCTTTTGCTTTCTTTGACATGTTCAGTGTTTGGACGAGTTACATATTGTTCATACATCATTGGAATTAACACATCACCCCCACCAAAAACAAAACTTCCAAATCGATAATTATTTTCAAAGAGATTATACACTTTACGGTGCTCCCAGTTTTGACGTGTTGCTTGTTCAGATACAAAACCTGCTATAAGAAAAAATAAAAGGAATAAATGTAAATGCACCCATTTAATTTGTTTAGGTGCAGCACCTTGATCTGGGATTCTTTTATTACTAAAATTGGTGACAATACCAGCTAAAACAATGACAACAGGTATCGTCCAAGGTGTTTTAAAACCGACTAAAGTAAGGATACATGCGAAGCCAAAAACAAAAAAAGTAATAGTGTTATTGATCGCTTTTTTATATAAAAGATAGGTGGCGCTGGCGATAAAACCAATTACCATTGGTTGTAATAAATGCAAGGTTTTCAAAACAGGTTGTAAGTCAAGATGAGTATAGGCAATGGCTAGACTAGCCATAAAACTTGTAGCTGGTAAAATCCAAATGAGCAAAGTAATTAAGGCTAATGAAAAGCCGCCTCTTTTAAAAGCAATCAAAACAATTGTTTGCGTGGATGAGGCACCAGGAAGTAATTGGCAAAAAGCATTGTATTCCATCAACTCCTCCGATGTAATATCCTTCCTTTTTTCTACAAATCGATGTTGCAGTAGGCCAATATGAACTTGAGGACCACCAAAAGCGGTTAAGCTATGTTGGAAAACAGCTTTTAGAAATGGTATATGTCTTAAGAGGTACAATCAGATTGATTTATGTAAAAATAAAATAATTTATTTGCATCCAAAGCATTTAATAATTTATAGGTGAAGTATATCAATACATAACTATGATAATTTGTATCTTTACCACATGAAAAACTTGTTTTTATTAAGTGTTTTGTTCATGGCTTTTGGATGTGGCAAAAGCAATTATGCTACCTACAAGCCTACTTACGCTAATGTTAATTGGGAGGAGCAACCAGACTATAGTCAGTTAAAGAATTGGGCAGCGCATCCTAATAAAATAGACCCTTCCGATAGCATACCGGCTAGTATCTTAAAAAAGTACCAACCCAAAAGCTTAGTAGATGTATTTTTTGTGCATCCTACAACTTATTTAGATCCTGCAATGCCTAATGGCTGGTCTGCCTCTTTAAAAGATATTGCAATAAATATTCAAACAGACTACACAACAATACTGAATCAAGCAAGCATATTCAATGAAGTAGGTATGGTCTATGCACCAAGATATCGTCAAGCGCACATCAAGAGTTACTATCCAGTCAATAAAATAGATACCATCAATGCCTTGGCTGCATTTGAATTAGCTTATCAGGATGTAAAAAAAGCATTTGAATTTTATTTAACCAATCATAATCAGGGAAAGCCCATCATCATTGCTGCACACAGTCAAGGAAGCACACACGCAAAGCGACTACTTAAAGAATTTTTTGATGGAAAAGCATTGAGCAAACAATTAGTGTCTGCTTATATCGTAGGAATGGCGATTGACCCGAAAGAATTTACAAATTTAAAAGCTTGTACCAAGCCAACCGAAACAGGATGTATCTGTGCATGGCGAACTTACAAAGAGGGCTATGTTCCACCAATTATCCAAAATGAAAAATTCAATTCTATTGTGACCAATCCACTAAGCTGGGACAGCAATCAAGTTTCAGTTAGTAGAAAAGTAAATCAAGGAGCCGTATTGTATAACTTCAAAAAAGTCATACCTAATGTAGCAGGAGCATATAACCATGAAGGTGTATTGTGGACGCCTAAACCTAAATTTTTTGGAAACATTTTATACAATACTAAGAATTATCATATAGCAGACTATAACTTATTCTATATGAGTGTACGTAAAAATGCAATGGATAGAGCGGTACAATTTTCAAGCAGCAGTTCCAATTAATTACCTACTTCGCTTAAAAATTTAATGCGCATTATTTTAAGTTGCTCCCATGTGTAGTCATTTTCACTCAATTCTTGTTGTGCAATTTGCAATGAAGAAGTTTCGCAGCTTTTGAAATACTCTAAGATTTCTTCTTGATCATATTCGTCTAACCATTCATCAATGGCATAATCTAAATTTAATTTAGTGCCACTTGCTGCAATGGTTTCCATTTCCTCCAACAAGCTATCTAGTCTTAGGTCTTTATTTTTTGCAATCGTTTCTAAAGGAATTTTTTTATCTACATTTTGAATGATATAAATCTTATTACTTGATTTATTTACCACGGATTTCATCACAAAATCATCTGGCTTTTCGATATTGTAATCAATTACATATTGTTCAATAAGTTTGATAAACGCTTCGCCGTATTTAATGGACTTCCCCTTACTCACGCCTTGACAACGCTCCAATTCTGTAAATGTGGTTGGATATAATGTCGCCATATCTTGTAATGATGTCTCCAGAAAAATTACGAATGGTGGTAAGCCAAGTTTTTTTGCAACAACTTGACGAAGATCTTTCAATAATTCAAATAAACGATCGTCAGTGGTAACAGCATCTTCGGCCACTTCGCTTTCCTCGTCGTCCCCTAATTCGGCGGCAAAAACATTTTGCAAGACCACCAAAAATGAACTAGGTTTTTTCAAGAACTTTTGACCTTTTGCAGTCAGTTTTAATAGGCCGTATTCTTCGATGTCTTTTTCGATCAATTCTTCAAGCATTGCCTGACGAATCAAACTGTTCCAAAATAAGTCATCATGCGTTTTTCCAATACCAAAAACAGGCAATTTTTCGTGGCGATACAAACCAATCTGAGGCGTGTAATGCCCCGTAATAATTTGCACGACATAAGCAGCAACAAATCTTTCATCCAATGCCTGTATCGTTTGTAATAATTGAACTAATTCTGATTTTGCTTGGAATTGTTCTTTTGGATGTAAGCAATTATCACATTTGCCACAATTTTTATCGGGCCATGATTCTCCAAAATAATGTAGCAAACTTCGTCTTCTGCAAACACCACTCTCAGCAAATGCCACAGTTTCATCAATTAATTGTGCACCCACTTCTCTTTCACTCAAAGGCTTGTCTCTTAAAAAGTGTTCTAATTTAGATACATCTTTTTGTGAGTAATATAAAATACAATTCCCTTCCAAACCATCTCTTCCAGCCCTGCCTGTCTCTTGGTAATAATTCTCAATAGACTTAGGAATATTATAATGAATCACAAAGCGAATATCTGGTTTATCAATCCCCATACCAAATGCAATAGTCGCTACAATCACCTGCACGTCTTCGTTTAAAAATTGATCCTGTCTTTCTGCACGTAATTTTTGATCTAACCCAGCATGGTATGCGACTGCTTTAATATTATTTGCTTTTAAAAGATCTGCAAGTTCTTCTGTCGTTTTTCGATTCAGGGTATAAATAATACCGCTTTTCTTTTTATGCTTTGTAATATATTTTACAATGCTTTTAACAGTCTGATCCTTTTTAATTTTCGGCTGCACTTCGTAATAGAGATTTTCCCTATTAAAAGATGAAATTAAAATTTCTGGATGATTAAGTGATAAGTTTTTTACAATATCACTTTGTACTTTAGGTGTGGCTGTTGCAGTCAATGCAATAATGGGCGCAGCTGGATTGATCTCTTCCATCATCTCTTTTAAACGACGGTATTCAGGTCTAAAATCGTGCCCCCATTCTGAAATACAATGGGCTTCGTCCACTGCAAAAAAAGATACTTTCAAGTCGCTAAAAAAATCAAGGTTTTCTTGTTTTGTCAAAGTCTCAGGCGCAACATATAATAATTTGGTCTTGCCACTTAAAAGATCTTCTTTGACAACTTTGATCTGTCCTTTATTTAAAGAAGAATTTAAAAAGTGGGCAACTTCGTCATGCTCACTATATCCTCTAATAAGATCTACTTGATTCTTCATTAAGGCAATCAGCGGGGATACAACAATAGCACATCCTTCCAACATCATTGCTGGTAATTGATAGCACAAACTCTTTCCCCCGCCTGTGGGCATGATTACAAAAGTGTCCCTGCCACTTAATAGGGATTGGATAGCTTGTTCTTGGGTACCCTTGAACTCGGAGAAGCCAAAATATTGCTCTAAAGCCGCTAGTATCTCCTTGTTTTGAGGTATAGTGGTCTTTTTAATCGTTTTTTTAGGCGTGGGCATCTTAATAAGCTTAAAATCAACCGTTTACTATCTAAATCTACTATTAAGTTAACGCATTTTGTTGAACAAAAGTTCACTAAAAAGCATAATTTTTTAAAATAAACCTTTTAACAAAGGATAGATTAAAAAATGACTATAAAGTTAACGAAGTATTACCTTTGCTCCATCTATACAATGCCTATGTCATCTGAGATTAAATCCATTGCCAAAAACGCTTTATTGATTGAATCAAAAGCGGTTGCAGGATTGGAAAAGTTTATAAACGACCAATTTGTTGCAGCTGTTGAAGCGGTGATCGCATCCAAAGGTCGTTTTATTATTAGTGGCATTGGTAAAAGTGCCATTATCGCACAAAAAATTGTAGCTACTTGTAATTCTACTGGAACCCCTGCAATGTACCTTCATGCTGCAGATGCCATTCATGGAGACTCGGGAATGATTGGACCAGAAGATGTCGTGATGATTATTAGTAAGAGTGGTGAGAGTCCTGAAATTAAATTATTAGTGGATTTAATAACCCATTTTGGTAATCCATTGATTGCCATGGTTGGTAATGTAGATAGTTATTTAGGAAAGGCCACTTCGCTAGTTATTAATACAACTGTAGATCAAGAAGCATGTATTCATAATTTAGCACCCACATCCTCTACCACGGCGCAAATGGTAATGGGCGATTTAATGGCCATTGCGTTTATGGAATTAAAGGGTTTTAATTCCAAAGATTTTGCCAAATTTCACCCAGGGGGTAATCTTGGTAAAAGATTAACCTTAACAACGGGTGCCATTGCAAAACAAAATACCCAACCAAGTGTACTAGCATCCACAAGTTTGAAAGAAGTCATTAATGCTATATCAAAAAGTAGGATGGGCGCAACAGTGGTTTTAGATGATTCTGGAACTATTATTGGCATGATTACAGATGGCGATATTCGCAGAATGTTAGAACAACATAATAGTATACAAGATCTTAATGCTGCTGATATTTTTCATAAAAAGCCAATTACAATTTCCTCCAACACCTTGGCCATTGAAGCATTTGATTTAATGAAAGCGCATGACATTAGTCAATTGATTGTTGCTGACGAAGGTCAGTATAAAGGAATGATACACATGCACGATTTAATGAAAGAGGGGATTTTATAAAACATATCTATGCAAAACAAAAATCACTATGTAGCCATTATGGC
>Ga0214921_10001260_pt1 | contig 43715 bp, 32 predicted proteins | sample LL1505_MetaG_FD_177992 | JGI IMG/M metagenome (GOLD analysis project Ga0214921, IMG submission 177992) | Freshwater microbial communities from Lake Lanier, Atlanta, Georgia, United States - LL-1505 | ecosystem: Environmental > Aquatic > Freshwater > Lake | place: USA: Georgia | collected...
CCTCTCCATCAGCCTGCAAAAGATCCTCGATCGTGCAATCAAATAAGCGTGCCAAGGCCATAAGAACTGCATTTCTGGGCTCCGCCCGACCCTCTTCGTAAGAACCAATCACCGATCGCCCCACCCCCAAGCGTTCTGCCAATTCTTCCTGGGTCCATCCCAAACTCTTGCGCTTCCAACGCATATTCAATGCCAAATAGGTCATGGTCTTCGGTTTAAATGAGTTTATGTTGGTCACCGTAACGAATGCTAAATTAATTGGTTTTTCTGTTTTTTTTAGCATTTAAGAAAAAACATTCCAAATCACCTCAAAAAGCCTGCTCTCCATGGCCAAAGATGTATATTTGCAACGCTCGAAGGTTCCGTAGCTCAATTGGATAGAGCATCTGACTACGGATCAGAAGGTTTGGGGTTCGAATCCCTACGGGACCGCGACAACAGTATCAGGGGGTATTACCCAAATCATACAAAAACCACGAACACCTCCACAGCACAATGCAACTCAACAAACCTTATCAAACTCAGTTGATTTGCGGAAATGTTTGGATGGTTGGGGTATTTTTTTTGTTGATATGCCCTACCCTTTACGGATTTGCTGCAAGTCATCGCGCAGACCTGCCTTGGCCTTCTCAAGACAAGAATGATTCATTAACAACAGATACCTTACCCCAATCAGGATTAATCATTCACATTAAGGGGCAGCGCATTGTGGTAGCTGATGAGGATCTCCCAACAAGAGTCCATTGGAAGGAAGCGCAAACAATGTGTAATCAGTTAGGTAAGGGTTGGCGACTTCCAACCAAAGGTGAATTGGAAGCCATGTATACGCAATTGCACCTGCAAGGTCGAGGTAATTTTTACGGTATGGGCTATTGGAGCGGCCAAGAAGTGGATGCAACCAATGCTTGGGTCATGTACTTCCTCGATGGGTATGCTTACCCAACACGCAAACTCATGCCCATCAAGGTTAGGCCAGTGCGCACCCTTTGATAACCATAACAACCATGGCGTCCACAAAGGGATTCAAAAGATTGGGCATCCTTTGTGCATACCAATTCTTCGCTTATACTCAAGGAATTAGCGGGCAATCGCTGCCTGCGGTGGGGGATTCCTTCGAGGGAAACGGCACAATCAACACCTGGTATGCAGACCAATGCACCCTGCAAAGGCCTTTCACTAACCCCAATCCCAACGCGGTAAACCCTTCAGCGAATGTCCTTCGATACCATGACCAAGGAGGTCAATACGCCAACGTGCGTTTTGATATTCCGGGTAATTTTCCTTTGAATATTCATTCGAGATTCAGACTCAAGATCTATATCCCATCCAATGGGACAACGGGCAATCAAACGCCCCGAATTTCCCTTAAACTCCAAAACAACGGATCAGCCACACCCTGGAGCACCCAATGTGAAATCATCCAGCCACTGGGCCTCAACCAATGGCAAGAAGTTCAATTCGACTTTCGGAGAGATCCCTGGATCAATCTCAACCCAAACTCAGGGTCACCCTTGAATCGAAACGACTTCAATCGGGTTGTTTTACAGATCAACGGGGAGAATAACAACGATCAAGTCTTGGCATACCTGGACGATTTTGTGTACGATACCCTAGGCTATACCAACACCTCAAACACCCTCGTATGGAGCGATGAATTTGAAGCGAATGGGCCGATTGATACCAACAAATGGTTTGCACAAACCCTTCTTCCTAACGGAACGAGTTGGTACAACAACGAAATCCAACATTATACGAATCAGCCGCGCAATGCCTATGTGAAGGACGGAACGCTCAACTTGGTTGTCCGAAGAGAACAATTTACCCAACAAGGAATCACCAAGGCTTTTACCTCGGCGAGACTCAACTCCAAATTTAGTTTTCGGTACGGACGAATAGAATGCAGAGCCCGAATTCCGATGTCCGCCGGAACTTGGCCCGCAATTTGGATGCTTGGGCGGAATGTACAAGAACCTGGAGCCTACTGGGAACAGCAAGGATACGCGAGCAGCGTATGGCCTGCTTGCGGTGAAATCGACATTATGGAACATTGGGGCAGTAATCCTGAATTCATTCATAGCAGCATCCACACCCCTTCAAGCTTTGGGGCAACCATCCATACAGCAACCCGAAGAATCCCTGGTGCGGGACAACAATTTCAGATTTACAGCTTGGACTGGCAACCCAATCGCCTTACGTTTTCCATTAATGGGCAAACCCTGTATACGTACCAACCCAACCCAAGAAACTCAAATAATTGGCCCTTTGATGCCCCTCAATATTTGCTCTTCAATGTAGCCATGCTCAACGGATCTGCATCACAATTTCAAGCGGACAGTTTACAAATTGATTATATCCGTATTTACCAAGATAGTCTTGACCTGCAAGGGCCTTTGCAATTACGAGGCCAAATTTGCTACGATAATTCAACCCTGGATCCCATGACCAATGGCAAAGTCATGCTTCGCCAAAATAACCGTTGGCTAAATGATACTGCGTTAAGCAATCAAGGACGATTTGGGTTTTACGGTTTATTGCCCGGTAACTACGCATGCACACCAGTGATTCGACAGAGCCATGGAGGCCTCAATGCATCAGACGCATTAGCGGTTGCTTTGCATTTTGCTCAGGTACAGCCACTGCAAGGATTGGCAATCCTTGCGGCTGATGTTAATGCAAACGGAGCTATCAATGCGAATGATGCACTCAACATCGCCCTTCGATATTCCGGTTCTATCAGTTCTTTTGCGGCAGGAGATTGGGTTTACCATTCAACTCCGGTCCCACTGACCAACATTGGACATCCTAATCTTCTGATCAAGGTTTTGGCGACCGGGGATGTGAACGGTTCCTACCGACCATAACAAAATAGCCCCTCCGAATGGAGGGGCTACCCTGTTCAAAATAAATTGTTCGGCAATTTATTTCTTGGAAGCTGTAATCGCCATTTGATAGACGACCAAGCCAAATCCAATTTTGTTCACTGCATCTCCGATATTGTACAACAAGTCAATATTGAAAGTACCATTGTAGGCTGCTAACAAATTACCATCCATCAACATGTAACCGATGGGGTAAATTGCCCAACCTACCAACACGAAATTACGCAGAAGGCGAATTGCATTTTGGAGGTTAGCATCTCCTGATTCACGGGCCATCGATGCAACGGAACCGGCAGTAGCTTCGTAAACGATACCTGCCCAGCCCAAGGTGGAAATCACACCCCACAAGATGGTGGATTCAGGTTGCACAGCTTCACCGATATAACCGGCGACAAGCATCAACACCGAATAACCAATCATCTTCCAAAGAAGACCCTGCTTTGCGCCGAATGGCTTCAGAAGGAGATAAAATTCCACACACATCAACGGTACCGTCAAGGTCCAGTCAATGTAACGGAACTGCGTAGGAGACGGGTTGATAAACCCATCCATACCCGAGGTCAACCCTCCGGCGGCATTGTGCGCCAAAGCATTGAGATAATAATCGCGCATGTAATAGTAATGCGCTGCGGCAATCATGGTGATCAATCCTGAAACCAGGAGTGAGGTTTTCCATTTGCCATCTACTTGACTTCTTTCGAAAAAGAAGAAAACCGAAGCGGCAAACATGGCCATGAGTCCCACAAAAAAGGTGAACCCGGTGACGTCCCCCGGCTGGAGAGATGCCATCAAAAGAGTGTTGTGTGGTACCATATATTTGGTTTAAAGGTTTATACTTTATCAAACACCCTAATTTATAAAAAGTTCACACTGAACTCCTTTAGGAGAGATAACCCACATTAAAGGGCCTTTAATTATGGTAATTCGATGAAAATGTGGATAAATCCTCATAAATAATCAACAAAAAACCCCGGCTCCAAAGGGAACCGGGGTCGAATCTAATCTTCTTGAAGTTCACGGATTCTTTGCAGAATCCTGAATCAAGGCTAATTAGCGAACAAAACGGGCATTGTGCAATACCTGTCCTTGAGCGCCTTGTTCAATGACACGAATCATGTATTGACCTTTGGCAAGGCCTTCCAAGGAAATTTGCTGAGCAAATTCACCAGCGGAGGCATCAAATGCGTTGAAGGATACAACACGTCCAGTGGCATCGAGCACCTCCACCTGAACCTTGGCAGAAGCCTGCAGAGGCAAACGAATGCCCAAATGATTCACTACAGGATTCGGGTAAATGCTTAAGGTACTTGCGTTGGCCTTCAAGGAAGGAATGCGTAGCGCAGCACCGCTGTATGCTTCAGCCCACACATCAGTCAGTTCGGTTTCAGAACCAAGGATCCACTCAGAGGCGTTCACGTTACGGCTACTGCTAAGAACCAATTCAACCAATTCCTGACCAGCCACAACAGTCATACCTTCCGTGTTGTACCATCCCAGGCGGACCTGGTTTCCGGAAATCTGATAATCCAATTGACCTCCATGGAGTTTGGAACGAACATCACGCACCGTAACACCGGCAGGGATATTCAGAACCAAAGAAACTGAGCCAAGCTCCAAGTTCCTGTCCGATGAAACGGCTAGAATATCACCGTTTACAAGACCAGCATCCACAAGGGCCACGGTACTGTTGCGGGTATTCACGTTTGGAGTGTATGAGCCGTTGATATCGCCGTAACAAATCGCTTGAAGGTTCTGTGTTACGTTGGCCGAACCAACCGTAACGGCTGGGCTACCGTAGGCAAAATTACCAACATTGAAAGAGGTCAATGAGCCGGCAAAACGACGGTTGATCAGCAAGGCATCCCCGGAAGTTACAGAGTTGGAATTGTTCACATCGCAAGCTTTCAGGCGAAGACCTGTTTGGATGACCGTACCCACAACGTGACGAGTCGCAAGAAGGGCATCCGATGCGGTTACACCACCCCAAGCTTTGCTTGTCGCTCCGGTTAGAGTATAGGAACCGGCCTGAGCCGATATAGAGAAATCGCCAAGGGCATCGGTGCTATCAGAGGCAACCACGGTGGTACCATTCATCAACATAACCACTGAATTGGTCATGGGTGTCATCGCCGTATTGTTGTAAGTGAAACGGCCACTCACCATAACGGGAGGTAAGTTGCACGAACCGAAAGCAACCGCAGGCAAAGTGGTGGGCAAGGCTGGGACTACATATCGACGGTTGTACGAACCGAAGCCGTTGGGTTGACCACAGGTCGAATCCGCCAGCAATTCATCCCGACCCCATGCAGCACCGTTGATAAATTTATAGAGGACGGTGGTCCCTGTTGCCAATGGCGTGGAATAGGTCCAAACATTGGGATCGGTTGGGTCCTGGGTCATACGGGTTGATGCAGGATTCCAACCATTCAACGTACCGGCAATACCAACACCGGCGGAGTCGATGGTAAGTCCTGTCATGTTGACACGGAAGGTAATAATCGGATTGGACGCTGAACAAGAACCGAATCCAACAAGACCCAAGGTTCTGTTCACCAATGGAACAATCAAATAACGGTTATTACTACCGGGGAAAGCACATGAACCGCTAACCGATTCGTCATTACCCCAAGCGTTACCGTTGATGAACTTATAATAAATGGTATCCCCGGACATCAAACCGTTGTGGGTATAGGACCAAACGCTAGGATTTTGTGGATCCTGGGTAAGTGCTGAGGTTGATGGATTCCAACCTTGGAAAGAGCCAGCAATATGCACACCGTTCGGACTTACAGTTAGGCCTTGCATGCTCAGCATGAAGGTTACATTAACAGGAACAGGAGTAAAGACGGAGCATGAACCGAACATAACGGGCGATAAGATATTGTTGCCGGCAACAACGGTATGAGAACGGTTACCGCCGCCTTGGCCATTGATAGCGCACGCACCTGGTACAAATTCTTCTGAACCCCAGCTATTGCCATTAATGTATTTCCACTCCACCACATCTCCAAGAGGAAGGTTGGTGGTATAGGTGTAGATATTACCGTTATGAGCTGCAGGTGTCATTGGTGTACCGGCAGGATTCCAACCTTGGAAGGAACCTGCAATACGAACACCGCTTGAACTAACCGTAAGACCCGTCATGTCAACTTGGAATGTCACCGACTGCAAAGGAACTAAACCGCTTTGGCAGGAACCGAAGAAATACAAGGGTAAGGTGTCGTTGCCGTTACTTGTAACGGTGTAACCGCGATTACCACCCACAGCACAGGCTGATGGAATGGCCTCGTCATTACCCCAAGCATTACCGTTGATAAACTTGAATTCCAAGTTGTCCCCAGGGGTCAATTTGGTGGTGTAGGTCCAGATATTGGCGTTGTTAGGATCCTGGGTCATGGCAGTAGAGCCAGGGTTCCATCCTTGGAAATTCCCTGCAATGTGCATGCCCGCGCTGTTCACCGTCAAGCCGGCCATGTTAACACGGAAGGTAACATTGGTAGCCAAATTCAATGAGTGAACAATACGAGGATGGATGTATTGCTGAATGGTATCGATAAAGGTCAAGCCTTTGATACGAGACATCCCTGGGTTACCCAACAAGCCTTGCTGGTGCAAAGACTGGGCATTGTACGTACCACCGGTTTGGGCATTGGTAGCAGCGACAACGAAGGTGAGTGTTGTGGAATCCCACCAAGTGTACGGATCGGTTTCGTTGAAGAAGGTGGTGATGGAACCACCAGGCCCTAAAGGCAAATTCCGTACAGGACGGATAATCGGCCACAAACCTTCGCCAGAACCGGTATTGATTTGGTCGTTTGGAGCGGGATAGATATAGGGAATGGTTTGGTTGTAATTGCCACGGGCAACATTCGAAACAGGGTCTCTAAACTTATTGACATCCGCAAAGGGAGCATTGTTACCGTAAGCGTTCACCAAGGCTTGGAAAATACCGGCACCTTGAACCTCAACCACGTTTTCGTTGGTTGTCGGAACGACGACAATCCCCTGACGGTAAGGCGCAAAAGGATCACGAACCGCTTGGAATGAAACCATGGGGACCTCACCGCCATCCAACCAAGAAGTATCGGCCATTGCACCGCCAACATTGATTGCCATATTGACCGCTGAGGAATAGCCAGGCCAGTTGTTCTGATTCAAAAGACCTCCAAAGCCATCTAAATTTCCGACAATGTTGGAGTCAATGACGGATTGGCCATTGGGCAATTGGAATTTAGGTAGACTTACTTCGGCCCACTGGTTCATCGTCGCATAGGCGATGGCCACATAACCGCCGGATCCTACGCCAAATAATGCAATTTTGCTCTGGTCAATTTTGTAGGGATTACCATCAATAGCTACGGTTTTGCGCATAAAGCGAACCGAAGATTTGATATCATTGATGGCGCGGTACACCGCATTCAACAACTGGGCTGTACGTTCCAATTGGGTTGCGGCGAGGGGATTCCAACCAAGTCGATATTTGGGTGCAATGACCACATAACCCCGCTTGGCCCATTGCCGGCAAAGATTTACGGCGGAAGAGTCGTCGATACTTCCGGTAATACCACCGTTAATGACAGGCGGCAGGAAGTTCCCCGTGTGGATATAAACCATCACCGGACGAGCCTGATTGGCGTCAACCGCCTGGGATGGCTGGTAAACCCGCATGGTCAAATTGGCGACGGGATAGGTGGTGGTGGGAGGAAAGAAATGATTATTCTGACCATAAACCACGTTGCTGGTCACGGTTATTTGGGAATCCGCAAAGACCTCGGAGAGGTAGCGGTTGCCCTGCGCCATGACCCATTGCCCCATACCCGCAAGCAGGAATAAGGCCAAAAGAAGGGTTTTTCTCATACTTTAAATTTTAGGTTTGTTCAAATTTAGAAGAAACTTTTGGAAATACAAACGATTTATTATTTTCTTTTAAGGAATTATTAATTTCTTTTTCTGGAATAATGAGCCGGGATTTGGATGGGACCAGTTAGACCCAATCGAGAGGCCATTTCCTGCCAAGGCGCCTGATCATCGATGTTTTCACGGTTTTCGCGGACCACCGATGGGTTTGTACTAAATCGTTCGCTGAAGCGGGTTGAGAAATAGGATAGGCTTTTGAAACCTGTCCAAGCGGAAACTTCCGAGACATTGCCTTTTTTGGTGCTTAACAGATGATAAGCCGCGCAAAGTCGATGCTCGGAAATGTACTGTTTAGGGGTCAGGCCCTTGAGTCGCTGCAAGCGTCTGTCCAATTGGGAAGGACTCATAGCCATTGCCTCGGCCAAATCCCCCACCTGCAAATCAACTTTGGGGAGGTTTCTCCGGACGTATTCATGGATTTTGACCAGAAATCGTTCATCCTCTGAGGGCAATTGTCCAAATTTATCCTCCAAGAGGAACCTTCTGTAGGAATAATGGTAAGCACTTTCCAGCCCATTCCTCAAACGCTCGGCCGCTATAAGCAAAAGTTCACGGGAACAAACAGATTCCAAGAGTTGGTCCATACCCGCCTCCAGACTTTGCAATCGGGTTAAAGAATCCAAAGCCTCCACGATACCCAAAACTGGGAGGTAGGTAAGCTGGGAATGGCTTCGAACCTGCCTAACCAAGTTCCAACGATCAGGACCTGAACCTCTGATGACATGCACCAGGAGGGCAGGGCCGGTCTTGAGCATCCTGGACCAGGCAGCTTCCTCCGAAGCAAAGTCCAAGACTCGGTAAGATGGATTGAGATAATTCTTGAATTTGAGGCGGCCCGCGGTATACGAATCCACCAAGACAACGATGGTTTTGGGTAACATAAAGATGATGTACGGGGTTTAGCGTACGTCATCAATATTTTCAAATTCCCACCATCAAGCCCCTATCATCCTACCCTACAGCTTTATACACAAATAATTCACCATTTCCCCTACACTTGTAACAAAAATTACTTCAATGCCCCTACGGCCTCTACAAGAACCCCTACAAAGTCCTTAAATTCCATCCTTAACAAGCCCAAGGTGATGTTGCTTGCTGTTCGGAAATGGCCTGATGTTCCTACGATTGAGGGAGCAAATTCCCTGCATAAACCTTGGTGGCGAGGTTTAACCCCATACCGGCAACCGCAGCGGCCGGTTGAAATCCGTGAGGCATGGTCATGAAGGCTGCGCGGGATCCAGGGTATAAGGACCCTGCAGAATCCTGCATTCCCATCGCAGCCGCGGCCATGATGGTCATGGAGGCCAGTGCCGACCTGGGATCCAAGCCGCAGTTTAAAGAGGCCAGCCCCCAGGTAAGCCACGGATTGCCTGACGGTGCAGAGCCTGGATTCAAATCAGAGCCCAAGGCTATACGTTGCCCGCGTTGGAGCATACGACCCAACGGGGCATATGGAATACCCAAATAAAGAGAACATAAAGGCAACCCTACGGCAATGGGGCCATCGGGACCCAGAGAGCATTCATCATCCTCGGATATCACCTCCAAATGATCCATACTTAACAAGCCAAGCCGTTTGGCGACTTTGACACCGCCAATGGAATGGAATTGATTGAGATGCGCCTTGACCGGAAGTCCCAAACGCTGAGCCGCCAAGGCCAAGTTTTCCAAATCTTCCAAATCAAAATACCCCAATTCACAAAAAATATCCACGGCGTCCACCAAGCCTAGGTCCGTTAGCCTGGGCAACCAATCCTCCACCACCACCTTTGCATAAGCTTTGGGGTTGCCTTGAAATTCCGGAGGGACCGCATGCAGACCCAGAAAAGTAGTCTGAATCGGAATCCCGGCCCATTGACTCAAAGAGCGAGCAACACGCAAAGTCTTGGCCTCTGCCTCCAACTCAAGGCCGTAACCGCTTTTGATTTCCAAGGTACCAACCCCCAAAGCCATCAAACGCTGTAGCCTGGCTAAGCTCTCCCCCATCAAAGCCTCTTCGGAAATTGCCCTCAACTGCCGAACCGATGACAAAATACCTCCACCTCGCTCTGCAATCTGGCTGTAGGTTGCCCCGGCCAATCGCATGGCAAGCTCGTTGGACCGGTCGCCAGCCCAAACCAAGTGAGTATGCGGATCCACAAAGGCCGGGATCACCACCGCTCCTTCCAGATCCGTCCGTGGGCAATGCCCGTCTTGCCAGCCCGACATGATTTGGGTAACCTCTACCTGCCTACCCTGCTTAACCGAATGCATGTGAAACGCATGACTTTTTGACCCCCCATCGGCTTTAAGATCCCATTGCCCGGTTGCAAGGACCATGCCATCTTCCACCAGGAACCAGGCATCCTCAAGGGGATCGCCCAATTGGCCACCCTGCCTGCAAACAGCCTGATAATCTTCGTGACCCCACAGGGCAGAAATTCCGTGGTATAAATGCAATGCCATGGCTTGAACCGACGTTACAAAGTAACCATCAATTTGCTTGGACCTTAACCCGGAAATTATTTTTGCGATTCCAGGTCCTTTAAACCTATTCTATGTTTTCAAACATCTCCAAATTTTTCGTCCAGGCGTTTTTGTTTATGATTTTGGTCGTGCTTGCGGCTTGGGGCGGGGCGCGTTGGGCGGTGGAACAGGTGCGCTCCGAACAATTTGCGCCATGGTGGCAAGGGGAGGTCCAAGATGGGCCCAGACCTATCCCTATTGGCGCCGGGAACGCAATCCCTGATTTTGTGGAGGCCAGCGAACGCAGTACCCCGGCGGTGGTCTATATCAAAACCCAGTCCACCCAGGCTATGCGTTCATTCAACGATTGGTTTTTTGGGGATTTCTTCAATCAAGGTCCTCAGACCGTTTTGAATTCCGGTTCCGGGGTCATTGTATCCGATGATGGGTATATCGTGACCAACAACCATGTGGTGGATAAAGCGACCAAAATTGAAGTGGTTCTGTTCAATAAGAAAACCCTGACCGCAGAGTTGGTGGGAAGCGACCCGGGGTCTGACTTGGCCCTGCTCAAAATTGATGCTTCCGGCTTACCCGTTGTACCCTTTGCCAATTCATCCCAGGTCAAGGTTGGCGAATGGGTGCTTGCCGTTGGGAATCCATTCAACTTGACCTCCACCGTGACCGCGGGCATTGTCAGTGCCAAGGGAAGGAACCTGCACCTGATGAGCAATATGTTCCCTATCGAGGCTTTTATACAAACGGACGCCGCCATCAACCCCGGTAATTCCGGTGGTGCTTTGGTCAATACCTCCGGAGCACTCATCGGCATCAATACCGCCATCCTTTCCAAAACAGGATCCTACAACGGCTACGGCTTCGCCATCCCATCGAACATCGTTCGCAAAATCATTGGAGATCTCAAGGAATTCGGCAAAGTTCAACGGGCCTTTTTGGGCGCTGAGGTCGTGGATTTGGATGAAAAGATTTGCAAACAGGCCTGCATTTCACACCTGAACGGGGTGTTCATCACTTCCATCCTAGCAAGCGGGGGTGCCAAAGAAGCTGGTCTCCTTTCGGGAGATGTGATCACAGCGATTAACGACGAGGCTGTTCACAGCAAATCTGCTTATGATGAACAACTTAGCTATCGACGGCCTGGAGAGACCGTCGAACTCCTTCTCGAAAGAGACGGTAAGGCGATCAAAAGAAAAGTTCGTTTGACCAACCTTGATGGTGACACCGAAATCCAAAAGAACCGCAGCGTACGATCAACGGATCTGGGCTGCGAATTGGAGCCCCTTAGCAAGATGGAATTGGATCGCCTAGGGAGTCCTCATGGGGTGCGCATTCTTTCCATTCAAGCCGGAACGCTCAGCAGAATGGGATTGCGCGAAGGATTTGTGATTACCCATGTCAACAAAAAAGCAATGCAATCTCCTATCGATGTGATCGATGCGTTGAGTTCAACCCGAGGGCAGGTTGTCATCGAAGGCTATGACAAAAACGGAGGCAAATCCGTTTATTCCTTTTACGGTTTCTGATCCGAAGAAGCGGAGGCCGGCTTGGCAATGGATTCGCGCATGTCCGTATCGGCCTTGATATTCTGCATACGGTAATAATCCATAACACCCAATTGCCCTTGCCGAAAGGCATCGGCAATGGCTAGTGGGATTTTGGCTTCTGCCTCGATTACTTTGGCCCTCGCTTCTTGGGTATGCGCCTTGAATTCTTGCTCCAAGGCCACGGCCATTGCGCGCTTTTCCTCAGCCCTGGCCTGGGCGATTTTCTTGTCGGCCTCGGCTTGATCGGTCTGCAAACCCGCACCAATATTCTTTCCCACATCCACGTCCGCAATATCAATGGACAAAATTTCGAAAGCGGTCCCGGCATCCAGGCCTTTGTTGAGCACTGCCTTGGAAATAAGGTCAGGATTTTCAAGAACCTCTTTGTGATTCACCGCCGAACCGATCGAAGAAACCACCCCTTCACCCACCCTCGCCAACACAGTTTCCTCACCGGCACCCCCAACAAGCTGTTTGATGCTGGCCCGAACGGTTACCCTTGCTCTGGCAATCAATTGAATACCGTCTTTGGCCACCGCCGTCACCGGAGGCGTATCGATAACCTTGGGGTTGACCGACATTTGCACAGCCTCAAACACATCCCGACCTGCCAAATCAATCGCCGTGGCGGCTTTGAAATCCAAGGGGATATTGGCTTTCTCAGCCGAAATCAAAGCCCTGATTACGTTGTTGACGTGACCACCGGCAAGGTAATGGGTTTCGATTTCATTGGCCGAAACGCTGAGACCGGCTTTGGTGGAGGTGATCATCGCATTCACGACGACTGCTGGTGGAACCTTACGAATTCTCATCAAAACCAAATCCATGATACCGATACGAACACCGGAAAAAACGGCGGTAATCCACAAATTAACGGGTACAAAATACAAAAGGGTGAAAAAGGCCAAAGCCAATCCACCGGCTATGACAAGTAAGAAAACAAGGTCGCTCATCGAATTGATTTTGATGGTGAGAAAGAAAGGTAAGGGTGATTTACATGCGTTGAGGGGCTTTGATGCCCAACAAATCCAAAGAATCGCTCAACAATTGACGGGTTTGCTGGCAGAGTCCAATGCGAAAGCTCCTGGTTTCGGCATGGTTCTCTTGCAGAACGGGGCAGTCATGGTAAAATCGATTAAACGCCGTTGCGAGGCTGTACGCAAAATCGGCAACATGGGCTGGGTTGTATTTCTCGGCTGCCAAATTCACGGCGGGGGCAAACTGAGAGAATTGACGAACAAGTTCCAATTCTGCAGGTAGCCAATCCCTGTGAAGATCCAAGGACCATGGTTCCAATCCCGGATGGGAGGGTTCAGCAGGTTCAAGGTCAACAACCCGAGCAAGCATGGAGGCAATCCTTGCGTGAGCATATTGAACGAATGGCCCGGTATGGCCTTGCATATCGATGGAATCTTCGGGGTTGAAGGTCATTCTTTTGGAAGGATCGACTTTGAGGATGTAGAATTTCAAGGCTGCAAGCCCAATTTGCAAAGCCAATTCCTGGCGTTCCTCCAAAGCCATGGCCTGTAACTTTTCGGATTCGCCCATCTTGGCTTCGGCGAGACCTTGAACTTCGTCCATCAGATCATCGGCATCCACGACCTTCCCCTCCCTGGATTTCATACGGCCGCTGGGCAAATCCACCATGCCGTACGAAAGATGGTGGCAACGGCTGGCCCATGCAAAGCCCAGTTTATCGAGGATCGCGAACAGTACTTTGAAATGATAATTCTGCTCATCCGCCACTGTGTAAATCATCCGATCAAAGCCCCAATCTTTCTGCCGTTGATCGGCTGTACCCAAATCTTGAGTGATGTAAACCGAGGTCCCGTCACTTCGTAACAATATTTTGGAATCCAAGCCGATGTCTTGGAGATCAGCCCAAACAGCCCCCTTTTCATCTTTGCGAAAAACGCCCTGAGCCAGTCCTTGTTCGACCAAATTCTTGCCCAATACATAAGTTTGAGACTCGTAATAATTGCGGTCAAAGCCAATCCCTAGGCGTTCATAGGTAATGTCGAAGCCTTCATAAACCCAGGAATTCATCATTTTCCATAAATTGACCACCGCCTCATCACCCAATTCCCATTGTTGCAACATTGTCCTTGCTTCCTGGAGTATAGTCGCCGTGGCCTCCGCCTCTTCGCGAGTCACGCCTGCGGCAATCGCTTCTTCTACCTGGGCTTGAAATGCCTTTTCGTAAAGGACATAATAATGACCGACAAAATGATCGCCCTTGGCATTCACGTCCTTGGGCTGTACTCCTTCCCCAAATTTCTGCCAAGCTAACATGCTTTTGCAGATATGAATGCCTCGGTCGTTAATGACTTGTACCCGAACGACTTCATGACCAAGTGATTTCAAGATGCGGTACATGGAGTCTCCCAACAAATTGTTGCGAACATGACCCAGGTGCAAGGGTTTGTTGGTGTTGGGGGAACTGTATTCGAGAACAATTTTGGATCGTTTCGGAAGGTTCGCTTGGTCAGCGTGAACATGTACAAGATCCGTTGAGAGCGAGTAACCCATGGACCAACGCTGGCGCCAATAGGCGTAACTCAGACCCAAATTCAAGAATCCACCGGCAAGGCGCACCGTGCGAATCAATGGGTCTCCATTTTCAAGCGTCAAGGATGGCCAAAAAGATTCCAGCATCGTTGCCAAAAGTTCAGGCTTGACGCCGGCAGCTTTGGCGGGACCAAACAAAACCAGGGTTAATTCCCCTTCGAATTCTTTGCGGGTTTCTTGCCAAACAGGTTCTACGTTACGCTCTTTCCACAGCGATTGTTCGGCAAACCATGCCCGCAGTGGGGCATCCAGTCGTTGTGCCAAAACCTCGTTCCACTCGATCATAACCTAAGCATCTTTAGAAGGGATTTGTAAGTCAATGGCATTCGCCACTTTCACCAAAATTTCGAAGGCCATTTCGGCCATTAAATTTTCTTTGTCCAGGGTAGGGTTGATTTCCACCATTTCAAAACAACAGACTTTGGGGTTGCGTACCAGATTCTGAAGCAATTTCCCCGCTTCACGCTCGTTGATTCCCCCTGGCACAGGGGTTCCTGTCCCTTGGCTTAAACGAGCATCCAAACTGTCCACATCGAATGAAACATAAATGGCATCGCACGAGGACAACGCATTCAAAGCATCCAAGGCTATTCGTTCCACCCCTTTGCGGCGCAAATCAGATACGCTGAAGACTTTGACCTTGTGTTTTCGAATAAGTTTGGATTCTTGAGGCTCAAGATCCCTCAATGCTATGTAAACCAAGTCGGAATAATTCACCATGGGAGGGGTGCCAGCAATCGCTTGAAGGGCATGCCACCGCTTGACCGTGGTGGCATCCGGCTCGCGCACGGCGGCATCACGATGATCCTCGCCCAGGGCAATCGCAAGGGTCATGCCGTGCAGATTCCCCGAAGGAGTGGTCCAAGGCGAATGAATATCCGCATGGGCATCCACCCAAATCACCCCCAATCGTCGATCAGGCATGGCCTTACGAATTCCTGCGATCGTTCCGGCCGCAGTACTATGATCCCCGGCCAAAACGATGGGGTATTCGTCCCTAAGCAGGCTTTCTGCGACCGCGTCACGAACATTTTGGATGACTTCGGCAACACCGGGGAGGTAGCGCGCAAAGGGAGAACCCTCTGAACCGTACAAGAGGTCGTTGCGATCAGGCACCACGGTGGCAGGAATTTTGTAAAAAAACTTGCTTGCAAAGTCGTGGGCAGCGATTTTGACAGCCTCGACCCCCAAACTTGCGCCCCGGGTCCCTGCTCCCAATTCGGAACGAACCTCAATTAAATGCAGTCGAGACATGGCATGGGCGAGCTAGGGTGATGAAATCCTGTAAGAAAGGGTGTAGAGTTTGTAGAAACTTGTAAATTTGCCGGCCCTAAAGCCACAAATAGCCTACTTTGCAAAGTTACGCCGAATTCTTGGACCTTAGCGTGGGTTTCCCCCAGGACGGTTGGAAATTATTGGAAGACGAATTGTACTTCCACGATATCAACCTGATGGAGCTCGCCGAAACCTTCGGAACCCCGTTGCGTTTCACGTATTTGCCCCTGATTTCCCAAAAAATCCAAGGCGCTAAAAAGCTCTTCCGGCAGGCCATGGCAGAACACCAGTACCAAGGCACTTATACCTATTGTTATTGCACCAAAAGCTCCCATTTCCGACACATCCTCGAGGAGGCCCTGGCCAACGATATCAAGCTGGAGACTTCATCGGCCTTTGACATGCCCATCATCGAAGCCCTGGAACGCAAGGGTTTGGTGAACAAAGAGATCATGATCGTGTGCAACGGGTTCAAAAAGGAATTGTACAAAGAAAATATCGTCGATTTGCTTCACGATGGTTTTCGAAACATCATTCCGGTTCTCGATAACAAAGAAGAATTTAATTATTACGACAACGAAGTCGAATCGGAAATGCAATTGGGCATTCGTTTATCTGCAGAAGAAAAGCCTGATTTCCCATTTTATACAAGCCGATTGGGGATTCGTGCCGATGAAATCGTGGATTTTTATCAACACAAAATAAAAGAAGATAATCGCTTTAAGCTCAAGCTTTTGCATTTCTTTGTGAGTTCAGGATTCAACGATACTCCCCATTTCTGGAACGAATTGGAAAAATTGGTTTTGACCTACGCCAAGCTTCGGAAGGTCTGCCCGGACCTTCATATGCTGGACATCGGGGGCGGATTGCCTTTCAAAAACTCTTTGGAATTCAATTACGATTACACCTACATGATTGGGGAAATCATTGGTCGCATCAAAACAATTTGCAACGAAAACGGTGTCCCTGAACCTGATATTGTAACCGAATTCGGATCCTATACCGTGGCTGAAGCCTCCGGAATCATCTTCAAAGTCCTTGCGCGCAAGCAACAGAACGACAAAGAAAAGTGGCTCATGGTGGACGGCAGCATGATTACCATGCTCCCCGATGTATGGGCCATGAACCAGAACTTTATCATGCTTCCCCTAAACAACTGGGATGCGGAATACGAAAGGGTCAATATCGGAGGCATTACCTGCGATAGCCTGGATTATTACAAAACAGAGCCCAACAACGCCTCCACCTGGATGCCCAAAACACGGAAGGCTCAGTACCTGGCCTTCTTTCATACCGGGGCTTACCAGGAAACCCTGAGCGGAACGGGCGGAATTCACCATTGCCTGATCCCCACCCCCAGGCATGTCTTGATTCGCAAAACCAAGGACAATCAAATCGATTACCGACTCTTCCAAGAGGAGCAAAGCAGCAAACAAGTTCTCAAAATCTTGGGATATTAGGCCAAGAAAACCCGCCGAGGTTGATCGAAACCGCTTATCTTTGTCCCCTTCCAACGCTGAAACTCATTAACATGGCCGTAAGTACCCTCAAGCGCAAAGCCGCCAAGAATAAAATCAAATCCACCTTGAGAAATCAGAAACTCAAGGGAACCACTTTGGGTTCGTACAGCAACCCGAACCGGGTCGCCAGGGTTTCCCTCTCGGAATCCATCGCCGCAGAGGAGGCCGGGGCCTAGCCCTAAAGTAATTTTTGAATCCATCTTGGGCGCAGGCCTAGGTCAGGTTTGGACTTAAACTTGCAAAACTCCCATATTGAATGCCTCGGTTACAGGGGCATGATTCGCCGCCTCTATTCCCATTGAGATTACCTTACGGGTTCTCTGTGGATCAATAATCCCATCAATCCATAAACGCGCCGCCGCATATTGCGGATGGGTTTGGGACTTGTAATTGGCCCGGATCTCCTTCAAGAGGTGTTGTTCTGCTTCGGGGTCTAAAGATTTTCCAGATGCTTTGGCTGCAGAAGATTGGATCTGCAAGAGAACCTTGGAGGCCTGTTCTCCGCCCATGACCGCAATTTCGGCAGATGGCCATGCGACGATTAAACGAGGATCGTAGGCTTTACCGCACATGGCGTAATTACCCGCTCCATAACTATGCCCGGTAATGACGGTGAATTTAGGAACCACGGAATTCGCCACGGCATTCACCATTTTGGCTCCATCCTTGATAATGCCCCCATGTTCGGATCGAGATCCCACCATAAACCCGGTAACATCTTGCAGAAACACCAAAGGAATGCGACGCTGATTGCAATTGGCAATAAACCGTGTCGCTTTGTCGGCTGAGTCCGAATAGATAACTCCACCAAATTGCATTTCCCCTTGGGCATTCTTGACCACCTTGCGTTGGTTGGCTACGATGCCTACCGCCCAACCATCGATTCGGGCATAAACGCATAGGATACTTTGGCCGTAGCCCTCTTTGTAGGGGACCATGGAACCCTCATCCACCAGACATTCCAACAACGGCAACACATCATAGGGCTTGGCATTGCCTGCAGGGAAAAGCTCGAACAAATCGATTGCAGGCCTGCTGGGTTCTATGGTCGTAACTCTGTCAAAACCTGCACGTTGAGGCTCTGCCAATTGACTCACCAGTAGACGAATTCGCTCTAAACAGGCCGCATCGTTGGGCATTTTGTGATCGGTTACCCCACTGATCTCGCAGTGCGTTGTTGCCCCCCCAAGTTTTTCGTTGTCAACTTCTTCACCAATCGCTGCTTTGACCAGGTAAGAACCTGCCAGGAAAATACTCCCGCTCCCTTCGACAATCAAGGCCTCGTCGGACATGATGGGCAAATACGCCCCCCCTGCTACGCAAGACCCCATGACTGCCGCGATCTGTACAATACCCATGGAAGACATGCGTGCATTGTTACGAAAAATTCTTCCAAAATGCTCTTTGTCTGCGAAGATCTCGTTCTGCATTGGCAAGTAGATTCCGGCACTGTCCACCAGATAGATAATCGGCAAACGGTTTTCCATTGCTATTTCCTGCGCTCTCAAATTCTTCTTTCCGGTGATCGGAAACCAAGCGCCGGCTTTGACGGTGGCGTCGTTGGCCACGACCACCACCAAACGTCCATGGATATAACCCAAAACCACCACAACCCCTCCGGAAGGGCAACCGCCTTCCTCTTCGTACATGCCCAACCCGGCCAATGCCCCAATTTCAAGACGATCCGTGCCGGGATCCAGCAAGGCTGCGATGCGTTCTCTAGCAGACATTTTACCCTTTTCATGGAGGCGGGCCATGGCCTTGGCCCCTCCGCCTTGGGCTATTTTCTCCTCCAATACCCGGAGATCCTGCATGAGGTCATCAAAGTAGGTTTTGCTTTCGGTGGACATACGGTTTAATTTGAACTCAGGTAATTTTCTTTATCAAGTTCAAATTTAGACGATAACAGCCATTCTGTCCTTCTAAAATGTTCCTTGTTCCCATGCCGAGGTGGCAAGGGAATTAGGCCAGGAATAAACTATCTTTGGGGCGAGGGTAAGTCTTGTACGACCAGCTCCTGCTTAATCCCCCAGGGTAGGAATACAGCAAGGGTAGGCGGTTGTAGCGGTGCGATGCAAGTAGCTTACCCTTATTTTTTTAAATTAGTTATTGCATGGAATTCTTTATCGATACCGCCAATCTGGATCAAATCACCCAAGCACGCTCTTTAGGCATCCTGGATGGGGTCACAACCAATCCCTCGCTCATGGCCAAAGAAGGCATCAAGGGAGAGACCGCTGTGATGGAGCATTACCGCAACATTTGTCAAATCGTGGGTCAAAATGTAAGCGCGGAAGTCATTGCCACCGATTACGAGGGTATGATCAAGGAGGGTCAGGCTTTGGCCGCCTTGCACCCCGCCATTGTGGTCAAGGTTCCAATGACCCGTGACGGAGTCCGTGCATTGACCACCTTTAGCAGGGAAGGTATACGCACCAATTGCACTTTGATATTCAGTGCAGGCCAGGCCTTGCTTGCCGCCAAAGCGGGGGCAACCTACCTATCCCCTTTCATTGGACGCTTAGACGATATTAACATGGCGGGGATAGAACTCATTTCACAAATCGTTCAGATTTACCGTGTTCAAGGCTATACCACCAAAATTCTCGCCGCCTCGATTCGCAGCAGCCTCCACATTGTGCAATGTGCCGAGGCCGGCGCAGATGTCGTAACATGTCCGCTATCAGCCATTGAAGGCCTGCTCCACCATCCCCTCACCGACAAAGGATTAGCCCAATTTCTGGCGGATCATGCCCGCAACAATGCGGCCTCCTGAGCCAGTCCAATCACCTCCCTCGCGAAGGGCTCCCATCGGTACGATTCACTCAATTTTTGCATAGCCACGCGATAAGCCTCACGGTCTGCTGAGGTACAAAATCGCTGCAGCGCCACGGCCAAAGAGACTTCGTTGGGATCGCACAATTCCCCTGCCCCTGATCCTTCCAATACTTCTGCCAAGCCTCCCACTTTGGTCACCACCAGCGGTAAGCCAAAATGCAAGGCCGCTTGGGTCACACCGCTTTGGGTGGCATGCCGATAAGGCAGGACCATCGCCTCAGCCGCCGAAAAATATGCGGCAACCTGTTCATCCGGAATAAAATGAGTCCTCAACACCACCCGATCGGCCAAACCAAGATCCTGAATGAGCTGCAGGTAAGGCTGCGGATTTTCATAAAATTCTCCTGCTACCAACAATTTCCACCCTTTGCCCTCAGAACTAGACCAAAAAGTGAAATCCGAGGAAGCCAAAGCTTGCAACAACAAATCCAAACCCTTGTAGGATCGTATAAGTCCAAAAAACAAAAGGTAACGAAAACCAGGTTCCAAGCCAATCCGGCTACAGGCTTCGGATCGTTCCAACTTGGAGCCAAAATGATCGTAAACCGGATGCTTGAGGACCTTACGAAGGCCCCGATAACCAAATGCTGCCGCCTGTCCGCCCACCGATTCCGACAAGGTTACCAGACCGTCGGTCCCTCCCAGGATCCATCGATTTAAGGGACCTGTGAATGGAAACGGTTCATGGGGCAACAAATTATCGGCCAAGAGAATTCGAGGAGCCTTGCAACCCAACCTCGGTAAAAGCCGCATCACCGAACCCAAGGAGGCGGCCAACCATGGTGTCCAGTAGCGAACCAAAATAAAATCAGGCTTCCACCCTGCAATGGTACGCGCGCTCTGCCACCAAGTCCAGGGCGCCATAGTGTTCAGGACCCTTTTGGAGAACAAACCGTGCGGTGCGGGATCCGCCGTGTATTGGCTTGTCCCAGGAAATAACCAGGATGGATATTGGAGGGTATAATTCAAAACCCTGACCTCGTGGCCCAAGTCCTGCCATTCTTTGATTAGGCGTTGGTTAAAGCTCGTCATCCCCCCGGGCCGATACGGCCAGACCGGACCGACAATTACTATGTTATGGATATGCGATGTCAATCCAAAACTTCTTTGAGCAAATAACGGTTTCGATCCTGACCGCTGCGGGAAACCAATTCCGCCAAAAAGCCGGTGCAAAACAACAAAGCCCCCAACAAAGCAAGGGTCAAGGACAAATAAAACAAAGGCTGTTCGGTCACATCCCTGTGCGGCAAACCCTTGGCAATCAGGAGCAATTTACGCCCGATCACCCAAGCGGTGGATCCGGCGCCCAAGCCAAATGCCAAAGATCCCATCGTTCCAAAAAAGTGCATGGGTCGCCGGCTAAACTTGGACATGAAATAAATTGACAAGAGATCCAAGAAACCATTCACGAAGCGATCCAAACCGAATTTGGTGTGACCGTACTTTCGAGGACGATGTTGAACAACCTGTTCTTCGATGCGGCCAAAGCCTGCCCAACGCGCAATTACCGGAATATACCGGTGCATCTCCCCATAAACTTCAATGCTCCTCACGACTTCCAATCGGTACGCCTTGAGCCCGCAATTGAAATCATGCAAATTCTTCACCCCGGATATTGCACGCGTTGCGGCATTGAATAGTTTGGTGGGCAGGGTTTTGGTTAAAGGATCGTAACGCTTCTTCTTCCAACCTGAAAGCAAATCCAAATGTTCCTCCATCATACGACGGTACATACCAGGAATTTCGTCCGGAGAATCTTGCAAGTCGGCATCCATCGTGAAAACGATATCACCGATTGCACGCTCAAAACCAATTTGCAAGGCCGCCGACTTCCCGTAATTCCGTTGAAAACAAATGCCCTTGACAGTGGGATAGGTCTTCCGTAGATTCTCGATGATGGACCAACTTTCATCGGTGCTTCCGTCATCGATAAACCAAATTTCATAGGAATAGCCCTCACGGTTCATCACCGCAGCAATCCATTCGGTTAATTCGGGCAAAGACTCTGCCTCGTTGAGCAAAGGAATTACAATGGAAATATTCATGCCTCAAAGGGGTTTTCGGGTTTGCGACGCACAAAAATCCCAACTAGCAATCCAAACAATAAATTCATAAGCAAAGACAATAAGGCCGCGGTACCCAAGGCGCGAAAATCTTGTTTGAATTCTCGTTGTTCAAATGCTTCCAAGGCTTTTTCAGCAGCTGCATCGTCCATCCCGAAAGAATCCAAAGAGGACTGCATTTTGGTGACCATAATCTCCTTCACCTGTAGATGAAGATCCGTATCTATAACATTGTATAATAAACCCGTAAAGGCAATCCCGATCAACGATCCAACCGCGCCCGTACAGGCAGCGGTGACGACTGCTCTACCGTAATCGTAAGGCCCACCCAACATTCGCCTATCCTCCAAGCAGGCCATGATCATGGCCGCAAAAACCATCACGATGGAAATCAAGGAATTCCAACCGGAGACCATCCATGTTAGATTAACCATGTAGGTCATCAACAGCGATGCAATGCTGACCAATCCCAACAAAATACCAAATTGAAAAATAACGGGCTTATTCATAAACTTTTTTAAAAGTACGGTGCTCTAGGCTTCCAGGGTTCGGGTTATTTACGAAAATAAATCCCCACCCATAATCCGGCCAAAAGATGCCAAACAAATCGAAAAAAACTGATCCTCAGCATCAAGGACCACGGGCTTTGGGCTTGAATTTCCCTGCGCAATTTCTCCAAGGTGCCTACGCTGTAATTAGTATTCAGAATTCCTGAGGCTTGTTCCAGATTCCTGACTTGATCATCAAGGTAGGAAGGCCAAAAACCGGGAACCCATGCACAAAGCAGCCATGCCACCAGGCCAAAGGAAATTGCTGAAACCAAACCAACACCAGCGCTAAACAAGAGACTGTAGGTAACCTTGAGATCACCCGCAAAAACCTCTTTGCGCAAGGCGTTCATCCCGACAATCAACCACGCCAGCGTCACCACCCCAAGCAAGAGTCGAAACTGCCCCAGGGGATGAACGGGGGTCCACCTGTAAACGATGGCGGATAGTGCGATGGCGGTAAGGGTATTCAGCAACCCAATGCGCAAAATCAACTTGTTCATGAGCAAAGGCTGGCGATGGTTAGGGAACTAGCCTTCGATGATCCCTGATCTGAGCCTTCATTACCGTAGAAATAGGCTTGGACACAGCAAAGCATTGGTAACACATCGCTTAAATCGTCCGGGAAATTCCACAGGGTTTCCAAAAACTCTTGCGCCGAGGGACCCTGGCGCAGAAAACAAAACAAGCCAGTGAAAATGGGCTCCACCGCAGACTCAACAGCGAGTAACCTGCACTCCTGTATCATTTCCTGCAACGGGGCTTCCACTAAATCCCTCGATTCGAGAACTTCTTCGTAAGCAAGCAAATTATCTTGATCTTCGAGATCAGGGCTCACCACAAATGACTCAATAAAGTCCTCCATTTCAGGCTGAACTGAATCCTCAAGGCATTCGTCCAGGTAATGCACCATTTGGAGTAAATCTGTCCCTTTGCCCATGCATGCATCTTCAAAAGCATCCCATGCCCGGTCATCCCCTACTTCTCCTGCATCCTCCGCTGAAAAGGAATGCAGGATCAACAAATCAAACAAAAAATCCATGGAACTCCCTCTTAGGAATTCCCTTTGATCAGCCATTGCCAACCATTGTTCCAATTGTCGCAGGGAGGCCATTGCGGCTTGAGGACCCGATCCTTCCCTGTCTCCAAACAAAAGAGGAATAAGTTCCGCTTGAAGGGCATGCCAAACCTGGAGGTCCACGTTCTGCGTCGCTTGATGCAAGGGTAATCCCTGGGCTTTGGCCCATGATAAGCGGTTCCCTAACATTAAACCGCCTAAGGCGTTCAACAAACGTTGGCGAGGGGAGAGTTCCAAGCTCATAGAATCAACGAAGCCCTTGTACGGATGATGAAAACCATGAACCGTCCCGGGCTGCAACGGCAAGAATCTCCGCCGCAAAGCAACGATTTCGATACGCTTGGGCGACGCCTTTGGAATGGGCAAGATTCGATATCGGAGCAACAGTGTGCGATGCGTTTCGTGTTTTGTTTCCTTTGGAAGACTCCAAGTTCAAGGTAGGGTCAAAGATGACCCATCCGTTGGCCCTGCCGTTTTGCCATTCATCCTCAACAGATTCTCGAATCCCAAGGACTTCCTCTGGACCACAGGTGAACGCTTGGACCACCCTGTTTACCCAGATGGATCTGGAACGAACTGGCAAGCCCTGACCGGCTTCCAAGGCGGCCGCAAAGGCATATTGAATACCGGCTTGCCCAAATTCGGCATGGGGAAATTCATTGTCCTTGGCTTCAAAATCCCCTGGCTGATGATCCGAACAAATATTGGTAATGGTACCGTCCATAACCCCTTGAACAAGGGCAAGGCGATCTGCTTCCGAACGCAACGGAGGGAAGACCTTGAATTCGCTACGGAATCCGGATAAATCCTCCGCTGTCGAAAGCAAATGATGAGCCGCAACACCGCAAGTCACCGAACTACCCTTGCTTTGAGCGGTTCGTATGCGATCCAGGGAACCGGCGCAAGAAATTTTGGACCAATGAAGATGTACAGGCAAACGGGCTTTCTCTTGTCCAAGGTAATCCAACAAGGCCAGATCCCGGTCCAAGCGTAAAGTTTCCGCAACCGCAGGAATACCACGCAGTCCCCATTGCAGTGAAAGGGCGGATTCGTGCATTTGGCCACCCTGGCTTATTCCCTTATCATGTGGCACACACATCAGGGGCAACCCGGTCATCGAACCGTATTGAAGAATTCGCAACATTGAATGCGCGGATTCTATAGCAGCGTTGGCATTGGAAAAGGCTGCAGCCCCGTGCACTTTGAGGTCCATCATGTCAGTGAGGTCCTGTCCGTTCAGGTCTTCGGTCAGTGCGGCGGCGATTTGAATTTCTACCGGTAAACCAGCCGAGGCGGCCCTCAAAGAAGCAATTTCACCACCGGTCTGCAAAACGGGCAAAGTATCAGGCTGTAGCAGTACTCTGGTAAAGCCACCTGCCACCGCGGCCATGGAACCCGTATGCAGGGTTTCACGGTTTTCGTAGCCCGGAGTACCGAAATGAGCGTACAAGTCCGTAAATCCTCGGGATAAATGCAAATTATTGGAGACCACTTCCACTGCTCCTCGGACCTTGAGGTCAGGCCCAGCCTTGGTCAATACCCCATCCTCGATCAAAAAATCCAACGAAGCCGAACCCGCCCCCCGGGCTTTACCCAGGCTTTTCGGCATATTGCCGTGTAGTTTGGCTTGGCGAAGGAGAATTTTCATGCTTTGCGTTGCCATAGCAACACCGCTTCCAAGCCCAAAAATACCAAGCAAGCCACCAAGAACAACCTCATCAAACCATCTCCGGCAAGGAAACCCTGTTGAAGCCCCTGTTGAGGATCTGGCCTATTGCCCAAGGAGAGTCTGAAATTTGGATCGATTGCCAGAAGTTCCTTATCGCTCATCGGTACAATATCCGACTCTTTGGGATCCAAATTGATGGCCAAAAAGGTATTCGTTGGCTCACCTGCTTGGCGAATAAGGGCATAAAACCCGGGTTGAACCTCGGTATTGTGCAAGCGTAACCATGCTCTACCGTTCACAACCCTAACCTCGGGACGGATGCTGGCCTGGGCCTCTTCATCGCTTTCCTCTAAACTTGCCGTTCCGTTGGTTTCAGCGGCCTTGCCCCGTTCATCCAAATCCTTGGCTTGCAGCATCCAATCCAAGGAACCCGCATCCGTTGCCAGCAGGGGTAAGGACCAGGAGGCCTGGCCACCCAAGGATCCGGTCAGATTTGCGGAACGAACAGAGCCTAATGCGGTTCGGTAGAAAACCGGCAAAAACAAATCATGACGAACCCATTCCGTATAACGCTGTTCTGCAGGGACCGCCATCGCATAGACCATGCCCTGCCCGAAAGCCATGCGCTTCAAAATCGCTTCACCACTTTCCAGCTTTAGCAAAACCTCATCCCCGGCTTGCACCTGCCATGGAAAATAACCTTCTACCGTTGGCATCGCTGCAGCCTCAGGTGTGCGAGCGAGAACTGTTCCCAAAAAGTCATTTCCAAGATCCACGTTGGCCATTCGAGCTTTGGCTTTTCGCCATGGAGCGGCCTTGAGGCTAGGTCCAAAAACTTGGGCCAACTTGTTTAGCGATTCTCCGGATTCTTCATCCACAGGAAGAAGGAACAAATGGCCGCCACCATCACGTACCCAATTGGCGAGGGCAGCGGCATGCCCTGCCTGCAATGGCTCCGAAATTTCCAGCAAGACCAAAGAGAAGGAGTCCAAATTGATCCTGGCCCAATCCTGATGTCTGCTATATTGGACTTCAAACAAGGTATCAGTGGCCCATACCGAACGAAGAAAAGAATTGTGCCCAGCGCCGGATCCATGCAAAACCGTAACAGTGTTTTGGACAGCATTGGAGAAAAAATATCGATTATCGTAGGCAAAATACGGGTCATTGATCAGCAGCTCCACCAAACCCATTGCATCCTTGGGAACCGTAAAATCCAGGGTGTCCAAACGCAGGGATGAGGCGGAATTCGCAGATTCCGGCCCCTGCAAGGTGGCCAACGATTTACGCTGCCCGGCCATAAGCAATTCCAGTGAAATATTCAATCCTTGCGGCCATTCCCCGTAGGTGCGGGTTCGAACCACCATGCGGTTACGGATGCCAGGCCTAAAAAAAGGTTCCATCAACCATGCCGAATCCACAGCCGCATTGAAGGCCGCCATTGGGCGGCATGGAACAAGATTCAGCGGAGTAAAGGAATTGTTATTGGCCAGCAGTTTGGAACGCGTACGCCAATAGCTACCCTCCATGGATCCTTTCTTGAAATCCGAAAAAAGCCAAAGGGAAACTTCCTTCTCGGATCCTAAACCTTCCTGCTCCAATCTTCGATCCATTTGCAAGGCCACTGACGAGAGGCTCTTGTTTTGATTGCTTACCTGAATTTGATCCAAGAGGTCCAAGGCTCTATCCTTATGAAGCCAACCCCCGTGCAACGGTCGGCTTTGGTTGGACATCAACACAAAGCGAGTATCGGCTTTGGCATTTTGAATCAAACGACGGGCCGATGATTTGGCCTGCTCGAGCAAGGGTCCTCCGCTTCCTTCCATGGCCATACCCCGGCTGTTATCCACGTAAATAATGCAACGAGATCCAGCGCCATGGAGGGAATCCGAGGACGAGGACAAGGACGTAGGCCCTGCCAAAGCCGCTACCAGCATCAAAACAGCTAAAATTCTGGTAGCCAGCAACAAATATCGAAACAAACGTTCTCGTTGTTGTACAGGTATTTGTTGTTGCAACAACCAATCTAGCCTTGTGAAATAGGCCTTGCGACGTAACCTAAATCCAAAAAAATGAATATACAAAGGCACGGCCAACAGGGCCAATCCCCACAAGGCCAAAGGATTTTGGAATCCCATGCCTATGATGGGGAGCCTTCAGAGGATATTCCAGGACTTGATCCTGCCGATTCCTTGCCTGGCAACAACCATGCATCCGACAGCACGTGCTTGCGGATATGCTTCAGAAATGGTACCGGATCAAAACCCCTGTAAGGCAAAGCCACCGCATGCAACAATCCCTTGCCCGGAATTTGCCTTTCGAAAATGACTGCTTCTTGACCCTCCTTTTGGTAAAGGTCTTGCCAATGTTTGGCGCCGTCGTTGCTGGAATATAGGCCCAAAACAACCCAGAAAAGGGGTAAGTTATTCTCTGCATTGAGGTCTTCACCCATTTCAAGGGGTGAATGGTTTCCCGTAAAACCACGACCTTTCATTGATAAGGCTGAGGGTGCATTCAGGATCTCTGGGACATAGGAAGATCGTAATTCAAACCAATCTACTACACTAGCCGTCTGGGGCCAAGCGTTCTTCGCCCAGCCGGCGGTAAAGGTGGGCTCAACCCCATCCCCCATTAAGCCAAACCGTAAGCCGACCAAAAGTCCAAGCCAAAGCCCCCCAGCGATCCAAGAAGTCATCAAAGAGAGACGCCATCGAGCAGAACGAACAAGCGCTTGGGATACAATAGCTGAAGGCCGTTGCGGAATTAAAACGGCTACCCAACCTGAATGAGGGTGATCCTCGGCCAAAGGACCCGCATCTGGAATCAACTCTATGCCTTGATGGGTGTATCGAAGCAACCCCCAACCTTCCAAATACAAGGTGCCTTTGGATGCTTCTACGGTTATTAGCGCCTGCTTAAGATCATCGGCAATGAACCACGAGGGAGCCTCCTTGGAAGGGGCATCAGCACCAGGCACGAAAACCCAACAATACTTCGGGGGGCGGATTTTGGACTCCTCAGGACGCAAAACAGCGCCGAACATTCGATATTGAATAGCCCCGTAACCTAGGAGAGAGGCCATTGAGCGTACCGCTCGAAGCCCTTTTGGGTCCAGTTCCATGAGATTACTCATGTTCAAATTTACATCAAATTTTCCATCTCCATTCCACATTGAGTAATCTGCCCCACCAAACATCTTCGGACCAAAGGAACCAAGCGGCCGCTTGCCTATGTCGGTACACAATGGCTACTGTAGAGTTCTTGGTAAGTGACCTGTTTAAACGCAAATCAAGATCTACCGGCCACTTAAGGTTGGATGAATTTTCAGATAATTTATCGAAAATCTCCCTTTGGGAATCCAAGGCGTAGGCAGTGGACTGAAAATCCAAGGCCCATACCTTGCCCCATGTACTGGTCAAATGCAGACCTCCCCAAAAGACAGGTTGCAAGCCAGGCATCCCATACCAAGTACGGTTTGAAACTATACCCTGCATTCCTGCACGGATTGAGCCATGCAACCGATTGGTTTCCTTCAAAGAAACCTTGGTTTCCCAGGACCATTGGGTTGCCCTGGGCAAGAGCACTGTAGAAACCCCCAAAACCGACAATGTATCAAGTCCGAAGAAACGTGGGTTCTTCCAAGAACCAATTCCTACCCTATGCTCCCATCGCAATCTTTCCCCAACGGAATGCTCTAAACGAACAAATCCTTCGGCCCTCTGTATGGAGGCTTGATAAACGTCGATAACAGATAAGGTTGGATAAACGGAACCCCACTGATACATGGACGGCTGTTTAATTCCCGAAAGGATACCAACCTCAATCATCCAAGGATGCCTTAGCGCTGCATTGGAGTCGATGGGTTGTTGATATTGCCAAATAAACTCCGGCAAGGTAGCCCAAAACGATTTCAACGTCGAAGAGCTATCCCCTGGTTCACGCTGGCGAATAAAATCCATAGAGGCACTTAAACGATGTGGTCCTGATAACCAAAGCCAATGGGGTTTGATCGAAAATGTGCTTCTCGTTGTGTTTTGGACCGAAGGAATACCCAATTTCAACGAAGCAGTGGACCAATATGCCTTCACACCCATATCGCGATTTTCTTCATGATATCCCACTTCGTAAGCCGTTATACCTGTCCACTCACTACCCAAATCGTGCAACCTTGTCTCAGCAAGAAAGGTGTTCCAAAGTTTAGCACCCAAACCCTCAACACGCAAATGTTGATGAAAGCCCTCAATCCGCTGACTTACCCTGTTCCAGGTTATACGTGGATTAACTCGTAAGGTATTCCATCGGACGCTTAGGGAGGTGTCTTTTGAAAGATTCGAATCGATGTTATGAAAACGAGCATCTTGATAGTTGAATCCGGTGCATCGTTGAGAGGCATTCAGGAGGAAATTCCATTCTCGATTTCTTGCTGGACGCCATTCCATCGCTAATCGAGAATTCCATATGGCCAAACTTTGAATCGAGTCTGCCCAAAGGCGATTCGGATTTCCCGATGAACCCAAACATTCCAAATGAGCAAAAATGACCTGTGAACCCATTTTGAATGGACTGCTCCATGCAATCCCCGCATTGATCTGACTTCCGGGCAAACCACCACCTGTGATGGATAGCGTTTTGGAAATACGAGGTTGCAAGGAACTTGAGGCGAGCGATGGTTCGTTATATTGAGGGATAGGCCCAAAAGATTGAATAAAGGACAAAGAATCAGGCCGATAAGACATTGGAATACGCGCTGTTGGTTCAACCAACAATATGGGATCTGATGATAATCGAAACCACTCAGGAAGGTGTGGATCGTAGGCGCGGACAATTCGAACCGTCTGCCCCAATCCTGTACTATCCTGCCCATAAGCCGAAAGCCGCACGAGGATTAAGGTGATCGCAAGTAAAGTATTCCTCATCATCCTTTACGGTTTATTGAGTTCACGTAAACGATTCTCCGCGCTACGGCTAACCTCGTCAGCATCACGACCTTCGATTAAATTTTGAAGGACAGCCACAGCTTGTTCTTTTTCATTCAATGCCAAGAGATTTTCCGCCAACAACAGCTCGCCCCTTCCATACCACTCCGTGTATTGGGGCCATCGATCGGTCAATTCGTAGATCAAATCCTGAGAATGTGTAAACTGCCTCTCCTCAAAGGCTATTTCTGCCAAATTGAACAAGGCCCTGGCTGCCCATTCCGTGGAGGTTGAATCCGAAAGGTATTTTAATTGGGATCTTGCTTGGGTAATTTTTCCTTGGTAACGCAAAGAATTCGCCAGGTACCACTTCAATTCATTCCTTGTGTTTTGACCAAGCGAAACCTGTGGCAGGTAAATGGCACCTATAGAATCAACCGTAAACCATTGCTTCAACAGGGTCGATGCGCGAATTAAACCCATTGCGGCTTCCAATCTTGACATAGGGGAAAATGTCCGCTGCAAAATCCTTTGGTAAGACGACGCAACCTGTGCCCATTGTTCTTTGCTGCTGTAAAGATCCGCAAGCATAAACATACCCCGTTCCGTAAACAAATTATCTGGCATTCCCATTAACTCCTCCAAATCTCGAATTTGCATTGGCTTATCCCCAACTTTATCAGCGGCTAAAGAACGCATATACAGGGCATTCGCCTTGAATGACCCGGATGGATATTCTGTTAGATACTGCGTCAAAGTCGCCAATGCTTCGAAGAATTTCCCGGACTCCATGCTGTATTGGGCGGTTTCAAATAGCAAGGAGTCCATGGCGTCATCTTGCAAAGCAATCAATCCATTTTTACCTGCAATATCCATATACCGCTGAGGCTGCGATGTCCTTATGCATATCTGCCTCAACTCAAACAATGCATCTCTGGATTCAGGCAAACCAGCTGCCTTCTGTACAACTTCTTCAAAAATGCCTAAAGCAAGGCTATCCTGACCCAACTCCAAATAAATCGAACCGCGAAGATTCATCGCCGCATAGGTGAGTCGATGTCGCGGAAAATCCTCTTCCATCCGTTGAATACACCACATGGCTGAATCAAAAGAAGATTCTTGAAAGCAGGTCGTTGCCAGTTCCAACAACCCATAAAGTCGATAATCTGATCGAGGATACTCCTGAATTAACGCCACCAATTGATCGCGCTTTTTGAGCATTTTTTTTTGGATTCCAAAAGCGATCGCCAATTGGTAATTGGCGTATTCAACATCAGTTTGAAGTTCGTCAATGCAGTAAGAGAATTGACGAACGGCCAATTCAATTTGACCATCCCTAAGGTAAGCATCGCCCAAGCGTAACTGTACGTCCTTAAACATCGCCATTTCAAAGTCATTAAGATTCTCCATGGACTGACCAAACCGAAGGGCTTGCAGAAGATATTTGATGGCTTGACCATGGCGCTCCAAACGAAAGGCCAAGTGACCTAGCTGATAATTGGCAGCCATGGGATGACAACCCAACGATCTTAATTCTGGACTGAAAAACCCGTAATCAAGGTAATTTTTCATCCATAACAAAGCTTGGTTGTACTCACCAACCCTATGGTAAAGCTCCGATTTCCAAAACAAAGTTGTGGCCCTAATGAAAGAATCCACGGTGTACCCTAAGGAAGAATCCAAATAAGGTAAGGCCTCGGCATACCGCTTTTGATTGTACAGGGTGATGCCTTGTTGATAATACAACTTCTGAACGATCGCTTGGACCTTGGACGATTTGTTCGAAACACCCCTGAGTATACGCAATGACTCTACATAATGATGAGCCTTCATCGCAAGGTCACTCAGGTATTCACTGATCTCCTCACGAAATTCGCTTTGAGGATATTGGAGTAAAAATGAACCCAGAACCCTGAAATTGGAGGGGGACTCACCTATCTCATAACATAGCTTAGCGTACAAATAGAAAGCACGCTCACGCATTTTACCGCTGATTTCCAATTCGGTAACGCGCTGAAATGACGTCCGAGCCCTTGCCAAATAACGATCCAGCTTTTCGTCCAATCCCCATGCCAACCAAGCATTACCTTGTTCAAAATACGACAAGGCTTTGATGGAATCAGGCCAATGATCCGTTTTCTTGAGGAGCAGCGTTACAGTATCCCAAGCCATGACCAAACCGTACATCTGGGCAAGCCTGAGTGTATCTACCGAAACACATTGATATCCAAAGCCCGATGAAGATTGGAGAAGATGGGCATAACGATAAGGCAGACCCAAACGATAACTCAACTGCATACCCAAAATCGATAAACCCAACTTGCCTTTAACATTGGGCCTGTCAATATTCGACTCAATAATGGTCAATGCCGTCATCGAATCACCATCGAGCGCAAGAGATAAGGCCTTGGGATAAATACACAAACTTTCGTATCGCTTGTCGGCTTGCAACAAATCCAACAGTTCCATGACCCCTTCAATATCTGAGCGATGGAGTTTATCCAACATCATGGAGTATCGGGCATGCACCTGAAATTCACCTTGAACACTGGCCGCTTGTTGCCAATGACCCACAGCGATTAAGGAATCGACAGGATACAACAATCTACCCTTTAGGTAGTGAAAAAGCTGAGCTTGGGGCATAGATAGCGTATACCAATTCAAAGCTTCAAGAAGGCGAAAGGTCTCGGAATTTCGGTTTTGCTGTACCAAAAAGACCAAGTAAGCCAACCGAGCCTCATCGATTTTGTGGTGTGCCGGAAAGTCCCTTACAAAAGCTTCAAAAAGGTAATCGGTAGCCTCATCACCACGATAGGCCGCCTGCATCGCCCGGTACCAAGCCAAATCACCCCCTTCAAGTCCCTGTACGGTTCCTGTCCAATCCGATTGCTGATGATCCCAAAACCTCAAGGCTAGGTCAGACAATTCGAATTCCAATTGATCCGCCCATTTTAGCCATGATTCACCATGAATCTTGGGATCTTGGAAAGGCCTAATTCCCTGGGCTGATATTCCCCCAGACCAGGCAAGGACGGACCAACATCCGAAGATGAATTTCCACCAAGACCCCGGAATGACTATCCTGTAGCGCATCAAAAGCTCAATACCAACCCTAATGCCGGCAAGATCGGCAATTGATCCACCCTGCTGTAGCGAATTCGATCAAAGTAGAAAATATTTCGACGATCGTAAGCATTCGTAAGACTGAAATTAAGATCCATGGAAAGTCGATCATTCCACTCCTTGCGGTAGCGCAATGCTAAATCCAAACGATGGTAGGTTGGCAAACGGCCTTGGTTGAATCCGGCATACAAAACGCCCAAGGCGCCTCCTTGATTGATATAATCCGTACCGGCACCTGCCCCAAAATTCAAGTCAGGATAAAATCCCTGCGTTTGCGTAAAAGGAAATCCAGACCCAAAGTTCCACCGACCTGAAACCTCCCATTCCAATTGTTTTCCAAACGTATAGGTGCTGACCACATTGATGTTATGGCGACGATCAAAAACAGGATTGTAGGTGCGTATTCCATCAAAGCGATCCACATACGTCCAGCTGTAAGTGGTCCACAGGTAAAACCTTTTGACATCGTATTTGACGCGGAAATCAAAACCGTAGGCTCTACCCCGCTCGATAATGAAGTCCTTTTTGAGGACATCCGGCTTTCCAAAATTCCCTTCTATATCGTCAAAAATCTTATCACGGTTAATGTTGGACAACTGGGTAAATTGTTTGATATATGTTTCCGCATTGATTTCCACCCTGGGACCCAGATCAATCTCTACCCCACCCACCAAATGATTGGCTTTCTGGAGTCTGGAAGTCACCGGCTCACCGTCAAAAGTTTTGGGGAGATTGTCCGGGCCAGAAAGAAAGCCAAGAAAAAGGTTCACCACATCCCTGTCGGATGTCGCGGAAATTAAATTCTGAGAATATTTGCCGCCAGCAACCTTGAATCGCAAATCAGGCCTTGCGTTGTACTTGGCACTGAATCGGGGTTCCAAGGACATCTCGGTGAGGCTGGAATAATAATGAGCCCGAAGCCCAGGTTCCACAACCCACTTATCAAACAACAAATTGTATTTGCCAAAAACCGCAAGCTCCGTGGTGCTTTCTTGCTGCCGGATGATTTGACCCGTTGAATTGGTAAAGTTAAAATCGGTATTAAGACCCACCATATCGAACCCGAAGTTGGCCTGACCGGAATTAAGGTACTGTGTTACCGAAACCGTGCCGTTGAATCCGGTGATGGCCGAGCGCCTTGGCCGTCCATCCGCTTCGCGTTGACCCGATTCAAAATTAGAATAGCCTAGATTTCCAGATATGGTATTGCCAGCTCCTTCAGGAATGAGCACAAATTGTGTGCCTGCTCCGGTCGATACCCAATCAACCTCCGCAATTCCCCTGAAATTGGCTTTGTCCGTCATGTTAAATCCAAACATGGACAACTTCGAACCGCTGTTTGCCTTGAACGTGGCTTTGCCATACACATCCAAAAAGGAAAAGGGCAAGCCCTGAGGCCCAGCATAGGCATACAGGGCTTTGGAGGTTTGATCGAGATACGATCCCTTGGCGCTGAAAATAAAAGTTGGGGCAAGCTGCTGAGGCGTCTTGGGCTTCCAAAGGGGACCTTCCAGGACCAACCTACTCAGGAAGGGGCTAACCCCCAGCTTACCGCTTAGCTGTTTTTGGTTACCATCCCGGGTGGTTACGTCCATGACTGCCGAAATGCGCCCTCCATGATTCGAATTGTACGCGCCGGTATATACCTCGGCGTTTTTGATGAGGTCCGTTTCAAAAACCGAATAAAGCCCAATCGAATGAAAAGGATTATACAACAGCATCCCATCCAGCAAAACTTTGTTCATGACGGGGGAGCCGCCCCGGATATACAATTGACCGCCTTGATCTCCTGTAAAGACCACTCCCGGAAGGACTTGCAGGTACTGTGCAATATCAGCCTCTCCGCCAACCGATACCACTTGCGTGATTTGTTTCGGCGTAACGGTCTCCACGGAAACGCGGGTGTTGGTTAACTGTTCTTGCTTGGCGCCCAAGACTTCAACTTCTTGGAGACCAATAGAGGATTTAGACAATTGCAAACGATAATTGAGCGTCGCACCGGCGGTGATTTTCATGGAGATCCGCGCTGTATCGTAACCCAAATAAGTGCTCATCAAAACATAATTTCCTGGAGGAATATTTTTGATGGTAAAAAATCCATTGACATCGGTACTGGCCCCTATGGTCGTCCCTGCAAGAAAAACATTTGTAAAAAGTATGGGCTCACCGCTGCTTTTGTCCATGACCGTCCCTCGCACGGTTCCTGAGTTTTGGGCTTGCAGGACGGAAATCCAACCAAAAAGGAGAAAAAAAATGGCCCAGAAGCCACTCGTGCACAAAACCTTGGATACATACCTCATCATGGTAAAATTAAGGCAAGATGAAGGAATTAGGGCCTGTAACGGGCCCGGTCAGGAGGCAACTTCGCTTAGGCGAGGGAATCTGAAACGGCCTTGGCCGCATCTTCGAGGGTGATGGCAGCCCGTATAGGCAATCCCGATGCTTCAAGGATAGCCTTGGCTTCGTTGGCGTTGGTTCCCTGGAGGCGAACAATCAAGGGAACGCGCAAATCGCCCAAGGTTTTGCAGGCTTCAACGATACCGTTGGCAACACGATCGCAGCGCACAATCCCTCCAAAAATGTTAACCAAGATGGCTTTGACGTTGGGATCTTCCAAAATGATATTAAAAGCTTGAGCAACCCGCTCCGCCGATGCCGTTCCTCCCACATCCAAAAAGTTCGCAGGACTACCTCCACTGAGTTGAATCATATCCATGGTCGCCATGGCCAATCCGGCGCCGTTCACCATGCAGCCAACATTACCGTCTAATTTAACATAATTTAGATTAAATGAGGCGGCCTTGAGTTCCGTAGGATCTTCTTCACGAGGATCGTGCATCGCTGCAATATCAGGAATACGCATCAAGGCATTGTCATCAATATTCACCTTGGCATCCACGGCCAGGATGCGATCATCCGATGTTTTAAGAACGGGATTGATTTCAAACAAGGAAGCCTCTACCCCTTCGAAGGCCTTGACTAAATTTTGACAAAAAGCGACCATCTGTTTGAACGCCTGCCCCTTAAGACCTAGATTCAAAGCCACACGGCGGGCTTGATAGGCTTGAAAACCAATGGTTGGATCAATCCACTCACGGTAAATTTTCTCGGGATGCTTTTCGGCTACCTCTTCGATGTCCATTCCACCTTCTGGAGAATAAACCATCACAAAACCCCCTTTGGCCCTATCCAACAAGACGGATAAGTAAAACTCCTGCGTAGGCGATGGCCCGGGCGCATAAACATCTTCCGCAATCAAAACCGAATGAACGGTCTTACCAGCGGCACCCGTTTGAGGGGTCACCAATTGCATACCCAGTATTTGTTGGCTCAAATCCCGGACTTGGTCCATGGATTTGGCCAGTTTGATTCCACCTCCTTTGCCCCGTCCCCCGGCATGAACCTGGGCCTTGACCACCCACCAACTTGTACCCGTTTGTTCCTGCATCGCGTTGGCAGCCTGAACCGCCTCATCGGGTGTGGAGGCCAAAATTCCTCGTTGAACGGTAACACCGTATTGCGACAACAAAGCTTTGCCTTGGTACTCGTGGATGTTCATGGGAGCTGGATTAAACGTTTACAAACAAGACAAAACAGGCGATTAACCCCCAAAATCATCAAAGGCCACGTGCTCCTTGGGTATACCCCAATCATCGCACATCTTCAACACGGCTGCATTCATCATGGGAGGACCGCAGAAATAAAATTCGATTTCTTCCGGTTCCTTGTGCTTGCTGAGGTAATTGTCAATGAAAGACTGGTGGACAAAGCCCAAGAAACCGTCGCCGTCCCGATCGTCCAAACCCTGGCATACCTTCCAGTTATCCTCGGGTAGAGGCTCCGATAGGACAACATGAAAACGGAAGTTGGGAAACTCTTTTTCGATGGCTCTGAACTCATCGACGTAAAAAAGCTCACGCTTGGAGCGACCCCCGTACCAATACGAAACCTTACGGCCTGTTTTGAGGGTATGAAAAAGGTGAAAAATATGGGCGCGCAACGGGGCCATACCCGCACCACCACCAACGTAGACCATTTCCTTTTGGGTATCCTTGATGAAGAATTCTCCGTACGGACCTGAAATGGTCACTTTGTCGCCTGGCTTGCAGTTGAAAACGAAGGAGGAACAGACCCCTGGATTGACCTTCATCCATGCATTGCTCGCACGATCCCAAGGAGGTGTGGCAATGCGAATGTTCAGTTTGATGATATTACCCTCCGCGGGATGGTTGGCCATGGAATAGGCACGGAATATGGGCTCCGGGTTAACCATTTTGAGATCCCATAACTTGAATTTGTCCCAATCTTCCTTGAACTTATCCGGTCCTGCAGGATCATCGGGCGATGGAGCGATATCGATGTTTTTGAAATCAACGGTACAAGCAGGTACATCGACCTGGATATACCCCCCGGCTTCAAAATGTAAATTCTCTCCCTCGGGCAGTTTAACAGTGAATTCTTTGATGAAGGTGGCTACATTATAATTGGAGACTACTTCGCACTCCCATTTTTTGATTCCAAAAATTTCTTCGGGAATCTGAATCTTCATGTCATTCTTGACCTTGACCTGGCAGGCCAAACGCCAATGCTCGGCTTGTTCCCGACGATTCAAATGTCCCTTTTCGGTGGGCAGAACATCTCCCCCACCTTCCAGAATTTGGCATTTGCACATGGCGCAGGTTCCACCACCCCCGCAAGCGGATGGCAAAAACAATTTACGCTCCGACAAGGTACTTAGGAGGGTGGATCCCGCCGCCACCTTCATGGGATTCGCCGTATCCCCGTTGACAATGATTTGGACATCGCCGCTGTTGACCAATTTAGCCTGTGCATACATCAGGACGAAAACCAGCAACAATATGACCCCGGAAAAGGCCAAGATGGAATAAAAAATGATGGATAAGGTAGCCCCGGTTAACATCGTAGGAAGATTTTAAAGCGTAATACCCAAGAAACTCATGAAGGCAATTCCCATCAGTCCCGTCAAAATAAAGGTGATGCCCAGACCCTTCAAGGGGGCGGGAACATCCGAATAGCGTAATCGCATTCGTATGGCGGCGATCGCCACAATGGCAATCATCCAGCCAACACCGGAACCCAGACCAAAGACCGTGGCTTCGGCAAACTCATAATCCCTTTCTTGCATAAACAAGGATCCCCCCAAAATGGAGCAATTCACCGCAATCAGGGGCAGAAAAATACCCAAGGCCCCGTACAATTCAGGGGATAGTTTTTCGACCAACATTTCGACCAGCTGTGTCATGGATGCAATGGTTGCAATGAACATGATAAAGGCCAAAAAACTCAAATCAACCTTGGCCAAGGACGGACTAATCCAAGCCAGGGATCCTTCTTTGAGGACCTTGTTAAGCAGCAACCAATTAAGCGGTACCGTAATAACCATAACAAATATCACAGCTACCCCAAGTCCCAAGGCCGTTTTGACATTTTTGGACACAGCCAAATAGGAACACATGCCCAGAAAGTAGGCAAAAATCATGTTGTCGATAAAAATCGACCGAACAAAAACGGATATCAAATCCGCGGCTAGAAACAAGGTGCTCATTCTTTTTCCTCCAAATGTTTAGCAAAACTTCTTTGAATCCATATGTAACAAGCGACCACAAACAAGGCCCCTGCAGGAATCATCATCAAACCGTTGTTGACATAACCCGCTTCGTACATAGCGTCAGGGATGACTTTGAAGCCAAACACCTTGCCACTACCCAACAGTTCACGAAAGAAAGCCACGGTTAAGATGACCACCCCATACCCAAAGCCGTTCCCTAAACCATCCAACAAAGACGGGTAGGGTTTATTGCCCATTGCGTAGGCTTCAAGTCGCCCCATCACAATGCAATTGGTGATGATGAGGCCCACAAAAACGGATAATTGCTTACTAACATCGTACATGTAGGCCTTGAGCATTTGGTCCACGAGGATGACCAAGACCGAAACGACGGTTAGCTGGACAATGATTCGAATTCTAGGCGGAATAGCATTCCTCATGAGCGAGATCACCCAATTGGACAAAGCAACCACCGCGGTGACCGAAATAGCCATCACCATGGTGGGCTTCATTTGAGTTGTGACGGCTAATGACGAACAAATCCCCAACACCTGAATGGTCACTGGATTGTTATCCGATAAGGGATCGGTGAGAAGTTTACGTTCCTTCTTACCAAGCAAGGATTTTTTTTCAGCCGGCGGCTGAACGAGGACTTCACTCATAGGGCCTGGTTGTTTGGGTTTTGTTGAATGTATTTTAGATAAAATGCGATATCTTCTTGCAACATTTTACTCACACCGTTGGAAGTAATGGTGCCACCGCTGATGGCATCTACGGTATGGGGCATGCTGGCATCGTGTTTACCTTTTTCGACTTTGACCGATACAAATTGTCCTTGTTCATTCAAAACTTTCTTGTTATTGAATTGCTTTTCAAAGCCGTCCGTATTGATCTCTGCGCCAAGGCCGGGAGTCTCCCCTTTGTGATCAAAAATGGCGGATTTGACGGTGTTACCATCCTGGTCCAGAGCGAGATAGCCCCAAATGGGGCCCCACAATCCAACCCCAGCCATTTGGAGGAGGTAGGTGACTTTTCCCTGCTGGTCCTTGTAGATGTATAAAGGATAACGGACTTTGTAAGCGGGGTTTTTGCTTTTCAACTTCTTTTCCAAGGCCAAATCCAAACTGATGGCTTCCACCCCTTGAACAGGGGTACCTTGGTCATCGATGACGACCCCCTGAACAAGTTCCTCGAACTTCTTATAATCGTTCGGGCCGTTCAAACCCACCAGGGATAGAATGTTCTGCTGCTTTTCTTTGAGGACATTCTCGTCCTGAGCAGGCTTGAGTATGGTCGCCGCAGCGGCCAGCAAAGCGGCCGACAAAGTCGTCACCACCAGGGCGAAGACAATGGTACCTGAATTTCCTTTGGATGACATAGGGTCTAGAATGAAGGTTTAGGCAAGGGTGGTGCGGGCTGTTAGTCTTTTGTTACGACGGGCAATATTGGATTGGACCACGAAATAGTCGATAAGGGGAGCCATCACATTCCCGAACAGAATAGCCAGCATGATTCCTTCGGGGTAGGCCGGATTAAAAACCCGAATCATCACCGCCATCATCCCGACCAAAAGTCCGTAGATCCACTTACCGGTGCCTGTATGCGCCGCCGTTACCGGATCCGTGGCCATAAAGACCGCTCCAAAGAGAAGGCCGCCCATGGCCAAGTGTAAATAGAAGGGCATGTTCATGAAGGGCGTCAACCCAATTCCGTTAAAGATCAGGCCCATCAACAAAGCTCCCAAAATCACCGAAATCATGATAAGACCAGACCCTATCCCCGTGATAATCAAGAAGGCGGCTCCCAAGAGAATCGCAATTTTGGAGGTTTCTCCAATCGAGCCCGGTATCAGGCCAACCACCATATCCTGCAGAGAATAATTCCAGGGTTGGTCTGCGGAAATTTGAAAAGGCGTGCCGGTCGCAGCAGCGTTCGCCAAAGCCGTGGCACCGCTGTACACATCCGGCTTCTCCGAAATCCAAACCTGATCCCCACTCATAAACGTAGGGTAGGCAAAAAACAAAAAAACCCGGGCGGTCAGGGCTACGTTCAAGACATTCATTCCGGTACCCCCAAAAACTTCCTTGGCAAAAACAACCGCAAAAGCAGTCGCCAATCCCACCATCCACAAAGGAATATCGGGGGGAAGGACCAAGGGGATTAACATACCGGAAACCAGGAAGCCTTCGTTGATGGCATGGCCCTTTTTGGAAGCCACAAAAAACTCAATTCCCAGACCCACCGAATAGGAAACGATCACTATGGGAAGCACCTTGAGAGCGCCATAGAAGACCTTGTCCCAAAGACCGTTCAAGGGAGAGCCGGCAAACTCGCCCAAGGCCAAAAAATGTTGATGACCCACATTGAAAATCCCAAACAACAAAGACGGAATCATCGCAAGAATCACAAAGAACATGGTCCGCTTGAGATCGATGCCTGCTTTGATGTGGGTGCCTCCACGACTCACCCGGTCAGGGGTGAAAAGGAAGGTCGCGAAACCGTCAAAAAGGGTGTGAAATTGCGCATATTTCCCGCCTTTCTCGAAGTCGGGGCGCAGTTCCAGTATTTTCTTTTTTAGAAATTCCATGGGTGAACTAAAATTGTAACAATTTGAATATGAATAAATAGCACTTATTCCTCTTCCCCGATGAGCAGGTCGAGTCCTTTGCGAACCATTTCTTGAACTGGGATTTTGGAGGTGCACACAAATTCACAGAGGGCCACATCCTCCTCGTCCAATTCATGCAGACCCAATTGCTCCATTTCTTCGACATCCTGGTAATGGATGGCCTTGAGTAAATAGGTCGGCAACAAGTCCATTGGTAGAACCTTTTCGTATTGCCCGGTCATCACAAAAGCCCGCTCTTCACCGTGGGTATTGGTGTTGACTTGGTAGGAGCGATTGCTCAACCAACCCGACAAGAATGACCTGGAGATGTCAGGACGGGCATAAGATGGTAACAGCCAACCCAAAAACTCCAAGTCCCGGCCTTCCGGAATAACACTTAATTGATCATGGTAGAAACCAAGAAATCCGTCAGCATCCACCTGCTCCCCGCTCAGCACATCCCCGGATATGGTTCGATGCTCCCCTCCTTTCAATCCCGCGCCTTGGAGGAGGCCGGAAACAGAGACCCCCAGGATTGCCTGGGTGTAACCCGGATTTTGCAAAGAAGAACCACCGACCGCAACCCAACGTCGCGCATCGTAATAACCGGTCAAGAAAAGGCGTCCGAGGATGATGACATCGGCGGGGGTCATGGTCCATACGCAATCCCCCTTGGCAATCGGTCCAAGATGGTGCATTTGAATGCCCACATTTCCTGAAGGATGAGGCCCGTCGAAGGAATGAATTTGAACCCCTTGGGCTCCGGTGACCTCCTTGGAACGGGTTAAACGTTGATGGGTATTGAGGTAAACATTGCCCTTGCACAGCTGCTGGAGCACCTTGAGGCCTTCGGCAAAGGCTGCGGGATCTTTCTCGACTTGGAAATCACGGTCTGCCGCCATGGGGGCTGTATTGAATGCCGAGATCACGATGCATCGTGGTTGGGCATCCGGCCTGGCCATGCGGTTGTAGGGCCTTTGACGCAGGTGAGCCCAGACCCCTGAATTCATCATTTTGGCGCGAATGGCTTCAGGATCCAGTTCCGCGGGCTTGGCAGAACCGAAATCCTGGTAACGGGTTTCGGCATCCGCTTCCAAGACAATAGCCTCCAAAACGCGTTTGGGGCCACGCTGAATTCGCAGTACTTTGCCACTAACGGGACTGCACACGAACAATCCGGGAAAGGCTTTGTCTTCCATCAATGGCGTTCCTGCCAGGACCGCCGTACCCTCTTCGACCAAGAGCCTAAGCTTCTGGTATCTGAAGATCGTGGGCCTGACGGCACAATGGTTGGACGAGGAAGAAAGGATGTTCTGGGAGCTGGGAGTGCCTACGAGCTTGATGTCGTACCCCCTACGAAGGCTGATGGTTTGGGCCATAAGATTAATGCGCGCCAAAAATACATTTCAAAACCGACGTTAACTCAAAATCGAGCCATTATTTTGCCAAATATGATTCTTCCAAATTGGCGCCATCGCTTGCATTGCATCACCATAGGGCTATTGACGCTGAACCCCTTGTTGATCAATGCTTTGGGCTCTAATCCGGGACCTGCCGTTTACCAGGATCAAATATGGGGGGAGGATATCCACTCGGTAAGGCTCCATAGTGATCAAGACCCTTTCGGTTCACCGGTTTGGGAGCTTGGTTCGGAGAACCCGCCTTTGATGCTTCGTTTCGATGACTTGGCAGGGGGATACCAACCCTATACCGTGCGCCTCATCCCCTGCCGCCGGGATTGGACCGCCTCTGATTTGTTCGAAGCCCAAGCCATGGAAGGCATAGGGCAGGAACTGATTCAGCAGCACCGTCCTTCTTTCAATACCCTCGAGCAATACACCCATTACAGCCACCCTGTTCCATCCGAAGTCCTGCGGCCAAAAGTCTCTGGCAATTTTGCAGTGGTGGTCTATGCGGATCAAGACTTGCAGGAAATCGTTTTAACCCGAAGGCTCTTGGTCTTGGAAAACCGCGTTTCGGTTTCGGCTTTGGTGCGAAGGGCTTTCGCAACCAACCAACAAGACCAAGCCCAGCAACTTGACTTGGAGCTTGGCCTTGGCAAATTGCTCATCAATCAACCCGCCATGGACCTTAGTTTCCAAGTCATGCAGAACGGTGATTGGAGCAGCCTGCG
>Ga0214921_10001261_pt1 | contig 43708 bp, 41 predicted proteins | sample LL1505_MetaG_FD_177992 | JGI IMG/M metagenome (GOLD analysis project Ga0214921, IMG submission 177992) | Freshwater microbial communities from Lake Lanier, Atlanta, Georgia, United States - LL-1505 | ecosystem: Environmental > Aquatic > Freshwater > Lake | place: USA: Georgia | collected...
AACGTGGCGAGGTAGGCAATATGCAGCGACTCCCTAGGCTCAGTCCCTCAGGCAAAGGGAGGCAACGAAATTTGCAATCTCCCTTGCTCCTGCAGGATGACTCAGCGGACCTGTAGCTTGATAGCGTTGCGAGTAGAGAGCGCCACTTTTATCAAAGAGTTGTTGCACTGCGTTGGCGATGGACTCAGGAGTTGTGGCGATTTCGCCGGCCCCGTTTTCCACAAGCAAATGAGCATTCCCCTCCTCCTGCCCGGGCACGACCTGGGTGATGATCATCGGAGTTCGCGCTGCCAGAGCCTCCTGCACCGTCGCTCCTCCAGCCTTGCTGATGAGAACGTGCGCTCGCCGCAACAGGTTGGGGATTTCCGAAGTCCAGCCATGAAGTTCAATCGGCTTTCCCGACTCGATTGAGAGTTGCTGGAGTTTTTTCATCAGTTCCTCATGGCGTCCACAAGTCACGGTCAGCACGATGTTTTCAATACTTAGCAACTCCCGCACAATATTTGGAGCCATACCCTGAGCCGAGTTCACCATGTAGAGAACTTGCCAGAGTCCATCGAGTGGGGGATTCCGACACTCGGGTAAAATGTCTGAAAAAACAATAGGCACGGGAAATCCCGTGACGCGGATTTTTTCGCGCGCCACCCCGCCCTGTTCCAGTGACTTGGCGGTGGGTTCGTTCGGCACAAGGAAGTAATCGCTCGTGCAGCGCCACCAGATCGAATTGATTGTGAGGGAATCCGTCACCACCGTGACATACGTGAAGCGACGTCCTTTTCCCCTGCGCACCTTGTCCATGAATGCCCCGTAACCTGGGAAACAGCTCACGACGACATCGGCATCATAGCGAGTGATGCGATCGGCGAGCAGATTGACGGCAATCCAGAAAAAGCCCACGCCGCGAGTTAACCAAGGCGAGGAGTCGAGAAAGTTGTAGAATGCGCGCCAGATGGATGGATGCCTGTTGATAATATGGCGGTAGCCGCACTGCAAAAAACGGTTCAGCCATCCGTAGGACTCGTCAAAGATATCATTCACTGCAACGGACACCTCAGGATGAGACTCCTTCAATGCCTGCTCGAGATTGCGAGCAGCCGCATTATGTCCCTCACCAAACCGTGCAGTCAGAATGAGAACAGAGCCAGAAACCATGGCTAATCAGATTGGCAGGGTTCCCTTTCGCGGATCGGCTTCGCCAATAAGCTTGGTGATCTCCAGAGCGATATCCAAGGCATCGGCTGCAGCCAACCCAGTGACCTTTGGTTTTAGACCCTCGCGGGCGCAATCTAAAAATGATTCCAACTCGATTTTGAGGGGCTCGCCTTTTTCGACGGCCACAGGTTCGCGGACGATGCGTTTTCCACTGAAGTCAGTAACGATTTTTGAGTCAGTCGCCAAACCGATGAGCTTGCCAAGTCCCGAGCTAGTTCGCTCGTTGTCACGCGCGAGCCGCAGAAGGTAACCGCTCTGGTTTTTATAATCGAGAGAGAGGTAGGCATTTTCCTGAAAGACTCGGATTTTCCGAACCCTCTCCTGGCTGATGCGGCTAGCGGTGACATTTGCGACGCATCCATTCTCAAAACGGAAGCGCACGTTGGCGATATCCTCGCCCCGACCTAGCACGGAAATTCCTACCGCATCCAAACTCGCAAGAGGTGACCGCACAAGGTGCAAAATGATTTCGATATCGTGAATCATGAGGTCGAGTACCACTCCGATATCCGTGCTGCGATTTGGGTACGGTGAAAGACGAGTGACCTCCAAAAAACGGGGATTTTGCAGTTGGGCCTCGAGCGCGTGCAGAACAGGGTTGAAACGCTCGACATGCCCTACCTGAAGCACGCACCCCTGCAGGGACGCAGCCTCCGCAAGCTCACGCGCATGTGCCGGCGTGTCAGCGATGGGCTTTTCGATCAGCAAATGCTTGCCTCTCCCGAGTAGTTCCATGCCTGCGGAGTGATGGGTCACAGTCGGCGTGCAAATGGTCGCGGCATCAACCAAGCCAGCGAATTCCTCAAGCGAAGAAGCCGCCTGGCAGTTGAAATTCTCCGCAGCAGCGGCAGCGGCCTCACGGTTTGTGTCATACACAGCCGCCAACTGGCTTCCAGGGAGCTCGCTGTAAATACGCGCATGATTGATCCCCATGTGCCCCACCCCCACCACGCCAGTTCGAATCGTTTTCATTGTCCGTAAAGTGAGATGCCAAGATGAGTCGCAGCCGCGCAGACTTTCACACGATCAAGCAGCAATGTCGCCCCAGCCTCGACGCCGATTGTAGTGACCCCAGCTTCCGAAGCAACTTCCAGCGTGCGTGTACCAATCACAGGAACATCAAAACGCATATCCTGCCTAGGCTTGGAAACCTTCACTAACGTTGCCGAACCCCGCCCCAACGCTCCACCCCGACGGATGGCCTCGTTTGTTCCCTCAAAGGCTTCTACCGCTAGTACGGTTCCATTTTTAACAAGAACCGTTTGGCCGATATCCAAGCGACTCGTTTCTTTAGCAATGGAAAAACCGTACTCTAAATCAGCCAGATACCGCGGCTTGAGTTTGGGACCAGCAATCAACCCCAAAGTGGCAACGTGGTCTTCCAAAAATGTTGTAGCCGATATCAACCCAGCTCCTGATTTTTCCAACTCGGCAGCCACAGCCCCGAACAAAGTTTCCGCGTTCCGCTGGCGCAACTTTGCCAAGAGGACAAGCGCTTTGAAATCAGGCCTGAGGTTGAACAAATGCCCCGGAGCGATTTGACCAGCCATAAGAGAACGGGAGGCACCGGATTTTTTTGCAGCATCAAGAAGCTTGCCCATCTGCCCCACCCTCATCCACTCCACCACATCAACCATCCCGGCAAGCGCCTCATTTGTCTCACCCTCAAAGGCCGCCATAACAATGCGGTCGACGCCAGCCTTCCGTGCCCCCTCAATCACAAGACGGGGATAATCCCCACTGCCTGCAATCAGAAACAATGACGATGGGTTTTGGGATGCATCCATTCGCTTTAATTAATACCCGACATCATCGAAACGGTTCACGCGGAAATTCCCGCTGCGGAAAGTGGCTGGTTTCTTTTTTTCAAACCCTCTGGTATCGCCGCCAGTCGATGGGAAAACGAAACCGGGAGCATCGGTTTTATAGGTATCCACTGGAACCTGAGCCGTCTGGCCCGCTCCAGGCAGGCTGCGCCTTTGAGCAATAAACTGGCTGGGGCGATAATAATTGGTGAAATCCTTGGCAAAGGCTGAGCGGTTGATACCGATGAAGAGGTTCTTGCGAATTTCAAAGTGCAGGTGGGCCGTGTACATGCCGTGGTTTGTTCCGATCGTTCCAACCTGTTGCCCACGCGAAATATTTTGACCTTTTCGAACCATGATTTGGTTCAGATGGGCATACATGGAGTCCACCGTCCGCAACTGGCCAGCTTCAACAAATGCATGCCTGACAATCACAACATTGCCCCACCCCATCCGGGCATCCTGAGCAAACGTCACATATCCATTGCCTATACAGTAAACTGGAGCACCCAGATCACTATTCCCGCCGGCCAAACCATTCCAGTCCTCCCCGGGGTGATAGGATAAAAACCCCCTAGACATGTAGTAGCCATCGCCGTTGGGCTTGGCGATGGGCATGTCAAACCCTTCTGCGACTCTCACTGTGGCGCGATCCCCCCCAGGAACGGCCAGAAGCCCTCCCACGAAAAGCATAAGAAAAATCCAGAACCACCCACGTTGCATGAAGCTCCAATTTAACCCTGAGAGGAACAAGACCGCAAGCCGCACCGAGTAGTCATGCTAACGAGACATGCACGTTATGGTTGCAGCATCTGGGAAAATCGACAACATCCCACCCATGTCAAACGCCTTCCCGCCGCGACCTCGTAAGATTGCATCCTCCGCGACCTCTTACGCGATTGTAGCCAGCAAATTTAATCAATCCTACGTACAAGCCCTCGTAGACAATGCCCACAACGAGCTGAATGCTCTCGAGCCGGATGTGAATATTGTCCTTGTGTGGACCCCTGGCTCATTTGAGATTCCCCTCTTCGTTCAGGCGACAGCCGAACTGAATCGCTTTCAGGCAATCATTGCCTTGGGATTAATTTTGGAAGGCGAGACCGACCACGCACGCCTGATTGCGGAAGCCGTGACCCGATCGCTTCTAGATATTTCGCTCAAAAATAAACTCCCAGTGATTCATGGAGTACTTCTGGTAAAAGATGAGGCTCAGGCCCGAGCACGCTGCATGGGAACCGAACACAACCGTGGCATCGAAGCCGCACGGGCAGCCTTTTCGGCTGCACACAAACTTCCGGAGATCGTATAACCATGGGCGTTCGACGTGATGCCCGCGAGGCGGCGGTGCAATATCTTTACCAGCGAGAGATGCAAGGTGATCTGAGTGACCAGGCACTTCAGGAATTCTACGAAATGCGGGGCCTCAGCCCAAGTGGGAGGCGCTTCTGCGATGAACTCCTAAAAGGATGGATTCAACACCACGAGGAAATCGATGAGGTGATTGCCAAATATGCTCGGAACTTTGAGTTCAAGCGCCTCTCAGCCGTAGATCGAAATGTGCTGCGCATCGCCTGCCATGAAATCCTTTTTCGCTCCGATATCCCACCCGCAGTCGCGATCAACGAGGCGATTGAGATCGCCAAAAAATATAGCACCGAGGATTCAGGCAAGTTTGTAAACGGTGTCCTCGATAACATCCGCAAGCAACAGCCCCCAGCTCGCTAAATCATGGCGACAGGATTTTTTAGAAACTTTATTTCCCGATTCACTGGAGGCCCGGTGGACTGGGAGGAACTTGAAGAAACCCTGATTCGTGCCGACTTTGGCATTTCGATGACCGCGCTCATCATCGAGGCCCTGAAGAAGCGGGGCGGCGAGGTGAATGGAGAAACCGCATTGCAGGTCCTTCGCGAAGAAATTCTGAAAATTCTGCCTGTAGAGAATCCCCCACTCACCTCTCTGAACTCAGGTCCTCTTACCATTTTGGTGGCGGGTGTGAACGGCACTGGCAAGACGACATCGTGCGCAAAACTGGCAAATTGGCTGAAATCCCAAAACCACTCGTGCCTGCTGGTGGCGGCCGATACGTTCCGAGCTGCAGCCATAGAACAACTCTGCGCCTGGGGAACACGACTTGGCATCGAGGTGATACGCAGCCAATATCAAGGCGATGCAGCCGCTCTATGCCACGATGCTTGGAACAGCGCTCGCCGCCGCAATATCGAATTTCTCCTCTGCGATACGGCTGGACGCCTCCACACCAAAAGCAATCTCATGCAGGAACTCGCCAAGGTGGTCCGCACCCTCGGCAAACAAGATGCCTCAGCCCCACACGAAAAATGGATCGTCCTTGATGCCACCACCGGATCGAACGCACTTGTTCAAGCCCGCGAATTTCACAAAGCCATAGGACTCACCGGCGTGATCCTCACGAAACTCGACGGCAGCGGGAAAGGCGGCATAGCCGTCGCGATCCAACACGAACTTGGAATTCCAACCCGTTTCATCGGGTCCGGCGAAAAGGAAACAGACTTCGCCCCCTTCGAACGAGAGAAGTTCGTAGACTCGCTGCTCTGAGCAATATGCCCCCTACCCAGTTTTAAGAAACCGCACAGACTTCTGGAGATTCTTCTACTCCATGACGAACCCAATCCCTTCAACACGGCGTTCGGGTCCCATTTTAGTGGTTCAAACGCCGACTAGACACACCACGTAACCCGAAAAATGAACGATCGTTCATTTTTTTCTTCGGCATGTGACTGAGATCTGAATATTCAAAGTGCTAAAGGCACCGAGAGTCAATGCGACTTGTCAGCAAAACAAAGGATGAGTGGGGTTGAAGAAGTAACGCACTGGTTACAGCGCGAGATGCTACAGGCACGTTATTGGTGTTTTCCGCGTTCTGCGGGAAACCGCTTCAGCTCTTCTTCGTTCCAGACAAAGGGCAATATATTTCGCTCCTGAAACCGACCTTTGAGATCAGATCCTGCCGGTGCTTTCGATCACCACGTCACGAGGACCTTCAGTGATTTTGCCAATCAGAACGCCCTTGGTGAGCTTCAAAGCCTCCGGAGCATCTTTAGCAGATAGTATAAGCGCCATGCCAATGCCCATATTGAAAACCTGAAACATCTCGTCATCCGGAATATCAGCCGCGCTTTGAATGATGTTAAAAATGGTTGGCACTTTCCAAGAAGACTTCGCTATCAAAGCCCGGCAACCTTCCGGGAGCACGCGGGGAAGATTGTCTAGAAGACCTCCGCCAGTAATGTGCGCCGCCCCGTGAAGCATGCCTTGAGGAAGGCATACCATGATTGGTTGATAATTGGGATGAACCTTCAACAATTCCTTGCCGAGTGGCACACTCATCCCTGGAGCAGGTTTGTCCAAAGACAACCCCATCGTTTCGAGCAGCACTTTTCGAGCGAGCGAGTAACCATTCGTGTGGAGTCCATTACCGCGCAAGCCGATAATCACGTCACCCGGCTTAATTTTCGAGCCATCCAGCATTTTCACTCTATCGACAACCCCGACGATTGTTCCAGCGACATCATATTCCCCGCTCTGATACATACCGGGCATCTGAGCAGTTTCCCCGCCGATAAGAGCGCACCCCCCCTCTTTACAGGCTTTGGCAAATCCCTTGAGAATTTGGCGGAACACAATCGGATCAAGTTTTTCACCCCCGATGTAATCCAGAAAAAATAGCGGCCGAGCACCGATGACCGCGATGTCGTTGATACAATGGTTCACGAGATCCTGACCAATCGTATCATGGCGGTTTGCGGCAAAAGCGATTTTCAGCTTGGTCCCGACTCCATCCACGCTAGAAACTAAGACGGGGTCTTTCATTCCTCGAAAATCCGGACGGAAGAGGCCTCCAAATCCGCCGATTTTGCCCAATACCTCAGGGCCGTGAGTGGCGCTGACGAGGGCGTGAATTCCTTTTTTGACTTTGTTGCCGAGGTCCACATCGACCCCGGCGGCAGCATAGGCTTTTTGTTTAGGTAAATTTTTCAAAGCAGTCGTTCGGAGGGAGGTTCAAGCAAACGGGCTTTAGCGCCACGTTTTTCCATAATGAGTTTGTCAAATTTCTCATCAAAAGGCACTGGGTAATCTCCATTGAAACATGCCATACAGAATTCATTCGCGGGTTTTCCGGTGGAACGAACCATCCCCTCCACATCAAGATAACCGATGGAATCCGCACCGAGATATTTGCAGATTTCCTCGGCCGTACATTGATTCGCGAGAAGCTTCTCGGGATCTGGAAAATCGATGCCGTAATAACAGGCATGTTTGTGAGGCGGGCAACTGATGCGCATGTGAACCTCCGTAGCGCCGTTCTCCCGCAAGTTCACCACACGTGAGCGGGCGGTTGTGCCACGCACAATCGAGTCATCCACTACCACCACGCGCTTACCTTCCACAGCCGATCGAATGAGGTTCAATTTAACCCGCACGTTAAAATCGCGAATCATTTGTGTGGGCTGAATGAAAGTGCGACCGATGTAATGATTCCGCACAAAAGCTGGGTAATAGGGAATGCCAGTTTCCTCCGAAAATCCGAGCGCAGCAAAGATACCCGAGTCTGGCACTGGCACGACAAGATCAGCCTCGGCAGGATGCAACCTCGCCAGTTCGCGTCCCATATTGACGCGCGCCATACTGACATTTGTTCCACCAATATTGCTATCCGGGCGGGCAAAATAGACATGCTCAAAGATACAAAAGGAGGACCGGTGCTGGGGGAATGGCCACTCGCTGCGAAGACCATTCTCATCAATGATCAAAACCTCGCCCGGTTCGACGTCACGAATGAACTCGGCATGGATCAAATCAAACGCGCAGCTCTCGGAAGCCAGTACATAGGCCCCGTCAAGTTTTCCAAGACATAACGGACGAAAACCATGCGGATCACGAAAGCCAATGATCTCCCGCTCACTCATGAGAACAATCGAAAAGGCACCTTCAAGCCGACGCAGAGAAGTAATTCCGCCTCCATTGGATGTAGGCTGGGCGAGCAGATGAAGCACAATCTCGCTATCCACCGTCGTTTGAAAAATCGATCCACGCTCCTCGAGTTCGGCACGGAGCGCGGCAGCGTTCACCAAGTTCCCGTTATGGGCAATGGCAAGTCGGCCCCGCGCTGTATCAACCACGAAAGGCTGGGCGTTTTTTAAATTACTCGAACCCGTCGTGGAGTATCGCACATGCCCGATCGCCCGATTGCCTTTGAGGCGTTCCAGATCTCTGGGTTGAAAAACTTGGGATACCAGCCCCATTCCTTTATGAGCGTTAAAAACTGGGGCACTGCTCTCAGAGGAGACGATACCAGCGCTTTCTTGGCCACGATGCTGAAGCGCAAAAAGCCCATAATAGGCAAGCATCGAAGCATCCGGGTGATTGAATACAGCGAATACGCCGCATTCATGAGTTGGTTTATGCAAGTGGGCAGTAGAAGATTTCAAGGCAGAAAACAAACATGGACTCCACACACGGTGCGTTCAAGGATTTTGAAATCACACAGGCTAAAGTAGTGCTCCGGATTTTTTATGATTTTCGGGATTGCAAGCCAACAACAATTGACTAATTTACTACCCCTCCACCGGGTTGGTAGCTCAATGGTAGAGCAGCGCCCTTTTAAGGCGTTGGTTGAGGGTTCGAGTCCCTCCCAACCCACTCCCCTACCCAATTAAAAAAACGCGGTAGAAGCAGAAAATAAAATCCAACTCGCCGAGAAGATCGGACGGTTTTGTCCTGAGCTCAAACTGAATTCCTGCGTTGGGATAAGATTAGCGAAAGACGGCGTGGAATGTCCCTTAATGGGTGATAATTTATAGCCAATCAAATCTCGATCGTTTCGCCGATGGCGGGAAGAAGCAAATCCAGGCCTTCGTTGGCGAATGTGGCCTGAGCAAAAGCAGTTTCGATTTGAATTGGTGGAAATGTATTGTAGTGCACGCCGATGACTTTCTGAGCTCCACAAAGAGCGGCTGCCTTCACAGCGTCTGCGGAGCCCATGGTGAATGTATCGCCGATTGGCAAAACTGCGAAGCGCAGCGAAAATTCTTCCGCAATAAGATTCATGTCCAGTGTGAGGGCGGTATCCCCCGCGTAGTAGAATGAACCTTCTGCAGTGCTAACAACGAAACCAGCTGGATTGCCACCATAGGAGCCATCGGGCAAGGAACTGGAGTGGATGGCGTGAACCATTTTGGCGCGGACACGATTCAGCACGATCGATCCGCCATGATTCATCGGATAGGTATTGACCACCCCCTGTCTCCCCAACCAGTCTGCGATCTCCCAATTGGCGACAACTGTTGCCTCTGTTTGCTGCGCGAGGGCTACTGCATCGGCGAGATGATCAATGTGGCCGTGGGAGATTAAAATCACATCAGCATGGATTTTTGTGACATCAACCGAAGAAGCAAGCGGGTTGGGTTTGATGAACGGGTCAAACAAAAGACGGGAACCGTCCGACTCAACAAGAAAACAGGAATGTCCGAAGTAGGTGAGTTTCATAAAACTCTAAGAAACCACAATCGCTCTTGGCGTGCAAAGACTACGGTTGAGAGAGGAGAGATTGTTTCCAATCCTCGGAAGCCAGGGCGTTCAAAAAACCGTTGCGCGCGAGTTGCGCGAGCTCGTCTGTCGTGAAACCAAGATGCTCTGCGAGGAGGAGGTATTCATCTTCGATCGTGTTACCAAAGCTGATCGGATCATCGGTGCTGATTGTGCAGACAATCCCTGCGTCGAGAAGTTGCCGGATGGGGTATTTGTCAGCTGAGGGAACAACTGAGAGTTTCAAATTGCTGATTGGACAAAGGTCGAGCGCGATCGAGCGGTTGCGAAGCAAATCCAGAACGGCGGGATCCTCCACAGCGCGTACGCCATGCTCGATTCGCTCCACGCCGAGCTTTTCCACAACACAACGGATAAAGTCCGGACCACAAAATTCCCCAGCATGAGCTTTCGTAAACTTCCCGGCATCACGCGCGCGGCGCCAGTAATCAGGCGCCCAGTCACCGAGCGGGATGGTTTCCATGCCATGAAGATCTATGCCGTCAAGATTCGTCCAGCGGAGGGCGTCCTCGAGCATGGGGGCCATTTTCTGCGTGTAACCATTGTGATGAATACCAAAGAAAATACGAACCTCGAGGCCGAGAGGTACAGCGGCCCTGATGGCATCACAGACCTCACGGCCATCGAGATTCTTAAAATCCATACAGCCTGAAGCAAAGCTCACCTCCATGTAGCGGATATTCCGAGCCATCCGATCAGCAAAAACCGCCCGAGCGCAATCGTGATAGCGCTGAGCGGAGGTAAAGAAGTCCGCTGCATAGCCAAGAAGCTCGGATTCAAAATGCTCAAAATCACGGAACCGAAAATCGGGTTCCCATGAGGCAGGCGTCGTCGAGTACTTTCCGGGATTAGCAGCTTGTAGAAGACCCCAAGGAAGGGCGCCTTCGAGATGAAGATGGGTTTCCGTTTTCGGAAGATCATTGATGAAACTACGAATCTTGGGATTCATTTTTTAGGGTCTGAGTGAGCGAAGCATATCCTCGAAGTCAGAAGCGGCACTTTGGCTTGTGGCGGCGGCACCCGCGATACGAGCGCGGCGACTGATCGCGGCGTGAGCGACTGGGTCGGCCAACCAATCCAATAGCACACCAGCAAGGTCGGCCGGTTTCTGCAGATCGATCACACAACCCGCATCCTGCTCGAGTATCAATCGCGCAGCCTCGGAATCTCGAGGGCCGACAAAAAGACAAGGACGTCCCGCTGCAAGAACGCCGTAAACTTTGCTGGGAACAACCAATCCACAGAGGTTGGTTCTCATCGTGACGAGGTGAGCATCACCTGCGGAGAGGCTCTCGGAGAGTGTTGCCATTGGCTGAGGCGGAAGGAATCGAACGTTTGAGAGCCCCCTGGCTGTTACAGCCCGTTGAACCTCTCCAAGTCGGGGGCCATCACCGATCATCAGGAAAATGATAGGGTGACCTTGCAGGGACTCAGCAGCTTTCAGCACGGTCTCAAAATCATGTGCGAGCCCCATATTTCCGGAATAGATGACGACAAAGTCCCCTTCCAACCTGTGCTCTTTACGAAAGGGATTGTTTTTGCGCTCGAGGGGAGTGACCAGTGGGGCCCAATTTGGAATATTAAAGATGCGCGCGTAGGAAACTCCGCGCTGCACGAGCCGAGCCGTCATGCAACGCCCGATCGAAATTACAGCGTCGCAGCGTTTGAGCGCATGACTTGAAATGGCTCGGAGGACTCCGACCAATGGGCTTGCAGTTGGCAGCACCCCGAGTTCCTCCGCAACCTCGGGGTAGAGATCCTGTGCCCAGTGGATCACTTTGTTTCGTTTGAAAAAACCAATCATTGGGCCGAGAACCGCGAGCATGGGTGGATCGGTCATTGTCACCACAAAATCCGTTCTTTTCAGAAGCAAGGCTCGAACGAGCAACCCTGGAATCATCACGAAATAACTGGCAGCCCTAAGGATGACGCTGTGGCGTGAAAGCGCTGCCCCAGTGCGATGGATGAGCACTCCCCGTCGAGTGGCATGCTTTGGTTCAGCAGCCTCAGCTGTTGTCAGCACAGAGACATCCCAGCCCCGCGTAGCAAGAGCCTCAGCCATATCGCGGAGCATTTCGCCCGTGGCTCCGCCTGCGGGTGGATAAACTCGGTTAATGAACAAGATGGATGGCATATCAAGAACCCTTTGCGGTGGGACCTTTTCTAATCCAGGGAGTGATACCATGGAAAATCCAATAAGCCGGAATTTTCCACATTTCGATCCACGCCCACTCGTCTTCTTGATTGCGGCCAGGCTGGGTATCCCACCATGCGATTCGAGAAGTAGTAACCCCAAATTCCACACTGGGAATACGTTGTTGAAACGTCGTTAGCGCCCTTCGCGCATGAAACGAGGATGTCACCAACAAGGCGTGGCGCACACCTGCGGCCTCCAAGAGGGGTTTCGAAAATTCCGCATTCTCAAGGGTGGACGTCGATTTTTTTTCAATCGTAATGGAATCCTCAGGAACGCCACCTTGACGGAGAAGGCGGCAATTCGACTCGTAGTCACCCGTACCAACTACAAAAACCCTTGGCGCCAAACCCTGAGAATAAAGCCGCGCGGCAGCGACCGGACGCGCCTCCGACTCGCCTCCCAAAACAATGATGGCATCGGGATGTTGGATCGGAGACTCAATGACCAGTATGGATCGCCACTTTTTTGAAAACCAAACCGAACCGATCGAGGCCAATCCTACGATTCCAGCAAGAAAAAGGCCGAGCGAACAAAAGATAAGGAGGTTCGTGGAGGACTTCATTTCACGATGGACGCTGCACGTTGAAGCACAGCTTCATAGTCCTTGATCCGATCTGGCAAATTGAAGGCGTGGGCTTTTGAAAGGGAAGATTCGCGCATGCGCCTGAGAAGATTGGAATCACCGAGCATGGTGCGCAAAGTTTTTGCAAATGCCACCGGTTGCAGATCGCTGAAGAGTCCGTTGATTCCATCGTCAATGACATCCGTCAATCCCCCGATCCGGCTCCCTGCAATCGCGAGCCCGTGCCTGAGAGCCTCGATACCTGCCATGGGAAGGCCTTCGGATGTTGATGTCATCAGAAGAACATCAGCCACGGTAAGGCGATTGGAAACCTGTTCCGCAGAAAGCCAACCCGAAAAAATAATCCGATTCTCAAGGCCATGTTTCTGCACGAGGTCGTGCATGGCGGTAGAGAGAGGACCATCACCAATCACTTCAAAGTGCCACGGCAAGTCTTTGACGAGGGCTAAAGCGTGGACAGCGAGAAGCGGATTTTTTTGGAGGCTAAGGCGGCCTATCATGAGGATACGGGGAGGCTGACCCGAACGAATCGCGACCGGAGTAGGAAGCATCGGGACACCATTAAGGATGACCTTGGCCCTGACACCGCAATTCTTTGCAGCAAGGGCGGCAACAAAACCGCTCACGGCGGTGACTGCCGCAGCCCCGCGCCAGATGGGTCGAATGAAAGGCCCCAAGAAGCGAAAGAGGTTATCAGTTTGCTCGGGAACCCCGCCAGGGACATCGCCAAGGTGGGCGGTCAAGACATAGGGAATACGGGTCAGGCCATGCAGCGCGAGAGCGAGGGCGCCTGTTGGAACGACGAAGTGGGCATGAATAATATCTGGTTTCCAAGAACGGCAGATTTGCCATGCCGGAAAAAAGGCCGTGACGAGGTAATAGGCCATTTCAGCTACCGAGCAGGTATCCTCACGCTTCCGGAAGGATTCGGGGCGCAGAACCGTGACGCCTTCAATGAGCGACTTGCGGGGCAGATGCTTCAAACCAGCGGTGACAACACGAACTTCATGGCCGCTTTGAACAAGACCCTCCGCGATGGATGCGGCCACTCGCCCGCCACCGCCGCCGACAGGGGGGTATTCGTAGCAGAGCACCAAGATTTTCATCGAAGGAAACGGTTGTAAATTTCCTCAACGGCGGAAGTCATACGCTCCACGGAAAACTGGGCTTCAATTTTGGCACGGGCATTCATTGCGATGCGTTTGGCTAGCGCGTCGTCCCGAAGCAAGGTGGCCGTGCGCTCCACAAAGAGGGAGGCATCCTCAGGCGGAACAAGAAACCCCTCGCACCCATCCTCGATCACCTCGGCGATACCATCCAACTTCGATGCGACGACAGGCAATCCCATGGCCATGGATTCGAGAAGCGTCATTGGCAAACCCTCATAGCACGAAGGCATCAAAAGTACGTCGGCGGCTTGATAAACCTGACGCGCATCGGCGACATATCCCAAAAAAGTGACGCAATGGCCAATGCCCAACTCTGAGGCCTTGTCCCGGAGTCTTCTCTCCTCGGGTCCATCTCCGGCCAAGATAAAATGAATATCTGGAAAACGAGACACGAGATGTGCAGCGATTTCGAGAAATAGGGAAAAATTCTTTTGAGGATTGAGGCGACCCACGCCTGCGACGATCGGCTTGGAATCGGGCAACCCGAGATGGGCCCGTGCCTCGGATCTTCCAGAGTCACCTGGGCTGAAGCGGGTCAGATCAATGGCATTTCGAACAAGCGTGACATCTTGAGGTGCTATCGATTCTCGGCGGATCAAAAATTCCCTACAGGAGGTGGAAACGGCGACGATATGAGTCGCGAAGCGGTTGGAGAACCGGTCTAAACCGCGAAGCAACGCGCTCTGCTCGCGTCGTGTATCGTTTGTGTGGTCGTGATTGATTACGACAGGCACTCGCAGCAATGCCCCAATTGGCTTGGCGATGATGTTGGAAGGAATGAGATGGCAATGCAGAACATCGGGCCTGTCGCCGAGAATTCGCCAAAGAATTGATGCGAGATAGAAAGGCAGAAACTTGTGAGGAGAGAGCGAGTGCACTTTCACTCCCGCTTGTCGGAGACGATCCCAGTAGATGCCACGGCCATGCATCGCGGCAACCTCGTGCTGAAAGCGAGTACCGCCACAGGTGGCGAGATTCAGAACGACTTCTTGGGCGCCACCGAGGTGGAGGCTATCAATAATATGTAGAACGCGGCGTGGCGGCATTAGCTTGTCAGAGAATGCCGTCAATCTGCCGCCTTTCAAGCCACTGTTGCCAGACGTATTCGCACCAGAGGAAAAGGCGTTCATCAGTCCGACCATCGAGGTGTGCACTGAGTTTCTCCTGCAGCATGGGGTAATCGGCGGCCGGAGCGATACGACCGGTGCGGAGCCAACTGCCAACGGGCGTACCAAAACCCTTTTTGCGCCGGTAAATTATGTCATCTGGCAGGATTGGCTCCACAGAGCGTTTGAGGAGGTATTTTGTAATCTTGCCCCGGAGTTTGTAATGGTGCGGGAGGCGACGGGCAAAGTTTGCGACTTCGATATCAAGAAATGGGCTCCGGACCTCAAGGGAGTTCATCATGCTGGCGCGGTCAGCTTTGGCAAGGATACCGTCTTGGAGGTAAATTTCCGTGTAAAACTGAAGTGTCCGGTCCACCAGATTCGTTCCAGCACAAGAATCCCACGCCTCGATCGCCTCGCTGTAGATTTCCTCAACGCTCAAGGGAGAGTCGGTGAGGCGCGCAAGGTCGGAGGGCTCGAGGGCACCTAACCAAACAGGATTCCAGAGGCGCGAGGGATGATCCAGGCCACGCAAGGTGCGCTTGATTTTAAAATCGAGGCTAAGATTTGCATGGGAGACCGGAAGGCGCGCTGCGAGCAGCCTGAGCGCCTTGTGAAGGGGACGAGGAACAAAATTCGAATAAAGTCCGGCCAAACGCAGCGCCCTGAAAGGATCGTAACCCGCAAACAACTCGTCCCCACCATCGCCACTGAGCGCGACGGTGACGTGCCGACGGGCAAAACGGCAGAGAAGCCACGTCGGAAGGAGAGATCCGTCGCCTTGGGGTTCATCTAGCAAATCGAAAATACAAGGCAAGGCATCCATCGCCCCATCCAGATCGAGCAAGTCAACATGGTGCTCGGATTTTAAAATATCTGCGACTTGGGCGGCAAAGGCGGACTCATCAAAACTGGGTTCGCGGAAACCGATCGTAAAAGTCTGGAGTTTGCGATCGGGAAAACTCCTTGTGGCGAGCGCAGCAATCGTAGACGAGTCGAGGCCGCCGCTCAGGAAAATGCCCAGTGGCACGTCCGCCACAAGCCGTCGACGAGTCGCCCTGTCAAGAACGTCGAGCAACTCGCCTGCAAGGACAGATTCGCTTTTCCCGGATTCCTCGGGCTCGAGGGCATATCGCCAGTAACGCGAAATGCGGAGCGGACTCCCTTCGCCAGAAAGCGTGAGATGATGCGCAGCAGGCAACTTATAAATCCCCTCGATGGCAGAATGAGGGGCAGGGATGAGAGCATGGGCGAGAAATTTCACGCGGGCAATTTCTGACGAATTGCGAGGTGCAAGAGGATGCGCCAACAAGGCAGTCAGCTCCGAGGCAAACGCAAAAGTGCCACTGCGTTGAAAGTAATAGAGCGGCTTTTTTCCAAAACGGTCGCGAGCTAGAAAGAGACAACTCGCACGTGCATCGTGGATAGCGAAGGCCCACATCCCATTGAGCCGATCGAGCATCGTCGCCCCCCATTCGCGCCATCCGTGGAGAAGAACTTCGGTATCCGAGTGGTCCGTAACAAAAATGTGGCCCCTTGCAACAAGCTGAGTGCGAAGTTCGGAGTGGTTGTAAATTTCGCCATTGAAAACGATAGTCAGCTGTCCATCGGCGGAGACCATTGGCTGCGAGCCACAGGCAAGATCGATAATCGAAAGTCGTCGATGCCCGAGAAACAAGCCTGAATCTGGTTTTTCAAAAAAGCCTTCCGCATCCGGCCCACGATGGGTGAGGCGACGGGTCATGCGATGCAAATCCTCTCTGCCGCCCGCGCCGATAAATCCGGCAATACCGCACATCAGACCGAGCCGGTTTGCCCCTCGCAGTTGCGTGTTTTGCGCACGAGGTAAATGGATTTATTTTGTGATTCGTGGAAAGTGCGCGTGATCATCTCAGCGAGCAAGCCCATGAGGACGCAGATGACGCCCGTCATGAAGGAAAAGACAGACATCATCGGAAGCGGCGTTCCGGTGAAAAAATATCCGTGAAAGCGCATGTACACTGCCCATATCGCAAAAATGACGGATGCGATAAAAAACAGAAAGCCCCAGAAGCCGAAAAGGTACATCGGCTTCAGCATGTATTTGTCGAGAAATCGAACGGTGAGAAGGTCCATGATCACCTTCAAGACGCGCTCGAGCCCGTACTTCGAGTGGCCGGTCTTGCGGGCATGGTGACTGACGGGCAACTCACAAATCCGAGCGCCATGCCATTTTGCATAGATCGGCAAGAATCGGTGCATCTCGCCATAGAGACGCACGCCCTTGATGACCTCCGCTCGATAAGCTTTCAGCGAGCATCCAAAGTCATGGAGCTTCACTCCTGAGACGGCAGAAATGAGTTTGTTGGCAAGAATACTGGGAAGGTTGCGCTGAAGAGCATTGTCTTGGCGATCTTTCCTCCAGCCGGAGCAAACCTCGAAACCCTCGTCGAGCTTGGAAACAATGAGGGGAATGTCTTGTGGATCGTTTTGACCATCCCCATCGAGGGGAATAATGATGTCGCCAGTCGCAAAATCGAATCCCGCCATCATGGCTGCGGTCTGGCCGTAATTGCGGCGTAAGTGAACGACCTTCACTTCGGGATTTTGTGAAGCCAGAACGTCTAGCAATTCCGCACTTCCATCTTGGCTTCCATCATTCACAAAAATAATCTCCCATTTTTTGGGAAAGTGCTGGCGCATGGTGGCCTGAACTTTCTCAAAAAGAGGGCCGAGGGCTTCTCGCTCGTTAAAAACCGGGACGGTGAGTGAAATCATGCGAATAGGTAACGACACCCCTTCTCAATCGGAGAAAGCGAGCGCTAGAACAAAGCCAAAATCCAAGTCGATTAGAGGCTTGGGTAGATCCGCGCATAGTCGTAGCGCGTTTCGAATCCCAACTCTGGTGGGAATTCCGAATAACCGGAGTTGATCCAAGGAATGTCACTGCGATAAGGAGGAGTGTAGCCACCTTTTTGCATGGGAAATGGGAAGAGAGCGACCTCGTAAATACCGTAGCCTAGTCGCGCAAACACACGACCTGTACCGCGAACGAGTCCGTAACTGAAGGAGGCTGCGTTGCCATCCATTTCATTGATGACCGCCCACTGGAAGGGGATCTCCGTGATTCCAAAGGCAATGTTCCCAAGTCCGCGTCCCAGTTTCCGAGTAGGGCCAGAATCAGAGGCTGGCGGAGCTTGAATATCAGCGAAGGCAACCGAGCAAACAGCTAAGGTGAGGAGAAAACTAAAGAAAACTTTCATAGTGGAAGTTTTGTAGAAAAAGCCAGCAATTCAATCAAGCAAAAACTCGAAGGTGCACGTGCGCTTTCTCATCTCAAGTTGGCTAATAATGGCCCCTTGGAAACGGTAAGGCGTGGTCTTTCCAGTCAGATTCATGGTGGAGGGCAGAGGTATTTTTAAAGACCGAGCAAGCCCTTGTGGATGGCTGGCAGTGCCTCGGTCACTGAGTCTTTAGGTTTTTAGTATTACGAGGGAAACAAGGAACAAACTCTGAGCATGGCGCTACTCTGTGGCGTCGAGCAGGTCACGGATAGCGTCACGAAAACGTTGAATAGTGAATGGTTTGGAAAGAAAGCCGGTGCGTGGAAGGACGGCGGCTTTTAATACAGCATCACTGTCAGGAGCGCCTGAAATGAAAAGCACCGGCGTCTCGATACCTCGCTGTCGGACTTGCTCAATAAAGGAGACGCCACTTGAGTAGGGAAACCGATAATCACAAATAATGAGGCCAATATCCGGATCAGCCGCGGCTTCAAAAGCATTGCGAGTATCCAAATGGTGAACCTGACGTTTGCAGTCCATGCTCGCACAAAGGTCCTTGAGGGTTTCAAGCACAAGCGGGTCGTCATCAATCAGGAGAATAGGAGGAAGGGCGGAGTGGCTCATGGAGGATTGGGGTTTAATACATGACACTTAATTCAGCAGTCTCAGGGACAACGGCGGAGGAGCGGGCGGTTGCGCCCAGTTTATCTTCTAGAATACGAATGATGGTTTCGGCGGCATGTCCATCCCCGTAAACCTTGGAACCATTCGTCATGGCGGCATAGGCAACTGGATTTGCGAGAAGATTTTCGGTCTCGCGAATAATGTCCTGCACAGCGGTACCAACAAGTCGCAGAGTGCCGGCCGTGAGACCTTCCGGGCGCTCGGTTTCGCGGCGCAGCACAAGCACAGGCTTGCCAAGAGCGGTGGCTTCCTCCTGGACGCCACCGGAGTCGGAGAGAACGATATGGGCCTGCTGCAGGGCTGAGAGAAATTCTTCATGGTTGAGGGGTTCGCAGAGCGTGATGCTAGGTTGCCCATCAAGAATCGGACGCACATTTTCCCGGACCGAGGGGTTGGGATGCATCGGAAACAAAAAGCGGATTTCGGGATGGTTATCAGCGAGGTGTCGTATGGCAAGGGCCACCGAGCGCATCGGAGCACCGATATTTTCGCGACGATGGCATGTCACAAGAATCATTTTTTGTGGCGCAACGGAAGGCATCGCCGGAAGGCCCGCTTGCGAGGAATGCCCGATCATCCAGTGCAAGGCATCTACGACGGTATTTCCCGAGACAAAGATTGAGTCGTCGGGAATATTTTCAGCACGGAGGAGGGAGGCAGAGAAATCGGTTGGCGCGAAATGCCAATTCGCAAGGCGACTCAGCATGACGCGGTTGAGCTCCTCGGGGAATGGCGAGTAACGATCGTGAGATCGCAAACCAGCTTCCACATGGGCGACAGGGATTTTTTGATAAAAGGCACAAAGCCCCCCGACAAAAGCGCTGGTGGTATCACCTTGAACAATCACGGCATCGAAGCGATTTCCGTTAAAAACCTGGCCAAGAGTTGTACAGAGCGTGGCCGTTAAATCCGAGAGCCGCTGGCGAGGCCGCATGATGTGAAGATCAAGGTCCGGAGTGATGCCGAAATTGTTGAAAATCTGAGCCGTCATTTCAGCGTGTTGGGAGGTGGAGATCGTGAAGGGCTGAAGTGACTCAGAGGCTTGGAGGCGGCGAATGACGGGCGCCAACTTGATCGCTTCGGGTCGCGTCCCAACGATGACTGCAATGGTTTTTTTAGAAGGTGTGGAGATGGAAATCATAAGGGTTTCAGTTGAAATTCAAAGGGCATGCCGATGCAGCGTTCATTAATCTCACGCAAATCAGTGGCAGAGAGGATTCCGCTAATGCGGAAAATAATACCCGTATCGCGGATTTGAGAGACAGAGGCGCCTGTCCGTTCGCTGAATCCCGGGGCTAGGAGTTCCTCGGCTTCGAGTCCGATGGGCTCATCGCTATTCTGAGCGGTGGCAAGACCAGAGATGTGGCGGAGGGCCTTCAGGATTTTGGTCTGTTTCACAAGTCCAAGCTGAATCAGAAGACGATCAACCGGACTTGAAATCAGGCGCCGCATCTCGCGGATGCGCAAGGCATGGTCCCGGGTCAACTCTCCGGCATCGACAAAGTAGTCTACAAGGCCATCTTCACCGAAACGCAATGCCGCAAGATCATTCTGGAGTTTGAGAAAGGCAGGTGGGGTATCCGCGCAGAAGGGAACATCGTCACCGAGAACTTCGGTGACCCGGGCGCTCACATTTGGATGGATGGGATTTGAGATTCCAATCGTCCCATTGCTGAGAGGAATGAGGCCGTGCAGCTCACAAAAGAGTGGACCGAGCGCCTTGATGAGAGAAACACTGATCGTGAGAGTCGAGAAGTTGGCTTCAGAAACTCCGAGATCAGCAGCAACGAGTCGGCGGACTTTTTCTGGAGAGATCAACCGCAAACTAATCATCGCATCCGCAAGGGTCCGCGAACGGGTCATTTGAAATTCCCGAACACGGCGGCGCTCGGCCACTGCGAGGGCTTCAAACTCATCATTCAAGGGATGACGAGGGAGTCCACCCAAGAGACGTGCTGGATAGATGGCATTTCGTAGCGCAGAAAAATTTGTTGGGCGGATGAGGCGGGACTCTATTGGGGCACCCACAATCTCAGCGATAGACCGGAGAGCGTCTTCGGAGGGGGGCTCCGAAAAGGCGAAAGCAATGTTTCCCTCATCGCCAAGGGCGGAGGGCATGGCTTGGAATCTGAGGGCTTGAGATTCCGGCCAGTCTTCCAGCGAGGCTGGGGAGATGTCCTCAGGCGTTATGATCTCCGGCTTGAGGTGAGAGAATCGCGACCAGATATGCAAAAACTGATCCTCATCGATGAGTTGCATATCGAGGAGGGCGCGCGGCGCGGAGAGACCTCTGTTTTTGCTCAGGATGTCCTGCAATTGGGCGCGGGACACATAGCCTTCATCGACCAAAAGATCCTCGATTGAGGTCGCATATTCCTCAAGCTCTGCTGAGCCTGGAAAAACGTGCGTCGTTTTGGTCCATGCCAGAGGGGTATCGAAGAGGCGGTGCTGCGTGTAGAGCCAAGCAGCGCGAAACGTTGCGCCCATGTTAATAAAATTCACCACCGGGTAGCGAGGAATCGCAAAGAGACCTTGCCGAATTCCATAGACATTCGAGACGCAGGTCACCTTTTGACTCACGCGATAAACAAGAAGAGCTGTGTCAACAAGGACGATCCTCCACAGAAGACTGTCTGCCTCGAATAGCGGCCGCACAAAAATCCAGTTCCTGAAGTCCGTATGAAGAACAGCAAACTCAAAGAGCACATATCCCATCACGCAATAGCCAGCCGCATTGATGCAGTGCACTACAGGCGCACGGCGGTCCCGTAGGAGCGTGTAGCGCACAGCCGGTGACCCCCACCAACCGCCATGCTGCCAGCCTTGGAAAGCAGTTCCGACAATCCAGCGCGCTTTCTGCTTCACGGCCTCCGAAAAACGCAATGGAAAGTTTTCACGAACAGCGACACGCTCGGTGATGGTTTTGCTTGAAACCACGTCACCCTCGGCGTTGCGGGTCACAATCTCACGCTCCACGGGATGATCTATAAATCCGGCGCGAAATCCGGCGCGGCACAGTTCAAGCCCAACCATGTAGTCTTCCGCCAGTTGCCCCTCACGAAAAGGCCCACCGGCATTTTTTGATGCTAAAAAGTCCAATGACTTGCGCGAGAATGCCGTTCCGACACCAGCAGACGGAACGACTCCGCCAATGGCTTCACGGGAGTACATGTCTTTGACATGCCACTCGGCAAATTCGTCCAAATAGGAATTTCCCACCCAATATCGCCAGGGGTTCAACTCGAGGGGAAAAACCGGTATCTGCCCCATATCGAGTGAATCTGGAACATAGTGATTATAAACTTTGAGCGTGAGGGGGTGCATGACGTCTTCAGCATCGTGCAGCGCGATGATTTCGTATTCGCGGCGACCGGGAATTTCCCGACCTTTCATGACCTCGAAAATGGCATTCAAGCAATCCGCTTTGGATGTCGGACCGGGACGGCGGGTCACCGCTTTGTGAATACGAGGAGAGGTGCGAGTGAGCTCATCGACGCAGCGATTGGTTTCATCATCGTTCGGATAAACACCGATAAATATGTCGTAACGCTCGTAGATGAGGATTTTCCTGGCATAGTCAGCCATGCGGTTGATCACGCCGCCTTCCATCCAAGCCGGAATGAAAATGGCGATGAGTTTTTCCGGTTCGTTTTTGAGTCGTTCGAGTGATACGGGGCGATTATTTCGGCGACCGCGCAGGTAGCGCAGGAACTGCATGTCGAAAAAGACATCGTCGATTCCGAAGATGAGAAATCCGATTGCTGACACGTAGGCCAGCACGACAAATGTGGTGTGTAGAGTTTCCATGGAAATTACCAGCGAACAGAAAGTGCAATCGTGAGTCGGAAATCCGAATAGTTTGCCGCAGTGTCGCCACGCGTGTTGTTGCTGTTGCGACCGAGGTAGGACCCGAGGACGTAGTCCACGCTCGTTGTGAGAACAGCCGCCCCAACTGGTGAGGTGACGACTCGAAGACCTGGGCCTGCTTCAAAGTAGTTGTCGTAGTAATTACCCCGCGTATCCAAGGTGAGATTCTCCAGACCGTAGAGATCAACGGCTGCTGCTTTTCCAAATTGCATCACGCGGGCGCCCTGCCTCGACTGTCCATATGCTAGCCCATCGGAAAGGCGTGTGTAGTAGGCAGCATCGCCGCCGGCCTCAACAAACCAGTCTGCCCGGAAGCGGAGCGGAGACCAGGTGTTGAGTGACCAGCGGGACACTTCGTTTTTTGGGGGAAGTGTAGCGAGGCCGCCAGGAGAAGCGGTTTCGAGATCAATCGTAGTCCACTCTTTTCCCGGCCCCCATGCCCAGTAGCCATTGAGCCCTGCTATGAGTTCAGCAAACCATTCGCCATTGTGCTCCTCAGTGCCGCGCAAATCTTTTTGCACACCGCCGAGGGCATAGAGGACGAAGGATTGATTCGCAAACGGGCGAATCCGAACCCCAGCATGAAAACCCGCGAGATTTTCATTGTAGATGGTTGGAATCCCCTGCCCTGGGCCGCTGCTTGTGTTGGAAGAATCCAGGCTGAAATCCGCCTGAACAAATGGTTCGATCCATCGGGCTCCAGGCACGAAAGTACCCTCGCGAATACGCCCTGATGCGACACCGATATTATAGCGGGAGAGGTAGGTGGCATAGATGTCTAATTCTCCCCAAGCCCAACGCTCCAGGTTGTACGATGGCGCAAGAGAATTGATCTCAGCCGCTGCCACCCTGCTCAAGGTCGTATCGCCCCCCTCATCACGGATTTGGCGCCAGATTTCAAAGGCCTCGTCGCGCTTTCCCAGCTCCGCAAGGAGAGCTGCAAGTTGAAGGCGAGCACGGGGGTCTGGATTATCCCCTCCGGCTACATCGCGGAGCACGACAATCGCTGCAAGGGTGTCACCCATACGCTGAAGCGCTGCGGATTTTTCCATAACCAATTCCGGAGTTCCCTCTCCCTGGCGGTCTAACGCATCGATTGCCTGTACGGCCTCCACATCGCGCTTGGACTGAATCAAGTCATAGGCGGCCTGTTGACGATCGAGGCGCGCTTGGCGAGAACGGTACTCCGCTTCGAGGCGAAGGGATTCAGGGGAAGGAGCGTGAGCACGCGCAGCCTTTTCGTTTGCTTCGGCACGGTCGAGCGCGGCGAGGCTTGAAACAGCCATCGATGCGATGTCTGCATTCCACGATTTCGCCAACTCCGCAAAGATGGCGCGCGCCTCAGAGTTTTTTCTGTCAAAAACAAGAGCTGTCGCAAGGCGGAATCGAAGTCCCTCGTCACCTGGATTTGCAGCCGTAGCGTTTTGAAGAACTGCGGCGGCTTCCGCGTGTCGCCCCTGATCGGAGAGCTCCGAGGCCTCAGCCACTGGATCTGATTGTTCCGCGTTGAGGAAAGGTGTGGTGGCCAGTACTGCGATTGGAATGATATGACGAAGTTTCATGGATATATTAGGTGCTTGGAATGGGGAATTGAGTGACAGGGTCGATGACATCCAGATTGGCCGAGTGGGCGACTTCTACGGCGCTGAGCATGTCCTGAAACCTCATCCAGGCTGGAATCACGACAACTGCAAGGCCACCTCGGAAAGCGGAAATGTCGCGGATTGTTTTCAGAAGATCGGTATTTGCAGGGCCGTCCATTCCACTTCGGGCATTTGGTGGCAGGAGCCAACCGCCATCATCGAGCCTCAGAGGCACGGCGCTTGAGAAGGCGACGGGGGCCTCGCTGGGGATGCGCTGCAGAAAGGAACTCCCGATTTCAAGACCAGAAGGAGCGGATGGAGTATTCTCACTTCCCTCAATGCGAATTCCCTCTTTGCGAAATATTTCGGAACGATCATCGCCGTTCCCACCACGGAGAAAAATGCGGGCTCCGTGGGCTTGAGCATAGCGTAGGGCATCGAGAAACTCAGCACGCGGTGCGATTTCCACACCCGGCGGAACTTCCTTCATTTGGGTTGTCACAACGAAGGGCGTTTTTTTGTGGGCAAAATAATCCGACAAGCGACGTAGGGAGGTGAGATTGCAGGATGGATTGAAGTCCTCGACCACAAAAACCATGGAGGGTTTGGCGGATTGATTAACCCCGTAGAAATCCAGAAGGACGTCCGAGAATATCATCGAGAGGGGAGGCTCTCCAGGCAGGGTGGCAAAGCCAAAACGCTTACCCAGATTCCATGCGAGTGGCTGTGCTCCGGAGGGAGTCGTTGCTTCAGCGAGAGTCTGCAATCCTTGGGGAGGAGCGGAATAAAACGGATCCAAACGCAGCGTCCATCCTCGCCCCCGATAGCTAACTTTGCCTTTCTCCACTGCGCTGGAGGATTTGGCGACTGACCCAGGCTTATCGAATGCAAAGCAGGCTGCGGCTCCAACAGCCATGATCGGCTTACGGGAAATTTCCAGACTCTTGAGAACTTCAGGGCGCATTTTTGGAAATCCAGAGATGCCCACCAGCACAATAAAATCGGCCTTTTGAAGATCAGCAGGTGTCACACTCGAATCGAAGCGAGTCTCCACAAGGGTGTCAAAAGCCCTTAGAATAAGCTTTATGGGAGCGATTTCATTGACGAGCGAATAGGGCTTGGAAAGCGTATCGTAGATGAGGAGCGTGGTGGACGCCGCCTGAGATGCAATGGCTTGAAAAAGCAGAAAACTTACAGCAATGAGTGGAGCAGTAATTTTTTTCACAGGTCTTCTCCGTTTTTTTGATTCATTCGGCGCCGAACCATGAAACGCTGTAGAGCGTAGAGCGCGGCCATGACCGCAAAGGAAGCTCCAGCGATCCAGTAATTCACGCTCTGGGTGAAGAGACCGGCCTCGGTTTTATCCATCCGCCGATCTTCGATGTCGGAAGGCGTGGTTCCCGCAGAAAAGCCAAGCCGAATTTGATCTGAGAGTGAAACCTCTTGAATGAAACGAACGTCATAGGTGATGACCCGACCGTTCTCATCCGCTGCCGCAACCGTACCGGTGAGACGCTCTGAAAATGTGCGCTCGGTGAGTAAATCTAGTGTGGTTTTTCCACCATAGCCATTCAGACCACCAATCGCGGCAAAGAGTTCTCCCTTCGACCAAGGTGAGGGGAGAAGTTGAACGAAGCTAAGGGAAGGATCAAAATCGGATACTGGTACAGCTTCGCCCCGGAGCAATATTGACCCCGTCGGTGCGTTGGAGCCCTCGATGGCAAGACGGAGATTTTTTCCAAAGGCAAGGGGCCACTGAAAGGCCGATCCAAGGATGAGGCCTGATCGACCTTTGAGGCGATCGGCGTCGGGCGGCAGCAGGGGACTGTAAGTGGCTACTTGCGGCCAGAGTACTGGCATATCGGAAAGCTGGCGGCCGAGATGAATGCCAAGAGATTTCAAAAGATCATTCCGCTCTGGGCTATTTTCTGCCGGGACAAGAATGGCCGCTCGCCTCAAAAAGCCATCACGCAGGCACAAGAGTCCAAGGCGACTGAGATCATTGATCACAAGCGGTGAGGAGCGGAAATTCACCGTCGAGTTTCCTCCCAGAGTGAGCCATGCCCGCTCCTCGTTCCGATGGGCGCAATCGACAATTCCAATATCGAGGTAGCTTGATACGGAAAGGTTGGAACGATCCCTCCCCGTTATCCCGGCGGGTATCAGGAGCCGTTGCCGGGTTGCTGAGCCGTTTTGAGGTGTGAGAGCCACACTTCCGATCACGACATCGTTCAAACGAACATCAAAAGCCGATGTTTTCTCGAGAGCACCAGAGTGAGTGAGGTCTAAATCAACATAACCACCGGTCGTTGTCTCATAGCCTGGAGGAAAACTGATGTCCCTCGAAGTTTGATTCCTGAACAAGCCACGCAGCATGATGGAGCCGCCGCGCAGAGAATCGAAAGTAATGGGGCCAGCGAGCGGCTGCACGAAGCGCTCCGCTATCGGCGAAATGACGGGCGTCTCCGAGATAATCCACGGGTTCGATGGCGCGCTGCGCAGTGCGATTTCACTACCTAGCGCCTGGGCGGCCTTCTCAAGACCTGCAGAATCGGCACCGCCAATCAGAATCCATCGGTGGGCGGACGCATTGGCGCCCGTGATGATTTCGGCAAGGATTCCCTCACCTTCGCCAAGGGATGAGATGGCGAGTTGCAAATCTGCTGGCAGGGGAATCTGGGAAAGATTGGGGCGAAGGCCGATGAGGATACCATTTCTGGCAAGCGACTCAGTGGCGAAGGTCGCGCTGTCTTTGACCTGAACGGCACTAGGTTCCAGATAATCAGTCTGTCCCATGCGGGCAGCAGCAATCAAAAGGGAGCGGAGTTCCGACTCGCCCGCTTCCGGAGCCACAAGCAGCGAGACAACAGGCTCGGGGCGTTCCTTGGCGGAACTATGTCGAAACTCCGCGAGATTCATTAGAGCGGGTTCGGTTATGGAGTCTGGGAATCGCTGGAGCTCCGGAAAAAGAGTTCCTGAAGCGTAAGCCACATGGATCGCACTGTCTGAGTCCAACTCAAGCCATGACGCGGGATTGTCCACGTCGCGGCAGGGAGTCTGCGTCGTCTGGAGGAGGCAACTCACGCTCACCCGATTCCAACCGGGCAGAAGCATGTCGGCAGACAGCGGGATCGTGATTTTTCCGCGTTCCTGTGCATCAGGGGTCTCTTTCTTCAATCCCAGTCGAACGCTGGTGAGGTCACGCCCATTGAGTTGAACACTCATCGTAGAGACGTCGGGAAGCAGAAGGGGAGACGAACGGTAGGCGAGCGTGAGTTCGCTGCCGGCCTCAAGGCGCACATTCTCTGGAAGCCGAAATGTGTACTCTTTTTTTGACAGAACGCCCTCGATACGATCCTGAGTGCCGGCGAAGAGAGGAACATCAAATGAGCGATTCGATCCAGCAGGGTCGGCGGGAGATGCGTGAAGGCTTGCCAACCCTAGGCCAGCGGCAACGAACGCTGGGAGGATTGCGGAGTGCGAGAATTTTTTAGATGGGTAAAGAGTTTTCACGAGCCGCACTCTAAAAGTCCCGCCATCCGCATGGTATGGGGAGTAGTCCCTACGGTCGCAACCTAACCCGAAGATCTCAATATACGCATTGCGTAGACCGCCTCTCTTGGTTGTAATGCAATCCAGAAGGCGTTCTCGTCCAATGGCTCAAAAAACACAAAAAGAATCCCCGTCCCTCGAATCTGCGATGGAGCGAATATCTGAAATCGTCACTTCCATGGAGGATGGAAATCTATCGCTCGAAAAGCTGATCGATTCTTATGAGGAGGGGATTGAATTAGTGAAGGCCTGTCAAGAAAAGCTCGATGCCGCCGAGAAGCGGATTCAGGTCATTGCTCGAGATGCGCGTGGCACTGTTTTACTAAAAGAATTTGCGAGGCAAGACGACTAAGCATGGGTGATCTCGTCTCAGGGCCACTGTTGGCAAAAATTCATTCACCGAAGGATGTGCAGTCTCTCCCAGCCGAGGAGTTGCCACGCCTTGCGCAGGACATCCGAGACAAACTAATTAGCGTCCTGTCGAGGACCGGAGGCCATTTGGGTCCGAATCTTGGAGTGGTCGAGTTGACCATTGCACTTCACCGGGTTTTTAACACACCGAAGGACAAATTTGTTTTTGACGTCAGCCACCAAGGCTACGTGCACAAGCTTCTCACGGGGCGTTTGAACCGCTTCCCGACCATTCGTCAATACGAGGGCCTTAATGGCTTTCTGCTGCGGAGTGAAAGTGAGCACGACTGCTATGGCGCCGGCCATGCGGGAACAGCCCTCTCCGCTGCCCTCGGAATGGCTGCAGCACGCGACAAACTCGGCTCAGACGAGCACATCGTTTGTGTCGCAGGAGATGCCGCCTTTACCTGTGGAGTCAGTTTTGAAGCCCTTAATAATATCGCTGCGACAACGAAGCGACTCATCATTGTTCTGAACGATAACGAATGGTCGATCGCCAAGAATGTGGGTGCGGTTGCGGACTACCTGAACCGCTTGGTAACAAATCCTGCATACGCGAATTTGCACGAAAATGCCGCGCGCTTCCTCGAGTGGATCGGCGGTAAGACGGTTCGCAAGCTAGCGCACAAGGCGGAGGCCGGGTTGAAGAGCCTTCTCGCTCCCAGCGTGATTTTCGATGATTTGGGCATCCGCTACTACGGACCAATTGATGGCCACGACATCCCGCTACTCACGCAAACATTTGAATTTTTAAAAAACCAGAACGAACCGGTTATTCTTCATATTCTCACACAGAAGGGCAAGGGCTACGCTCCCGCGTTGGAAAAACCTGACAAGTTTCACGGTCTTGGAAAATTCCACCTCGACACTGGTGAAACCATCGCCTCCCCCACCCCGACGTATTCAGAAATCCTCGGGACCAAGCTTGCCGACTTCGCCGATGACAATAATAAAATTGTCACCATCACGGCTGCCATGCCGACTGGCACTGGCTTGGTCAACTTTGCCAAGCGTCATCCTGATCGTTGCTACGATGTCGGCATTGCCGAAGAACACGCCGCACTGTTTGCCTGCGGTATGGCCACTCAGGGTTTGAAGCCATTTGTTGCTATTTACAGCACCTTCATGCAGCGCGCGTACGACATGATCATTCACGACATCGCCCTGCAAAATCTAAATGTCGCCCTCTGTATGGACCGGGCGGGACTTTCTGGAGACGATGGGCCGACACACCATGGGCTTTTCGACATAGCCTATCTGCGCCCGGTTCCGGGAATCATTCACATGCAACCAAAGGACGAGGCCGAATTTGCAGACATGCTTTGGACCATAGTGAACCACGATGGCCCTGCAGCAATTCGCTATCCTCGCGGAACGGGAACAGGTGTTGCCACAGCCAAAAAGCCCAAGCTTTTGGAAATCGGGAAATCTGAAGTCATTCGTCACGGCACAAAAGCTGCCATATTTGCGCTTGGCAATATGTGCGAACTCGCCATTCCCGCTGCCGTGGAACTTGAGAAACTCGGCATCTCAACCGCAGTGATCAATGCTCGGTGGATCAAACCTCTTGACACAGCAACCATCGATTTTTTTGCAAGCGGGTGCGAAGTCATCTGCACAGCCGAAGATCATGTCCTCACCAATGGGTTTGGGGCATCAGTCATCGAACATCTCTCGGACCGGCATATTAAGACGCCTGTCGTACGAATTGGTTGGCCAGACCAATTCATCGAGCACGGCACCGTACCAATCCTGCGGGCCAAGCACGGACTAACAGTCGAAGCGATAGTGCAAAAAATTGCAACCGCCCTTGCTTCCTGCCACGACGCCCCGACACAGATCATATCGGCAGCCTAATCCAGAGGCCTGATCCAGAAATATTCAGCCGAGAAAACTGCAGACGTACTCGCAGATTCCGCTGGCAACAGAGATATCGAAGCCTGATTTAGCAGGGACATCGAAAAACTCACCAGCCCCATACTCGACTTGCTTGGCCGTGTTATCAATTTTGACTGCGCAAAAACCCGATACGATTTCCATACGCTCGGCCTTTTCTGTGCCGAAGTGGTAATTGCCGGGGTAAATCAACCCAAGCGTCTTCTTGCTGCCGTCGGAAAAAACCAAGCTGTGGCTGACGACTTTGCCTTCAAAATAGACATTGGCTTTGGTGACGGCCGTGACATTGCGGAACTCGGATGGAATTGCGGACATGAGCGATGAGGCTAGAAGATTGCCGCCATTCCTCAAGCCCTCGTTGCAGAATCGAATGGATGAACTGCTCCTCGCTGAGAAATGAGGAACAAGCCAAAAACCTATTCGTTGATATCTTGAGTCACGCCTTCGCGACCGCGCAGCCTCATGAGAATCGGAAGGCCGGGGTATTCCCACTGCTCACGGATTCGAGCGCAGAGGTAATTCTGATAACTTTCAGGCAGGAGCCTTGGGTCGTTGACGAAAAGCACAAACAGCGGTGGCGCGATATGAGAGTTTGAACTTTCCTTGGCCTGAGCAGCGTAAAGGAGCTTGAACCGGCGGGATCCGCGTGAGGGCGGGGCTTGTCTTTCCATGGCCGCACGCAGGACGCGGTTTAACTCGCCGGTCCCCGCCCGTCGGGTGGCGTGCTGACGGACTTTTTCGACCATTGTAAAAAGGCGGCGCACGTTTTCGCCCGTGAGGGCGGAGAGGATTACGACCGGAGCATAATCGAGAAAAAACAACTCTGCCCTTGCACGATCCACGTGCTCACGAAGCAATTCGGGATCATTATTTGTCTGCTTCTCGATCAGGTCCCATTTGTTCAGAACGATGATAGCTGGCTTTTTTGCTTTTTGGATTAGACCGGCAATTTTTTTATCTTGGGTGGTGACTCCACTGGTTGCGTCGATGACGAGAATATTGATATCCACGCGCCGAATCGTTTTCTCGGAGCGCATCACACTGAAAACCTCGACAGAAGTATTGTGCTTCGAGCGATGGCGGATACCGGCCGTATCGCAAAGGATGTAGTGCTGCCCCTCATAATCCGTGGCGACGTCAATCGTGTCGCGGGTGGTACCGGCTATTTCGCTCACAGTTGTGCGATCCTCGTGCAAGATTTGATTAACCAATGACGACTTTCCAACGTTCGGACGACCTATCAGGGCCAACTTCAGCGGAGGCATTTCGTGGGATTCCAGCTCTGGCTCAGGCTCTGGCAGGAGGGATTCGATCATATCGACCAGTTCGCCAATTCCACTCCCATGCGCAGCACTCACTGTCACGAGGTTCTTAAAACCCAGACGGGAGAACTCAAACGACCGCGACTCGTGCGATTCAGTGTCCACTTTATTCACGACCAAGATGACTTGGCGCGCAACAGTTCGGATCATAGTGGAAAGCTCGCCGTCGAGTGGAGTGACCCCATCGATCGAGTCGGTGACGAAAAGAATCACATCTGCACTGCCCATCGCGATGAACGCGCCCTCTCGAGTGCTCTCGGCAAAGTCGGGATCGGGCTCAGAGCCTATGCCACCGGTGTCGGTAATCTCGAAAGGCGCTTGGCCAAGTTTGCAGATCGAGCCAATGCGGTCACGCGTCACTCCAGGTTGATCGTGTACAATGGAGATCTGGCGTCCCGCAAGACGATTGAAGAGGGCCGATTTTCCGACGTTCGGGCGGCCTATGATGGCGACGTTGCGCATGATTTAGGGATGTGGTTTGGCGTGATGGCGGGCTTGAGAGCTGCCTCGAATCAAGTAGTCCACCCCGCTGATGAAGGTAAGGATACCAGCTACGTAAACGGAAGCCAGATAATGCGGCAGCTGCAGCATCATCCAAGCAATCGCTACCATTTGTGCGGCCGTAGCACCTTTTCCCACCCAGCTAGGTTTAACCTCCAGACCCGCATTCAAAAAATAAAGAACACCGCAGCCAGCTAAGATCACGATATCCCTCGCGATGACGAGCACTGGAAACCAAAGTGGAAAACTCTGGTTCCAGTTGCTAAAGCTCAACGTTACGATAGCTGAAAGCAAAAGCCCTTTGTCAGCGATGGGATCAAGCACCGCCCCAAGACGACTGCGCTGGTTCCAATGCCGGGCGATGTAGCCATCCAACCCATCAGTAACAGCTGCCACGATGAAAACCAAAATCGCTGCCATGCGTTGCCACTCTACGGGCGCCCCCGCATCGAGACTTTGGCCATAGGAAATGCTGAAAAAAACAAAAACCGGAATCAGAAGAATCCGCAAAACGGTGAGTTGATTGGCCAGTGTCATGGGCTCAAGTTAACCCCAGTCGGAAAAGTTTTCCACGAGTTCGCGGTTCCCGTCAACCGCTCAACAAGCTCTCCGTGAGCACCAATCAGCACGGCATCTCCAAGATCTCAAGCCAGCCTGGGCACTATGTACACCGGAGAGAATTCGAGCCTTAAGAAAACTGAATGAACGCATCACCAAGGCGGGCTCGCCATGAGAGAGGGTTGTGGCCGGCGCCAGCAATTAGCCGCACAACGAATTGTTTGCCCTCGACCCAGCCTTTACCTCGAAGGAGAGAAGAAAGCAGGCTGTGATAGCCCTCATAGCACTCGTCAATTTCCTGATCTCCGTAGTCGAAGTAAATGCGGAGGTTTTCGTCAAGAGACGGAGTCTCTTCAAGCAAGCGAAGCGCGGCACAGGATTCAGGAAGGGACTGCGAAACGTCCTCAAACGAGGTCGAGATACAGGCCACACGACCAAAGATACCCGGCTGTCGCAATGCAGTATAGAAGGCATTAAGGGCTCCAAGCCCCACCCCGCCGAGCAGACGCGCTGAGGGGGTCGCGATCGTACGATAATGTTGATCCATGTGCGCCACCAACTCATGAGCGATGAAACTCGCATACCCCTCGCCGCCGAGCTCGGGAGAGAGTTCGGAATCACGCAGCGTGACATCCTCCGGAGAAAAACCCTCAGGATGGCGTACGCCGACGACGATGGACTCCGGCATGACACCCCTCCGAGAGAGAAGCGACACCCATTCATCAGCCGCAAGATCGACTCCAGATGGACTGCTCAGGGCAGGATCGAAAATTGCGTCGCCATCGTGGAGTACAACGAGTGGGAAGCGATGCTCCGCTTCGCGAGAGTAGGCGGGAGGGAGCCAGACGAGAAGTTCTCGCTCCTGCCCCAAAAGTCGGGAACTGATGACATCCCGAGTAAGCCTGCCGCTGAAGCGATCCTTCCAATCTGCGATGGTATGTTGGAGGGACGCTTCCAGCCAGACCTCGTGCGAAAGATTCGAGGGCACGTTGCCATGGGCATCCACGGCCTCTCTCTCCCAAGATCCTCGTGTGATTTTATATTCAAAGTGTGATCCAGTCGGGACTTCGATCTCACCGATGTGGAAAGGTGGCAACCAATCCAGCGGAAGCGCTCTGGCCGGGTTCCAAGAGCCCAGGGCCTCGATACTGCCTGAGATGAAGACGCGCTCACCAGAACGGTCGATGGGTGGAACAATACGAAATCGAATCCTGCTCATTGAAAAAACAATATCCGCAGCAGCCAAACTGGCAAAGAGGTCTTTGCAGAACATTCGTTTTGCCTCTCAGATTAGTCAAAAATCCAATAGACGCGGAGCACGGATTTGAAAGAGACTACGGCCATGTCAAGTTCAGCGACCATGGAGGCGGCAGATTCCACCGACGCAGTCGATATCCCGACCGCCAAGCCAGGTGGCATGCGAAGCTACTACCGAGTCGCCGAAGATGCAGGCACAGTTGTGCGCTGCGATCCTCAGGATGCACAAATCATTGTCTTCAACAGCCCGACCATCGAGGACGAAGCGGACCTACTCGAGTTTTACAACATCGACTACCACACGCTCCACTCGTCATTGGATCCAGACGAACTCTCGCGTCTGGAATTTGAAACCGACCACGCCGCCATCATCTTTAAACGTCCCAAAAGTTTCTCTGCTGATGATAACTTTTTGCTTAAGCTGACCTCGACGGGTGTGTTCGTCTACGAAGACCGCATCGTTGTTGTGATGCCTGACGATGCCCCACTTTTTGAAGGACGCGCACCGCTGAGGATTTTTTCGGTCCAAGATGTCATCCTCCGCCTTCTCTACCAAAGTATCAGCCATTTTGAAGGCCATCTGAAAGCGATCAATATGCTCTCTGACTCGCTCGAAAGGCGAATCATCAGCTCGATGGAAACCCGGTATCTCCTGAACATGTTTGCACTTGAAAAGAGTCTTGTTTACATCCTCAACGCGATCCACTCAAACGCAGCCTTGTTCGATAAAATGAAAGCCTCGAACCGTCTCGGCCTCGATCACGACCAGACGCGGATCCTCGAGGATATCATTATTGAAAACCAGCAATGCCTTCGCCGTTCGGAGATTTACTCGGAGGTTATCGCCGGTCTCATGGATGCCCGCGCCTCGATTGTGAGCCACAACCTGAACATTTTGCTGAAGCAATTCACGATTTGGACCATTGCGATCATGATTGCAAATCTGGTGGTAGGCGTCTTTTCCATGAACGTGAGATTGCCCGTTCCCATGGAGAATGCGGGGTGGCCCTTCTGGGTGGTCAATGTGCTCGCACTGGGAGGAGGGGCGGCTATTTTCTGGATTTCAAAGATTCGAAAATGGTGATGTCAAAAAAGCTTTCCACCGCGCTGACAATATTTCTCTTTACGACCTCTCTCTTCGCGTCCCAGCAATATTTACGCGTCGGAGTCGCCGGGCAACCGCCGTTTATCAACACGGAAAGCGTTCTAGGCGGGGCAGCTGTGGATATCTGGGAAAAGATCGCGGCGGAAAATGACTGGGGCTTCAGCTACACCCGTTTCGACACCGTGGAAAATGGGCTCAAAGCTATTGTGGATGGATCGATGGATATTCTAGTGGGAGATACTCCGATCAATAAGGAAAATCTCTCACAAGTTGAGTTTTCCCAACCCTATTTCCATTCGGGTCTCCAAATTTTAATCGCCGATAATCAAAGAACTGTGAGAGCACGATTGGCCAGTGATATCAAAGACTTGCTCAAACTTGAAATCTTCTGGATTGTTTCAGCCTGTATAGTTTTCCTATCGACGACGGTATATTTATTTGAAAGAAAGCATAATCCAGATTTTCCAGCGGGTCGCAAGGAAGGCATTGCGGAAGCTTTTTATTATGTTGTGACACTTGCCCTTACAGGAAAATCCGCTTACAAAGGTTTTCCTGGGGTTTTGGGACGACTGGTCCTCATCATCTGGATTCTCTTGGGGATCGTGTCAGTGGCGTATGTTACATCTAGCATTACCAGCGCCATGACAGTGGAAAAACTGTCGAACTCCGTTGAAAACCTGCGCGACCTTAACAATAAAACGGTGGCAGTGATATCAGACTCCCCTGCGGAAGGATACATAAAGAAAGTCGGCATCGATGAGTATCCGGCCAAGGATATCCAAGATGCAGTGAGCGCATTGCTTGCCAAGCAGGCGGATGCGGTTGTGGCGGATGCGCCCGTGCTGCAATCGTTCGATTTTAACAATCCGAGACTTCCTTTGCGGGTTGTGGGGCGGATTTTCCAAATCGAGAACTACGGCTTTGCCATGCCGATCGGAAGTCCGCTGAGAATGGCGCTGAATCGCCAACTCTTAAAGATGCAGGAATCCCATGAAACCCACGCGATCCTTGCTGGATATTTTGGCGAGGCCAATGTCCAGTAAACCTCTCTCAACCGGACTGACCAAGCTGCATTTGCCCGCCTCGCTGATCATGGATGCCCATACCTGGGTTGCGAGCCAGGATTTCAGCATCTTGCTGAAGCAATTCACAAGTTGGACCACAGCGAGTATGGTGGCCAATCTCATCGTGGGCATCTTCTCGATGAATGTTCAGTTGCCGATGCCCGGGAAAAATTCGAACTGGCCATTTTACCTGATCAATGTCCTTGCGATCGCCTCCGGAGTCGGGATTTTTTGGATTTCGAAAATGGTGAGCGAATTTTTCTGCGCTTTGCTTTGCCGCTCGTACTCGGTCAGAGCCAAGCCATGAAATCAGCCAACTCACTCTTTACTGATGCGGCTCAATGAACCGCTGACGTAGAAACCGAAACGGTCTGACCAATGCGAAGTGGAATGGGAGGTTTTCCCGTAATTTTAATGCGGACAGGAAAACGATTGGGAAGACGGACCCAATCAATCGTCTGGCTCACATTTGGGAGGAGTTCCACAGTGGACCCATTCGAATCAAAAATTCCCCAGGCGACACTTTCAATGACGCCGTCGAATGGCTCGTTATTGCGTCCAATGAAGGTGATGGAAGCTTTGCCGCCGACTTGGAGGTGATGGAGCTGGGTTTCCATGAAATAGGCGGCGACCCAGAAGGAACTGGAATCCACGAGTGCCAGCAGTTGCTCCCCCGCATAAACGTAGGTGCCGACTGAGGTATTCATATTTGTGAGATAGCCATCCACTGGAGCGAAGATTTTTGTGTAGCTGAGATTGAGCTGGGCAGTCTGAAGATTTGCCTCGGCGGCAGCAGTATCTGCCTGAGCAGCCGCGTAGGAATCCTGAGCGTTTTGCAGATCGCGCAAGTCATTGACTTTCGTCTGATACAGAGTTGTCTGGCGATCGAGTTCCTGCTTGGCCTGAACTTCCGCAGCCTCGGTCTGTTGAAGCTTGGCGCCGCAATTGTTGACAGTCGCAATGTACGTGGAGGGGTCGATCTCAAACAGGAGGTCGCCTTTTTTGGTCTCTTGGTTGTCGCGGATGGGAATTTGGACTATAGGCCCAGCCACACGACTTGCTATTCCGACTACGTTTGCACGCACCTGACCGTCACGCGTCCAAGGCTCATTGGTATAACGCTGATACAGGCCGAGGGAGGCTATAATCGCAAGGATGACAACTGTAACAGTTACAGCATATTTTGAATATTGCTTCATGGTGCGAAACAAATTCCTAAAGTCGAATAAAGCAAGATGGCGAGAGCAATGAATAAGAGGGGAATATTCCAAAGGTATCGCGTCCACCCAAGTTGCTCGATGAGTACGAGAATGATCCAAGCCACAAGGAAACCGATCGTGCCAATGGCAATCTCCCAAGGAACAAGGAAGTCGCCAAGAAGGCACTGGGCGGAACGAAGCGACGAGAACATATCGGTCACGATCCTTTCATGGCTCGAGCCCACAGGCAAGCCAATGGGAGTCGATGTTTTTTCCCGAGCATTTTGTTGCGAGACCAACACAAATCAACTGACTGCACAAAGACGTGCGGGTGAGATGAGGAGTTCCTGAGCCGACACTTGCTTAAAACTTAACAGAATTGCTAGATTGCATGTTTCCTCGCCACATGAATCACAAGCAAAGAACCCAACTCCTCGAGGAGGCGCTAACACTTCACAAATCTCACCTCCACGAGGATGCGGAGCGGGTTTATGCCAAAGTGAGGCGCGAGTGCCCGAAGGATTTCGATGCGTGGTATCTTTCCGGGGCAATGGCATTTCAAAGGGGCGGCCACTTAGATGAAGCGATTGAGCTTTTGCAAAAAGCGCGCAAACTCAATCCCGATTCTCTCGAATGCCGGATGTTTCTAGGCATGGCCTTGGCAGACTCTGGTCGCCATGCCGAAGCGGAGCCACATCTGGTCCGCGCGTTGAAAAAAGCTCCTCACATGGGCGAGGTTTGGGAAAATCTTGCACGCTGCCAGCGCGCCATGGGACTGCCTCGTGAAGCCATGGCATCGCTTACGAAATACGCAGAAATCGAACCCTCAAGCGCGAATGCACATGAACTCCTCGGCGAGCTCACTGCGGTTGTTCATGGCTTCGCCTCTGCCGAAGCCCATTTCCGCAAGGCCATTGAAATCGACCCTGCATTCGCCATAGCTTGGAGCAACCTTGGTCTATCCCTTTTGGAGAAAGGCGGGCATATAGCCGAAGGGATGGAGTGCCTCGACAGGGCCCTGCAGCTGGATCCCTTCCTCGTCGCGGCCTCAAGCGCCCGAGCACTCGGGTTGCAGAGACTTTTCAAAACCGAGGAGTCCTTGGACCTTTACAATTCCATTCTCTGGATGGAACCGCAGAATGCCTTCGTTCTGAGCGCTCGCAACACGCTTCTGAATTACCTTCCCCAATGGGAAAGAAGGGCCATTTTTGAAGCCCATCAGGAGTTCGATAAACTCTACCCAGGCGAAGAATCCACACTCTTTTTCAATCCGCCAGAACCCGATAAAAAATTGCGCATCGGTTTTATTTCTCCAGATCTGCGTCAACACTCGGTGGCTTCTTTTCTCCTACCACTTTTACAAAACCTCGATTCCGCAAGAGTGCAGATACTACTTTACCACTGCCACCATACCGAAGACGCGATGAGTGCCACTTTGCGGGAGCTTGCCAGTAAATGGACCAATCTCAACGGTGTGGAGGACGATGCGGCAGCGACTTTGATTCAAAGAGACGCCCCAGATATTCTCATTGATTTGGCGGGTCACACAGCCATGAATCGGCTCCCCCTCCTCTCACGTCGCCTTGCCCCACTACAAGTATCCTACCTTGGCTATCCGAATACCACAGGGCTTTCAACCATCACACATCGACTTGTTGATGAAACCACCGACCCAAGCGATGATGCAGATGCCTTTGCAACAGAGAAACTGATCCGCTTCTCGCCTTGTGCATGGGCCTACCAGCCTCCCGCCGACGCCCCCCACCCTGCGATGCCAGATGAAGACCAGCCAATCACGTTCGGGTCGTTCAACAATTTCCTCAAAGTCACAGACGAAACCCTCAAAGTCTGGTCACACCTTCTCGAGGAATTACCTGGCTCGCGCCTTTTCATCAAAAGCATCTACCTAGACGATCCTGAAGTTCAGAGGCATGTCATTGAACGCCTTACGGCCTGCCAAATCTCTATGGATCGAGTGGAGATTTCTTCCTTCATGGCCACCACTGCAGACCACCTCGCTGCTTACAACCGCGTGGATGTGGCCCTCGATACTTTTCCCTACAACGGCACCACAACGACCTGCGAGGCCCTCTGGATGGGCGTTCCTGTGGTTTCACTTATCGGCGACAGACATGCCGCTCGCGTCGGACTATCACTCCTCACAGCGATTGGCCGCACCGAATGGGCAGCAGAAACAAAGGAGCTCTATATCAAAAGCGCCATTGCGTTGGCAAAAGACAGAAACCTCCGCACACAGCTTCGCGCTTCACTCCGCGCCGAATTCACGCAAAGCATCTTCTGTGACCATCTCGGCCAGGCCACTCGCTTTGAAGCGGGGATTCGAAAAATCTGGGGCGAGTGGTGCTCTAAAATCGTCGGACCTCAAGAATAAACCTAGGCATACAGTTGACTCAATGGAGCAGCATCCGTTCGTGTTTCAGAAAATGAAGTGCATCGGGCCAGCGGCCTTACCAAGCGCAACAACGACGTCCTTCATTTTTAGCATGGCAAATCCCCATCGCACGATGATTCAGGAAAAACACCGGCAGCCAGCCAAACCGTCCCCCACGACCAACGCTTAACGCCAAGGAGTGGATTGCTCATAAGTTCGGAGAGTTGAACGAGGGAGGATCATCGAAGCGAAAGGGTGGATTTTTCGTAGGCTTTGACTTCCTGTATCCAGGCGGCGCCAACTGGAACATTTTGTCGCCTGCAGTATTCATCCCAGACCGCTCCGAGCGGCAGAGTTTTGGCCTCCTCTAGCAGCGCGAGGCGCAAGGTATTGTCTCCGGCTCGCTCAGCGGCGACCAACTGCGAGGCGGGCTCGAGGAGTGCTGCTAGAAGCGATTTCAGAGCCCCTCGGGTGCCTATGACCCACGCTGCAATGCGGTTGATGCTGGCATCGAAGAAGTCGAGGCCGATATGGGTGCGGCTCAGGAAGTCGCCCCGCACAAGTTCCTCCATGATGGCACGTGTGGGATCGTCGAAAAGAACGACATGGTCGCTGTCCCAGCGCACGCCGCGACTCACATGGAGCAGAAGGCGGGGGACGAATTGCAGGACCGACGAGATTTTGTCGGAGAGATTTTCCGTGGGATGGAAATGACCGGCATCAAGACAATAGAGGAGTTGGTTTTTAACGGCGTAGGCGAGGTAGAACTCGTGAGAACCCACAACATAGCTTTCTGAACCGATTCCGAAGAGCTTGCTTTCCACAGCGTCGAGGTTGAGCGAGCAGTCCACCGGGGCGGCAAAAATCTCATCCAACGAGGCGGCGAGGCGTTCGCGCGGCGATTTGCGATCGAAGGGGATGTCCTTCGATCCATCAGGAATCCAGACATTCGTGACCGTCGGCGAACCAAGTTGGCGCGCGGCGTCGGCCGCGATATGTCGGCAGGCAATACCGTGCTGAATCCAGAATTTGCGAATTGCCGCATCGGGGTGCGTGAGCGTGAGCCCCTCATCTGCGAGGGGATGTGAAAAGTAGCTCGGGTTGAAATCCATTCCCATGCTTCTCTCTTTGCACCAGTCAATCCAGCTCTGAAACTGCGCGGTCGTGTATTCGTTGCGATCAACTTTTTTGCCGTCCAGATCCGCGTAGCAAGCGTGGAGATTGAGACGGTGTTTTCCAGGAATGAGGGCCAGCGCCTTGTCGAGGTCGAAGCGAAGTTCGGCGATCGAACGCGCTTTGCCGGGGTAATTGCCGGTGGATTGAATGCCACCTCCAGACAGGCTGGCATTGGCTTTTTCAAAGCCCCCTACGTCGTCACCCTGCCAGCAATGCAGGGAAATGGAGACGGCTTCGAGGTTTTTGAGTGCTTTTTCGGTATCGACTCCGAGGGAGGCGTATTCTTCACGTGCTGTTGTGTAGGTTGACATAAATATTTAGAAGGTTCTTTTGGTAGGGATACCGAGGCTAGCGATGAATTTTGTGAGCTTCTCGGGAATGTAAGAGGTGCCGATGGCTCAATAGCAGGCCTCGCCGAGCGCATTCCCGATATGCACGAGAGGCTGAGCACTGGTTGGAATACGGTATCGGATAATGGTATGGAAAGACTCGTGATCAATGGCCATCTTCGGCGGGGGTTTTGATACCATCAAAGACACCTTCGCAAGACACACCTCAGGCCAAACCGTGGAGACACGACCGTGAGTGGTAGGGTTCGGAAAATTCTTGTCCATAACCGCTCGACGAAAAACATGGCCAACCTCCCTAGCTTTTTCAGGCGTGTCAATACAACCAGGATTGATGATTTCAACACCGGAACGCGCCAGTTTGGGATCCAACGTCGCAAGGCAACCCTCAAGGCGTGACTTGGAATTGGCAAACTGGGGGCATTGCCTATCAGGGGCAATTCCAAAAAGACCAACTCGCACAGGGGGAGACCTCATAGTCGAACAGCATAATCGATTTGACCTTATTTACGGAATACCAAATATGATTTTTTTCATATAGAAAATGACACAAAGCATACCCCATTACTTCAGCTATCTCTCAACCTTGCCGGAGAGAGCACAGTGGGGCATTGAGATCCTTGGCGGAGGCTATGTAGCGATATTGCCGGGTCAACCCTACCCCCCAAGAGGGCATCCGAACGATCATGATTTTAGATGGGAAGAAGGACGGATTTTAAAGACGCTTCAAATCATATTTATTGAAAGCGGTTCCGGTTGGGTTGAAACCCGCTCGCTCGGGAAAAAAAGACTGCTCGCCGGCAGCATATTTATACTTCTTCCGGGTGAATGGCACCGCTACCAACCCAACCCCAGAAAAGGGTGGACGGAAAGTTGGATGGAATTTGACGGAACAGTCGTCAGAGAACTCATCAAGGCCAAGGTTTTCAATCCCAAGAACTGCGTCTTTTCTAATGTGATGACCTCGGGCGTTGAGGAAGTTTTTGAAAAACTGCATGCCATGCTCAGCGGGCAGATCTCGCACACGGTGCCCGAGTTAGCCAATACAGCGCATCAACTCCTGGGCCTCTGCGCAGAATTCCCGAAGGCTGGCCGAAACATCACCAGGCTTTCTTCCGTGGTTCGTCGCGCAAAAGAGCACCTGACTTCACACAGCAGTGAAAATGTCGATCTCGAGGCGCTCTCCCGAAAACTCGGTGTGGGCTATTCGTATTTTCGAAGAATCTTTAAACAGCAAACCGGCATTTCTCCCTGGCAATTTGTCTTGCGAACAAAACTGGCAAAGGCACGACGGGCCCTGTCAACGAGTGATGAGATCCTCGCCTCCATAGCTGGCGCCACAGGATTCAGCTCGCCGTTCCATCTCTCGGCCGCCTTCAAAAAAGCCTACGGCATCTCTCCAGACACCTGGCGCAAACGAGTTCGGAAATCAAACAGGACAAACTAAGAAAAAAGGACACAGTTCATCCCCCTCTCGCCTCCTTCGCATCGTAAATTATTGATTTAGAAGAGAGCGGCTGAAGGGAATCGAATGTTTTGTGTATACGCTTGTTTTCATGTATTTATAAATATATTTGACCTTTCGTGACGATTAACAGGTGAGGGCAAAAGCAAAGAACCAGCCAATAAAAGTTGTCACACACAAGAACCAAGTCATCCCCATTTACTACACGCCGGACGAAAAGAAGGGGAAAATCTACGAGTCCTTTACCTACTCTTTTATGCAACACGGCAAAGGGGTCCGCCGTAGGGCAAGGAATCTTAAAGAGGCCCAGGATGCCGCAAAAAGAGCAGCCGTCCAACTCGCCGAGGGAACGGGACAACTTCGCACTCTGAGACCTTCCGAAATTGCGGACTTTATCACCGCAGAAAAAATCCTTCACCGACATCCGGGCTTTACGCTGGCCGGAATAGTTTCCGAGTGGGAAACGGCCACTGCAGCACTTGCAGGGCTTGGCAGCGTAGCCGATGCGGTTGCCGCTTTTGTAAAAGCCAGCAAAAAGGCAACGCTGCCGAAATTGGTAGTGCAACAATTTGTCTGTAAATTGCTGACATCACCAAATCATTCCTGACTTGCGGAAAACGAAGCGGAGCGGAGTTTTCCGCAACGCGGCCGCATATCAGGAAGACTGGTGGTTGAAAGCATCCGGCGCGACAACGGTAAAAGTATGATCCTCGGAACCTCCGTCGCCCTATCCGAAGCCGAAGTCCACTGGCGAACATTCCTCTCCTCCCTACGAGAACGCGGCATCGGCACTCCCGACCTTGTCACCTCCGACGCCCACGAGGGACTCAAATCGGCTCTCAAAGCCACTCTCAACGCCTCACCTTGGCAACGCTGCCAGTTCCATCTCCAGCAAAACGCCCAAGCCTACATTCTCAAAGTCTCCATGCGACAACAAGTCGCCGACGACATCCGATATATCTACAACTCCCGCAACCGGCCAGAGGCCGACATGCGTCTCAACGAGGTCGTCGAAAAATACTCCCAATCCGCTCCCGATCTCGCTCGTTGGATGGAAATCGCCATTCCCGAAGGTCTCACCATTTTTGCATTTCCTGAAAACATCCGCCGCCGTCTGCGCACGTCCAACATGTGCGAAACTCTCAACACCCAAATTAAACGCCGCACCAGAGTCGCAGGCCTCTTTCCAAACGAAGCTCATAACAAATCCGCCCTCAGAACAATGGTTGTGAGATTTTAAATTTTAACTATCCGGTTTTACCTATGGCGACGTCTCTATGGGTGCAGGAGTCGTTATCCATCGGCGGCCGCAGACCGCCGCTGCAGCAGGAGTCCAAAAGCATGCAGCTTTTGGTATCAGAACCAGCCAATCCCATGCGGGGGATGACGCCGCATGGGTGGAT
>Ga0214921_10001262_pt1 | contig 43697 bp, 48 predicted proteins | sample LL1505_MetaG_FD_177992 | JGI IMG/M metagenome (GOLD analysis project Ga0214921, IMG submission 177992) | Freshwater microbial communities from Lake Lanier, Atlanta, Georgia, United States - LL-1505 | ecosystem: Environmental > Aquatic > Freshwater > Lake | place: USA: Georgia | collected...
ACAGACTCGGTTCCAGTTGAAGAAATACTTTTTTCTCATTTATTAAGAAGTAATTGTCCAGTAACCGGCCAACCAGACTGGGCTAGTATCATTATTTCTTATACGGGACCCGCAATCAATCAAGAAAATTTATTGCGTTATCTTATTTCTTATCGCAATCATCAAGAGTTTCATGAACATTGTGTAGAAAAAATATTTTGTGATATCAAAGCAAAATGTAAAACTGCAAAGCTCTCTGTTTACGCTAGATATACACGACGTGGCGGTCTAGATATTAATCCGTTTAGAACAGATTTCAATGCTTCATGGCCAAAAAATAAAAGGCTTGCTAGACAATAGCAAGCCTTCAGTTAAATATTGCAATGTCCTAGAATGGGATATCGTCATCCATTTGACCAAGACTTGAACTAGCCGTGTTAGAAATTTCTGCTCTTTCTTTTGTATAGCTTGGAGCAGGCGATCCTCCACCAGTATCACTCATTTTTCCACCCAACATTTGCATTGAGTCAGCCACAATTTCCGTAGAGTATTTTTCAACTCCAGCCTGATCAGTATATTTTCTCGTGCGAAGCTTACCCTCTACATAAACCTGAGATCCTTTTTTTAAGTACTGGCCAGCGATTTCAGCCAGTTTTCCAAAAAAGGTAATCCGATGCCACTCAGTCGTTTCTTTCATTTCACCTGTGGCTTTATCCTTATAACGGTCGGAGGTTGCAACAGAAATATTCGTCAGAGCATCACCGCTAGGCAGAACACGAGTTTCTGGATCTCTTCCAATATTTCCAACAATGATTACTTTATTTACTGATGCCATAACACTCTCCCGAATTAATTGATATCGAACTTACGAAACAAAACATTGTATCTTGTACTTAAAATAGAACAAATACCCCTTCGTTACCATTTTTAATTAATTTTTTACTTTAGGGGGAAGTTCTGACATCTTCGCCGCAATTATAAGCCACACAAGTAATAAAACAGAGTCCAATTCAAAGATAGCTAAACTTCCAAAAGCACCATAAACAGCTCCGCCTATAATGCCGCCTAAGAACAAGCCAATGGACATCGTAGTGTTATAAACCCCAAGGCCTGCGCCACGATTATCGCCAGCAAATCGAGAGACTAGGGAAGGTTGTAAAGACTCTAACAAATTAAAGCCAATAAAAAATAAAAATAATCCAAAACTGATTGTCCAAATATTTTGGTAATTTCCGAAAATGATGACACCAAAATAAGTTTGGGCTAGCAACATAAATACAACGGAGACTTTCAAAAGAAATGCTAACCGATTCTGTTTTTCTGCGCGCATTAACATCGGTGCCATGACAAAAATAGAGGCTATTAAAACGGATAAATAAACTTTCCAATGGTCGCTTGAGGCTAAATCATTACTCACTAACATACTAGGAATGACTAAAAATAGTGCCACTTGGGAAGCATGCAAAATTAAAACACCAATATTTAATCTAAAAAGTTCTGGATCTTTAAGAACTTTCTTAAATCGACTTAAATTGGAGCTGGTACCTGCAGGTTGTGGTGCAAAAGTGAGGGGAGCGCTTGGTACGACTTTCCATGCCACCAAAATAGCAACAACACCAAGAAGTGCCATCATCCAAAATATCCCCGGCATCCCCAAAGACTTATATAGAGGGGCTGCAATCACGATGGAGATTGCGAAACTGATTGCAATACTTCCTCCAATTAAAGCCATCGCACGTGTTCTAATTTCTTCTCTCGTTAAATCTGCAACCCAAGCTGTGATTGCTGCAGAAATTGCTCCCGCCCCCTGAATAGCTCGGCCTATCAAAATCCAATATAAATCATCATGTGAAGCGGCAATGATTGCACCTAGTACAAATAATCCCAAGCCACCAATAACCACAATTCTTCGCCCCACTCGGTCTGAAAGAATTCCCAGGGGAATATGGAAAAATGCTTGTACCATGCCATAAATGCCAATTGTTGTTCCCACTAAAAGGGCATTTTCCCCATTTGGTAAGCCGTGGGCGTGTAAACTAAAAATCGGTAAGATTAAGAATAAACCCAGCATTCTCAAGGCAAAAATGCCTGACAAAGATAAAGATGCGCGTAGTTCTGACGAATTCATAAGAAAAGACTATATTAATGGGTTGAGCTATTAATTATGAACGATACTATACAAATCCGCGGTGCTCGCACCCACAACCTAAAAAACATCAATCTAGACATCCCTAGAAACCAATTAGTCGTGATTACTGGTTTATCTGGGTCTGGGAAGAGTTCTTTGGCTTTTGACACCCTATACGCCGAGGGTCAACGTCGTTATGTTGAGTCACTTTCAGCGTACGCAAGACAATTTCTACAGCTCATGGATAAGCCTGATGTTGATTCCATTGAAGGCTTATCCCCTGCTATCTCTATTGAGCAAAAGGCAACTAGCCATAACCCAAGATCAACGGTTGGAACCGTTACAGAGATACATGATTATTTAAGATTATTATTTGCACGAGCAGGAACACCTCATTGCCCAGAACATCATTTGGCCCTAGAGGCGCAAAGCATCTCCCAAATGGTAGACCATATTTTAGCAATGCCGGAAGATACGAAATTAATGATTCTAGCCCCCGTTGTGAGTAATCGCAAAGGTGAGTTCGCTGATTTATTTGAGGATTTACAATCTCAAGGTTTTGTACGTTTCAGAATTCGTAGTGGCGGTGGTACAACCCATATCGCTAAACCTCAGGTTCATGAGGTAGACCAACTTCCTACTCTGAAAAAGACGGATAAGCACTCTATTGAAGTAGTTGTTGACCGAATCAAAGTCAAACAAGATATAAAACAACGCTTAGCTGAATCACTTGAAACAGCCCTTCGCTTGGCAGATGGTCGAGTACTGGCTGTCAATATGGATACCGATGAAGAGTTTCTATTTTCTAATAAATTTGCATGTCCAATTTGCTCATTTGCTCTCCAAGAACTAGAACCCAGATTATTTTCCTTTAATAATCCTATGGGTGCTTGTCCAAGTTGTGATGGTTTAGGTCACGTATCTTTCTTTGATCCAAAAAGAATCGTCGCACACCCAGAGCTCTCAATGGCCTCTGGTGCAATTAAAGGCTGGGATCGTCGTAATCAGTTCTATTTCAGGATGTTACAAAATTTAGCTGACTATGCCAAATTTGATCTTGAAAAACCTTTTGAATCTCTCAATAAAAAAGCTCAGGATCTAATTTTGTATGGCTCAGGTCAAATCAAGATACCCTTCGAATACCTCAATGAAAAAGGGGTTGCTGTTTCTAAGCCACACACCTTCGAAGGTATCATTTCTAATTTTGAAAGACGTTATCGCGAAACTGATTCGATTGCTGTTAAAGAAGAGTTAGCGCGTTACCAAAATATACAAACTTGTCCTGAATGTGAAGGTAGTAGACTTCGTAAGGAAGCAAGATTTGTAAAAGTTGGCGAAGGGGAACAAAGTAGAGCAATTTTTGAAGTCAGCAATCTACCACTTAAAGAAGCTTATTCCTATTTTTCCTCTCTTGAGTTAAAAGGCTCTAAACGAGAAATTGCTGATAGAATTATTAAAGAAATTTCTGCTCGACTGAAGTTTTTAAACGATGTTGGACTGAATTATTTATCTTTAGATCGTAGTGCTGATACTTTATCAGGTGGGGAAGCACAGCGCATTCGTTTAGCCTCGCAAATCGGCTCTGGTCTTACAGGTGTTATGTATGTTCTAGATGAACCTTCCATTGGACTTCATCAACGTGATAATGATCGTCTCATTAAAACTTTAGTTCACCTGCGTGACCTCGGCAACTCAGTTCTTGTGGTCGAGCATGATGAGGATATGATCCGCTCTTCTGATTATGTGATTGACATAGGGCCTGGAGCTGGAGTTCATGGTGGCAAGGTAGTCGCTATGGGAACGCCTGCTGAAATAGAAAAAAATGATGTTTCTCTCACTGGTCAATATTTAAGTAAGAAGAAACAAATATCGATTCCTTCTACAAGAAGAAAACCTGGTGATCGATGGATTACTATCCATGGTGCAAGCGGTAATAATCTTAGAGATGTTACTGCCAAGATTCCAGTAGGTCTGCTAACTTGTGTCACAGGGGTGTCTGGATCCGGTAAATCTACTCTCATTAATGACACCCTTCATCATGTGGTTGCGAAGCATTTATATGGTTCCGTCGCAGAACCGGCTCCCTACAAAGATATAGATGGTCTTGAACATTTCGATAAGATTATTAGTGTAGATCAATCTCCTATCGGCAGAACTCCTCGATCAAACCCAGCTACCTATACTGGACTTTTTACTCCTATCCGTGAGCTTTTTGCTGGTGTTCCAGCATCACGTGAACGGGGATATGAAGTAGGTAGGTTTTCTTTCAATGTTAAAGGTGGTAGGTGTGAGACGTGTGAGGGTGATGGCGTTATCAAGGTAGAAATGCATTTTTTACCTGATGTCTATGTACCTTGCGATGTCTGCCATGGTAAACGTTATAACCGAGAAACGCTTGATGTGCGCTACAAAGGTAAAAATATTCACGAAGTTTTATCAATGACTATTGAACAAGCTTTTGAGTTTTTTGAAGCAGTACCCGTAGTAAAGCGTAAATTAAAAACCTTACTCGATGTCGGTTTAGGCTATGTAAAACTTGGGCAAAGTGCAACAACCTTATCTGGTGGTGAAGCGCAACGCGTAAAACTTTCATTAGAATTATCTAAACGCGACACTGGAAGAACCTTATATATTTTGGATGAGCCTACTACAGGACTACACTTCCAAGATATTCAGTTATTACTCGAAGTGATTTTTTCCTTACGTGAACAAGGTAATACTATACTGATCATTGAACATAATCTAGATGTTATTAAAACTGCTGATTGGATTATTGATATGGGTCCTGAAGGCGGTTCAGGTGGTGGTCTAATTATTGCCGAAGGTAGTCCAGAAAATGTTGTGAAGGTCAAGGGAAGCTACACAGGTAAATATCTCAAACCTTTACTTTAACTTTTGCTCTGACTTTAATGGCTTTTGTTATTAATTTTTCAGCGTGATGTAATGTTTCTACATTTCCTGACAAAACAAGAATATCCTCAGATTCCAATAGTAATTCTGGGGAAGGCTCTAGTTTAGTATACGCCTTTTGACCGTCAAGCTTTCGCCGAACATTTTGTACCACTACACCAATATTTTCTACCCACTCTAGGCTTTTCTTAACGCCATTCATTTGGGGTTTCAAATGAATGGTACTTAATCTAATAGCATCAATATCATCAGCACCTTCTTCCTCAGTACTTGGAAAATATCCTCGCAATTTTCCATAACGATCCGCCCTTGCCTCACTCACACGCCTCATCACTCGACGTAAAGGAACGCCCGCTAAAGATAATACTTGCGCGGCTAACATGACACTACCTTCAGCTTTTTCAGGGATTACTTGTGTTGCCCCTGCCAAGATTAATTTATTCATTTCAGTATCATCTTTGGCTCTAACTAAAATGGGAATACCTGGATTTAACTCTTCAATTTGCTGAATCACTTTTATTGACTCCTGCACTGAGCGGAAAGTAATAACGATTGCTTTTGCTCGAACAATTCCAGCTGCAATCAGATTGTTAGAGTTGTGAGAGGCTCCATACACAACTGACTTACCTGCTTCGCTAGCCTGCTGAACGCGACTAGGATCTGAATCTAATGCAAGATAACTAATACCTTCATTTTCTAACATCGTTGCCACATGCTGACCACTTGCTCCAAACCCACAAATAATGACATGCTGGTCATTTTGAATGCTTTGTGCCACAATTTTTGTTAAGTCTACCGATTGACTAAACCATTCATTTTTAGAAAGCCGAAGTGCTATAGAGTTGCTATATTGAATCAATAACGGGGCGACCAACATAGATAACAACATTGCCGCCAATACTGCTTGAGATAAACTTGGGTCAATCCAATCTAGTTGATCTATTTGATTGATTAAAACAAAGCCAAATTCACCTGCCTGGGCTAGACAAATACCTGTTCTGATTGCCACACCTGATGATGAACCAAAGCGTCTTGCTAAACCAGCAATGATGATAAATTTAAAAAGAAGCGCTGCAAAAAATAAAAATAAAACGAGGTGCAATTCCCTAATGACAGCATTCATATCGACCATCATCCCAACAGAAATAAAAAAAAGCCCTAATAAAATATCTCTAAATGAGGCAATTCCTTCTTCAACCTGATACCGATAAGGAGTTTCTGATATCAACATTCCTGCCATAAATGCACCTAAAGCCATCGATAATCCAAAATAATAGGTAATGGCAGACATCCCAATTGCAATCAAAAAAACATTTAACATGAATAACTCTTGGGATCGAAGACTAGCAACGAGGCGAAACCAGGAGCTAAATATTTTTTGTCCAATAAAAAATATCAATACTAAAGCTACGATAATTTTTATTCCGGCAATCGAAAGTGCAAAAACGATATCTCCTGGATTTTTGCCTAGGGAGGGGATCAAAATTAAAAGTAAAATAACTACAAGATCCTGAAAAAGAAGAACACCAAGAACATTTTTTCCGTGTTGGGTATCAAGTTCACCTTTTTCAGCGAGCGCTTTTACGACAATTGCCGTAGATGACATTGCCAAAGCGCCTCCAAGTGCAAATAAAACATGCCAAGGTAATACGATGGGCAAGACAAAACGCATAAAATATCCCGCAGGAATAGTAAGTAACATAGTTAAAAATACTTGACTTACTCCGAATCCAAAGACGATACGACGCATAGTCATCAATTTGGTAAGATTGAATTCAAGACCAATTGAAAACATGAGAAAAACGACTCCAAATTCTGCAATATCTTTTACTGTTTCAGAATCAGGTGCAAATCCAAGGGCATGAGGGCCAATTGCTAAGCCAACCAATAGATAACCTAGTATGGAAGGAAGCTTAAAAAATCTTGCGAGCAATACTCCGCCTAGAGCACAGGCAAGGAAAGTTAATATAATTTGCAAGATGGAAGGCATATACTACCTACTATGATAGACAAAGTTAATGAACATTACATTCAATTAGCACAAGATACCCTAGAAATAGAAAGTCAGGGTATTCATCAACTATTGGATAAATTTTCGGATGTAACATTTCAACAGTCATTTACCAAAGCCATCAGCTTGTTATTGGAGTGCCATGGAAGAATAGTTGTATCTGGAATAGGTAAATCAGGTCATATTGCCAACAAAATTGCTGCGACATTTGCCTCAACGGGTTCCCCAGCGTTTTTTGTTCATCCTGCAGAGGCCAGTCATGGTGACCTTGGAATGGTTCAACAAGCCGATGTGTTTTTGGCACTTTCCTATTCTGGAGAAACAGCTGAACTATTAACAATTGTTCCACTTGTCAAAAGAATGGGTGCTAAGTTAATCGCTATGACAGGTAATCCTCATTCAAAATTGGCAGAGCTTGCAGATGTTCATCTAGATGTTTCTGTCGCTAAAGAAGCTTGTCCTTTAAATCTTGCTCCAACCACCAGTACTACCGTCAGTTTAGTTATGGGAGATGCCCTGGCTGTTGTTCTTTTAGATGCGAAAAACTTCAGTGCAGATGATTTTGCTCGATCACATCCAGGTGGTAGTCTCGGTAAGCGTCTATTAACCTATGTAAAAGACGTTATGCGCTCTGGCGATGATGTACCCAAAACAAGTATTCAAGCCCCCTTAAAAGAGGCTCTTTTAGAGATTTCCAAAAAACGACTTGGTATGATCGTGATTGTGGATGAATCCAATCAGGTTTTAGGTATTTTTACTGATGGTGACCTAAGAAGACTATTAGAAAAGACTTTAGACCTGGAATCAGTTCAACTAAAAGATGTCATTACGAAAAATCCAAAAACCACGTCTAAAAATATCTTAGTCGCTCAAGCAATAGAAATGATGGAAAGATTTCGAATTAATCACCTGATTGTGGTTGATGATAATGGTCAACTAGAGGGGGCTTTAAACTTACATGATTTATTAGCCTCCAAAATTATTTAATGAATAGCCTATTTTGAATCAAACTTTAATCACAAATCCCTACACTAACTATCCTCAAGCAATAGAACGTGCTCAGGATGTTCAATTACTCATCTTAGATGTCGATGGTGTCTTAACGGATGGCTCTTTATTTATCAGTCCTGATGGTGTAGAGCATCTAAAAGTTTTTGATAGCTTAGATGGTCATGGTTTGAAAATGTTAATCTCCAAAGGTATTCAAGTTGCAATTATTACTGGCAGAAATTCCCCTATGGTAAAAATGCGTGCTCAAGCCTTGGGGATTGAACATGTTTTTATGGGTATAGATGATAAAAAATCTACTTTTATCAGTCTACTTAAACAACTCAAATTGGAGCCAAGAGATTGTGCTGCCATGGGTGACGATTGGCCTGACTTAGCAGTTTTAACTCAAGTTCGTTTTGCCACGGCTCCAGCAAATGCCCATCAAGAAGTACAACAAATTGCTCATTATGTATGTTCTAAAAATGGCGGTGGCGGTGCTGTTCGAGAAATTTGCGATTTAATTCTTATGGCACAAAATCATTACCAAGACTTACTGTCAGACGCGAAAAAATAATGGCTATACGAGCACTTCCGAATATTGGTAGTTTTCTTTATGCCATGGGTTTAAAACTCATTCCATTAATCATTATGGGATTACTCACTTTAACTTCATTTTGGTTTTTAAAGAAAAATATTGTTGAGGAGCAAATACAACCCCCGCGCATTAAAGACCACACGCCTGACTATATTTTTACTAATGCAAGGTTGACGGTTCTTAATCCTGATGGCACAACTAAATATCGTCTTTTAGGGAAAGAATTTAAGCATTACGAAGATGACGCATCGATTGATATTGCCCAACCGAGGTTACGTCTTTTTGATCCCAAGAATCCTCCTCTTACACTAATGGCTAATAATGCACATGTCACAGGAGATTTAGATATTGTTGAATTATTTACGAATGCAGATATTAGTCGACCTGCCCAGTTGAATGCCTCTGGTAGAGTAATTAACCCACTACTCCATTTACAGTCAAATTATCTCAAGTTTTTTATCAACGATGACAAAATGGAAACGCACTTACCGATTAGGATTCAACGAGGCGAATCAATTATGACGGCGAGTCAAGGTGCTACATACGATAATATTAATCAAGCGGTTTCTATGTTCGGTAACGTAGAAGGTTTGATCGCCCCAAGTGATACTTCCAAAAAGACGGCGCCCTGACCATGCCATTCTCCTATCGCCCTTTACTGCCTTTGTTCTGTCTATTACTAGCTTTTTATAATCCTTCAGTATTCGCACTAAAAACCGATAAAAATCAACCGACTAAACTATCCTCTGATAGGGCAGACTTTAATGATGTCACTCAAGAATACATTTTGACGGGCAAGGTTGTCATCATCAAGGGAAGTATCGTCATTAAAGGTGCAAAGGCTGTTGTTATCGTTGATCCAGAAGGGTATCAGCAAATTACCGTTAGAGGCGATGCGAATCAATTAGCCACATTCACACAACAACTTGATAAACCTGATCCTGAATTTATTGACGGAGAAGGGGATCTCATTTTTTATGAAGCAAAAAAAGATCAGCTTCTTTTATCTGGTCAGGCTTATACTAATCGAAGAAAAGGGACTCAAACGATAGATAAACTAGTGGCAGATGAAATTAATTATGATTTATATTCTGAAGAATATAGTGCAGTAAGTAAGGAACTTAATAAACCAACACGTACTGTGCTTGCTCCCAGACAAAACAACAAAATTGAATTACAAAACACCACAAAATGAGTCTTGAACAACAAAATCAATCATCCTTAATTGCCGTCGGATTACAGAAAACTTACGGCAAACGAACTGTCGTTCAAGATGTCGGTCTTGAAGTTAAAACTGGGGAGATTGTAGGACTTTTAGGTCCTAACGGTGCAGGAAAAACTACCTCGTTCTATATGATCGTAGGTTTAGTTCCAGCGGATAAAGGGACGATTTATTTAGATAATAAGATTATCAGTGGCTTGCCGATTCACGAAAGGTCCCTAAGAGGTCTCTCTTACTTACCTCAGGAAGTCTCTATTTTTCGTAAATTAACCGTTGCAGAAAATATTCAAGCGGTTTTAGAGCTTCAATCTTCCGTAAATGGTAAGAGGCTCACTAAAAGTGCCATGAATGCCAAACTTAAAGAATTACTCGATGAATTACAAATACCTCACCTCAGAGATAACCAAGCATTATCCTTGTCAGGCGGAGAAAGAAGAAGGGTAGAAATTGCCCGCGCTTTAGCTACTAACCCTAAATTTATTCTTTTAGATGAACCATTTGCGGGTGTCGACCCTATTGCAGTCGGTGAGATTCAGAGGATTATTCGATTCTTAAAAGAGCGTAATATTGGCGTTCTCATTACCGATCACAATGTGAGAGAAACTCTTGGCATTTGTGACCATGCGTACATCATTAGTGAGGGTACTGTTTTAGCGCAAGGCCTCCCAAGCGAAATCATCGAAAACGAGAGCGTCAGACGCGTTTATCTCGGTGAGAATTTCAGAATGTAAATATATTCCCATTCAGTACTTGGCTTTTTGAACAAGGACTGCTAATCTATAAGTGTAGTGAAATGGTAGGTAGGTCGTAGTTGAATTGCTTTTGTCAATTTTATTAACCGTCACGCTTATTGGGGAATGTATGAAAGTCATTATTCACAGCCATCACGTCGAAGTCAGTCCCAGCATAAAAGAACACTTGGAAGAAAAATTAACTGTCATTAAGAAGCACTTTGATCAAATCATTCAAATAAATGCAATTCTTGGCGTAGAAAAGGCCCATGAAAAGGAACTGCGACAATCTGCAGAACTTACACTACATGTCAAAGGAAAGGATCTTTTTGCGATATCCCACCATGAAAGTCTGTATCAGGCAATCGATTTAGCTGTCGCTAAATTAGATAAACAAATTATTAAAGTTAAAGAAAAAGTCAAAAATCACCACCATCCTGTTGCAATGAAGCATATTTCAGCGGATAGTGCCGTGTTGAATCTATAATAGGTACATGAGCGAACTCGTAGAGATACTACCTACTAACCAAATTTACCTTGATGTCGAAGTAAAAGATATCAATGGTTTATTTTCTCTAGCGAGTTCACAGTTTGCATCTGTTACAGAACTACCGGAAAAACTCATTTATGAATGTTTACAGGCTCGAGAGTCTCTCGGCTCTACAGGTCTTGGGGTAGGTGTAGCAATTCCTCACGGACGCGTTAAAGGCCTTAAGGAAGCGCATGCTAGCTTTTATAGGCTCTCCAAAGGAATTGACTTTAAAACTTCTGACCAAATCGCTGTTGATATTGTAATTTTCTTATTAGTTCCTGAAGCAGCAACTCAAAAACATCTTGAATTACTTTCTGAGATTGCCCAAGTTTTGGCGGATAAATCAAAGCGCTCTTTGTTACGTGAAATAACATCCGTAGAAAATATTCTTGCCGAAATGAGCATTAGGACACATTAAAAATGATTCAGCAATTATCGCTTATAGGGATCAGTGCGCAACATATTTTTGATGAAAATTTTGAAGATTTAAAATTACATTGGGTCACCGGCCAAGAAGGTGCTGATCGTTGCTTTGATCCTAACATCGTAGAAGAGGCATCTTCATCCTCTGACTTAGTAGGACATCTGAATTTGATTCACCCAAGCCGATTACAGGTTTGTGGAAAACCAGAAATACAATACCTAGAGCGTTTACACAAAGCGCAATTACGTCATCAACTAGTTGATTTAATTAATATGCGCCCACCTTGCCTCATTGTTGCAGATGGCGAAGAGGCAACTGAAGATCTCAAACTTTTTTGCCAACGTTCATCCACCCCGCTATTTTCTACAACCCTAGCCGCATCTGAGGTCATTGATCACTTACGTCTTTACCTCACTAAATTAGGTGCTCCTAAAATCACAATGCATGGTGTTTTTATGGATATTTTGGGTCTCGGTGTACTGCTTACCGGTGATTCTGGTTTGGGTAAAAGCGAATTAGGACTGGAGCTGATCTCAAGAGGGCACGGTCTTGTAGCTGACGATGCAGTTGATTTTGCTAGATTAGGGCCAGACTATGTTGAAGGTCGATGCCCAAGTATTTTACGAGACCTTCTTGAAGTAAGAGGTTTAGGTCTTTTAGATATTCGCACGATCTTTGGTGAAACGGCTGTTAGAAGAAAATTAAAACTCCGATTAATCGTGCAACTCGTTCGTCGCAACGATGGAGAGTTTGAACGCTTGCCACTTGAATCACAATTTATAGAAGTTCTAGGTTTACCCATTCGTACTGTAAAAATACAAGTTGCAGCCGGTCGAAATCTTGCTGTTCTCGTTGAAGCGGCTGTTCGAAACACCATTCTTCAATTAAGAGGTATCAATACGCTTGATGATTTTGTATCTCGTCAACGAGAAATGATGCATTTAGAGTCAGGATCGAAAGGTTCTAAATAATGCATATATATATTATTTCAGGAACTTCTGGGGCGGGTAAATCTGTAGTTATTCGAGCTTTAGAGGACGCAGGTTTTAATTGTATTGATAACTTGCCAGTCAATCTTTTAGAAAACTTAATACAAGACCTAGATCCAATTAACAATACTTTAGTTGCGGTTGCGATTGATGCAAGACAAGGTAACTCGATACAAAATCTACCATCCATCATCGCTAAATTGAAGAATAAGTATGAGTTAACGGTTTTATTTTTAGATGCCTCAACAACCACTTTAGTCAATCGATTCTCTGAAACAAGAAGGCGTCATCCTTTATCATTAGAAACAAATAATCATTCTGAATATTCATTAATTGAATCCATTAATTTAGAGCGAGAATTACTTTCGAGTATTAATAGTATTGGGCATCGTATAGATACAACCAATTTATCCTCAAATGCTCTTAGGAACTGGATAAAGGATTTAGTAAAGGAAAAAGTTCACGGGCTTACGCTCTTATTTGAGTCCTTTGGTTACAAACATGGGATTCCTCAAGATGTTGATCTTATTTTTGATATGCGATGTATTCCAAATCCTTACTATGAAAATACGCTTCGTCATCTAACCGGTAATGATGAGCCAGTAAAAGAATTTCTAAATTTACATACGGAATTTAAAGCATTAAAGATTGATATTTATAACTTTCTATCTCGATGGATACCTAAATATCAAATTGATGGTCGAAGCTATTTAACAATTGGGATTGGATGTACGGGAGGTCAACACCGTTCGGTAGCTATGGTAAATGACCTTCATCAAAAATGCCTGACAAGCTCTGAAGAAATGTTTCAATCGATGACGATTCTTAAACGTCATCGAGAATTAGATCGACATCCCCTAGAATTATTTTAAAAAGATAAATAATCGTTAATCCATTGTCTTACTGGTGTTGGCAATCCTAAATGTTCACAATCAGAAATGTTGACCCACTGATATCGATCTGTATTTACATCAAAAATTTCTGTTAATTGAATAATTCTTATTTGAAAATATAAAGTACGATGTGTAAAGACATGTTTCCGTGGGGCTAATAATTTTGCTTTTTTATATGGGCTCTCAAGCAAATCACATGGCAATCCTACAAACTCCTGAATAGAAAATTGTAAAGGCTCTGTAGGTGCTTTTATCGCATCTACCCAACTTGATTCTGGCAGGCTCCACAATCCTCCCCAAATGCCTTTCATAGGCCTTAACTCCAATAAGGCCTGATGATTTGCCAAAATAAATAGCATCTCAGATTGCACTATTTTATTTTTGACTTTTTTGACTTGAAGTGGGATCACACTTACTTTAGATTGCTTAAATGCTTGACATGATGGCTGAAAAACACAATTTGAACATTTAGGATTTTTAGGGGTACAAACCGTTGCCCCAAAATCCATCAAAGCTTGGGTATATGCAGGCATATCTTTTAAATTTTGTGGCACTAATGTTTGCGCTTGTTTCCATAAATCTTGATGCACAGATGCTTTCTTTATATCATCTTCAATACAAAAAAACCTTGCAAAAAGTCTTTTTACATTAGCGTCTAAGATACTTACACGCTCTCCAAAACAAAATGACGCAATTGCCGCTGCTGTAGACATACCAATACCTGGCAAGGTCACTAAGACAGTTGATGACTCCGGAAACTTCCCTGCAAATTGCTCCTCGATTATTTTGGCGCAAGCATGGAGATTTCTAGCTCTTGTGTAGTAACCAAGGCCTGCCCATAGGGCCATTACCTGATCTTGAGATGCACGAGCAAGATCTTGCACCGTTGGAAAGACTTGTATGAACTCTATGTACCGTTCTTTCACAGTCACAACCTGGGTTTGCTGCAACATAATTTCCGACAACCACACTTTATATGGGTCTTTTTGATTCTGCCAAGGTAGTCCAGTTCTACCATGCTGCTTGTGCCATTGCAAAAGCGTTGTTGAAAAATCGATCACTTTTGACAAACAGGACAAAAATAAGTCGATCTTTGACCCTGAACAATTTGTTTGATTGACGTTTTACAATCATTACAAGGTAAGCCAGCTCGATCATACACGTTGGTTAAAACCATAAAATGGCCTGGCTCACCATCACTATGGACAAAATCTTTCAAACTACTACCACCTGCCTTGATTGCTCTATCTAAAATCAAACGCACAGCTTGAGCCAATCGTGCATATCCTTGTTTAGAGATCTTTCCTGCTGCTTTTTTGGGATTGATCTTTGCCTCAAATAAACTTTCTGAACAGTAGATATTGCCAACCCCGACAACAACCTGACCAGCCAAAAGATATTGCTTAACGGAGATCGTTCGTCTCCGAGACTTTTTATATAACAATTCTCCACCGAGTTCACCTGAAAACTCTTTTTCAAAAGGTTCAACTCCTAATTTTGATAACAAAGGGAAGTTTTCTACCGGTCCGTCCTCTTTTGGATGCCAATGTATCGAACCAAATTTTCGAGGATCATGTAAGCGTAACGCTAATGTTCCAAAATGAAATTCAACACGATTATATTTTTTAGGAGTTTCTTCAACTTTTTGAATGCGTAATACCCCAGTCATCCCAAGATGTAAAAGCATTACTCCATGACTGAACTCAAATAATAAATATTTTCCACGCCGTCTGATTTCAATACACTGTTGACTTAGAAGTATTTTTTCCAAATTGTTAGGGACTGGCCACCTTAAACGGCCATCATGAACGATTACTTTTGTAATTGTTTTTCCCTTAATTTGTGGCGAGATTCCTTGCCTTGTCACTTCAACTTCTGGTAATTCGGGCATATATTCAGTAGATTAATTCAGAGTTATATAGAATAGACAAATGCTTAAATACAATTTATATCAAATTAAACGAATTTTCTCGCTAAGCTTAATTAGTATCATGCCATATTTTGTGGCGACCCACAGCTTTGCACAGTCTCCAATCTCGATGAATGAAAGTGAACGCTACGCTAGTGAGATGTTTCAGTATTTAGCCTCACAAGTTGCGTTACAAAGAGGTGACATTGCTCTTTCGTATCAAACGATGTTTAATCTTGCCAAAAATACACGCGATCCTCGTATTGCCCAAAGTGCCATGGAGATTGCGTTAGCAGCCCAATCACCGGAAGCCTCATTAGAGTCAGCTAGACTTTGGGATGAACTTACCCCAGATACTGATACAAACTCAAAAGAAGTTTTTCTCACACTTTTAATGTTAAACAATAAATGGAATGAAGCAGTTGAACCAACAATCAAATATTTAAAATCTCAAACTCCTGCTAAACGGGAGGAATTTTTAACTCAATTACTACCCATTATTGGTAAATCCACTAATCAAGACGTTTCTAATGTTGCCATAGCAAAGATTATTAACTCTCTTAAACCATTGCCAAAAAATACCAATATATTATTTATCTATGCTTTGGGTGAAGAAAAATTAGGCAACTTTGCTAATATGGAGAAAGTTTTACTATCTATCATCCAACTAAAGCCCGATGATGCAAGTGCCCTAAATGCGCTTGGTTACTCTTATGCAGATAGAAATATTAACCTAACAGAATCATTACGTTTAATTCTGAAAGCAAATTCATTATCACCAAATGATCCCTATATTCTTGATAGTCTAGGTTGGGTTTATTTTCGCCTAGGAAGAAATGATCTGGCCATTCAATATTTAACTCAGTCTTTTAATCAGCTTGCTGAAGCTGAAGTGGGCGCTCATTTAGGGGAAGTACTTTGGGTCAACCAGCAACCTGACGCCGCTGAAAAAATTTGGCGAAAAGCAGAAGCTATCAACGCAAGTCATGCTACTTTAAGAGAGACTTTAAGACGCCTCAGACCTGACTGGTCTAGTTCTGAAATTTTTGATGAATCTATATCTCGTCAATGGGATGGCAGATTTGCGGTCACTATTAATTCCAAACAAACCAAAAACGGTGGCAATGGAGCCTTTACTTTAATCCATGAAAACCTGAATGACAATCTAGAAATCAGAGGTCCTTTAGGAGCTTCCATTGCAAAAATAAACGTAACTCCAAGTCGGGCTACTTTAGAACAAAATGGTCAAACGATTACAGCAATTGATGCTGACCAACTTGTTTTTCAAGCAACTCAGTTGCCTATCCCCGCAAGAGGTCTTTCTGCTTGGCTATCTGGTTTTTCAAGGCCAGGCTCTCCTGGAACTGTGAAACGTAATGAGGCTGGCCAAGTGATCGAAATTGCCCAAGATGGATGGTTACTTAAATATACTTGGGATTCCAGCAATAAATTACAAAGACTTAATATGACTCGCTCTAATCAAGATGGTGATATCGAAGTCAAACTCATTATTGATTAATTGCATGCCTGAGTTTTTGCACATTTCGGCACCAGCAAAATTAAATCTCTTCTTACATGTGACTGGCAGAAGAGATGACGGATATCACCTGTTACAAAGTGTTTTTCAAATCATTGATTTATGTGACACCGTTAAATTACGCCCCAGAGATGACTCTCTTATCCATCGTATAAATCCCCTACCAAATGTTTCACCCGAAGATGATTTAGTAGTAAAAGCGGCGCGTTTATTACAAGAAACCTATGAATTAAAGGATGGGATTGATATTGATTTAGTTAAAAAAATCCCTATGGGTGCTGGTCTGGGCGGTGGATCATCTGATGCCGCAAGTACTTTACTTGGACTCAATCAACTTTGGAATTTAAATCTATCTTTGCAGGAATTAATGTCTTTAGGCGTTCGTTTAGGCGCAGATGTTCCTTTCTTTCTTTTTGGAAAAAATGCATTCGTTGAAGGAATTGGGGATGTCTTGCAAGAAATTACCCTGAGAAAATCTACCTTTTTCGTGATTTATCCTGGGGTTTCAATACCGACAAAAAATATATTTTTAGCACCTCATTTGACGCGTAATCGATCACCGATTACAATAGTTGACTTTGAAGAGCATTACGCTAATCAAAAGAAATTAGATAATGATTTACAAGCAGTAGCAACGCAAATGTATTCGGAGGTTTCGATGGCATTGAGCTTTTTGGAGCACCACTTTCCAGAAGGTCAACCAATGATGACGGGTTCAGGAAGTTCAGTTTTTTGTGAAATTTCAGAATCTACATCAGTAGACAAATGCTTGTCTTTACTTCCAGCTATGTGGCAAGGTTTTAAAGTTCATAGTCTTTTGCAGCGCTCGGCTTATAATTAGAATCTAAGATCAACACACAAGAGGGGAGTCGCCAAGTTGGTTAAGGCACCGGATTTTGATTCCGGCATCCGAAGGTTCGAGTCCTTCCTCCTCTGCCACCTTTCTGTTATGTATCTATCCCATCAATTCCTTCAAGCAAATCCTACTTTGCTTCTTCTAATGGAGAAATCATGAGTAATGAGTCAATGACTATTTTTACTGGTAATGCCAATCCCGTTTTAGCGAAGTTAGTTGCGGATTACCTTGGTCAAGAACTCGGAAAAGCCATGGTTGGAAGATTTTCAGATGGTGAAATTCAAGTTGAGATTCAAGAAAATGTAAGAAGTAAACACGTTGTCGTATTACAACCCACTTGTGCACCTACAAATGATAATTTAATGGAGTTAATGATCATGGTAGATGCTCTAAAACGAGCTTCCGCAGGCACAATAACCGCAGTGATTCCTTACTTTGGTTATGCTAGGCAAGATCGTCGGCCGCGTTCAGCGCGTGTTGCCATCTCAGCCAGATTAGTAGCCAATATGTTGCAGTCAGTAGCTGGCGTAGGAAGAGTTCTCACAATGGATCTTCATGCAGACCAAATTCAAGGTTTTTTTGACATTCCTGTAGATAATATTTATGCCTCTCCAATCCTTTTAGCTGATTTACAACATAAAAATGATGGGGATTTATTAGTTGTTTCTCCGGATATTGGGGGAGTAGTACGGGCGCGTGCTTTGGCTAAACAATTAGGATGCGACTTGGCGATTATTGATAAACGTCGTCCAAAAGCGAATGTTTCGGAAGTTATGCACGTCATTGGTGAAGTTGAAGGTCGTAAATGTGTCATTATGGATGACATGATCGATACTGGTGGCACGCTTTGCAAAGCTGCAGAGGTTCTGAAGCAAAGGGGTGCAAAAAATGTTATGGCTTATTGTACGCATCCAGTGCTTTCTGGAAATGCCATTTCTCGCATTATGGAATCTGCCCTTGATGAGGTCGTGGTAACAGATACCATACCATTAAGTGATGCAGCAAAATCTAGCCCTAAAATTAGAAGCTTATCGGTCGCCCCCCTTCTTGGTGAAACCCTCCTTAGAATCAGTCGAGGAGATTCGGTTATTTCCATGTTTACGGAAACAGACTAGTCAATTCTTTATAAAAAAGTTATAATAGAAAACTTTTCTGCTTGGTCGCGAGCAGGGAAGAACTAGCCCTAGTGGGGCTAGTAAACAAACCTTAAGGAGTTTTATATGAAAGTCGTCGCCTACGAACGTAGCGTACAGGGTACTGGTGCGAGCCGCCGCCTGCGCAACTCTGGAAAAACACCTGGCATTATTTATGGTGGAACAGAATTACCGCAAGCAGTGGAATTGGATCACAACGCTCTTTTCCATGCTTTAAAAAAAGAAGCCTTCCATTCATCAATTTTAGATATTGAAGTGGCAGGTAAAGTGCAACAGGCTTTGTTGCGTGATTATCAGATGCATCCTTTTAAACCTTTAGTGCTTCATATTGATTTTCAACGCATAGATGCTAAGCAAAAGGTTCATATGAAGGTTCCCCTTCACTTTAAAGGTGATGACATCTGCCCTGCAGTCAAAATTGGCGGCGGTGTAATTAATCACATTTCTAATGAACTTGAAATTATTTGCTTGCCATCTGATTTGCCAGAGTTTATTGAAATTGACTTATCTAAAATTGAACTTGATCAAGCAATCCATGCTAAAGATATTGCTTTGCCAAAAGGTGTTAGCTTAAGCTTGCATGTTGAGCAAGAAAATCCAGCTGTTGTAGTGGCTCGGGCGCCAAAAGTTAAAGCTGAAACTGAAGCGACTGGAGCTCCTGAAGCTCCTGCTGCTCCTACTGCTATAAAACTGAAGGATAAAGAAGGTAAAGAATAACTGCCTCTTTCTTAGCAAACCCGCCAAGTGTTGTTGGCGGGTTTTTCATTTTATAAACCTACAATAAAATTTCGTTTAAAGTTATTGAATGATTCAATTAATTGTTGGCCTCGGTAACCCTGGTGATGAACATGTTTCAGACAGGCATAATGCTGGTTTTTGGCTATGCAATCAATTAGCATCTAAGTTTTCTACTTCTTTTGTAAATGAAAAAACTACGAAAGGGCTAGTTGCCAAAGTAACATATGGTTCCTTAAAACTGTATCTTTTAAAACCTCAAACCTTCATGAATTTAAGTGGAGAATCCGTTGGACAACTCTCTAAGTTTTATCAAATCCAACCAAAACAAATTTTAGTATTGCACGATGAACTTGATTTACCTGCGGGAGTTACCAAGCTGAAGTTTGGAGGTGGTACAGGGGGGCATAATGGTCTTAAAAGTATTTCAGCACATCTTGGAACACCTGATTATTGGCGCTTGAGAATTGGTATTGGACATCCTCGAGATTTAGCTCCAGTCGGAAGTCCTCACCAAGAGGTGGCAAGTTTTGTGCTTAAAAAACCTTCTCAAAATGAACTCAAACTCATTGAAAAAACATTTGATAAAGTTCTACAAGTATTTCCCCAGATTCTATCTGAGGATCCAAGTTCTGCAATGAAAGAACTTCATACACAGTAAATCACTTTTTTTGTAAGCGTCGATATTTTTCTAATAACTGCGATTTATCTTCTGAAAACTCTGGATTAAAGGGTATACAAGCTATTGGACAGACAATCTGACATTGGGGCTTATCATAATGACCTACACATTCAGTGCATTTGTGGGGATCAATCTCATAAATCTCGAGTCCCATACTAATAGCATCATTTGGGCACTCAGGCTCACAAACATCGCAATTAATACAATCATCGGTAATCATTAATGCCATAGATTACACATTGCCTAAATTGTTTTTCTTTTTTAGCCAAGCCTCAACTGAAGGGAACACGAATTTACTAACATCCCCACCCAAGAGTGCAATCTCACGTACAAAGGTTCCTGAAATAAATTGGTATTGATCAGAAGGTGTTAAAAATAATGTTTCAACATCAGGCACCAAATAGCGGTTCATACCAGCCATTTGAAATTCGTATTCAAAATCTGAAACCGCACGCAAGCCTCGCAAAATCACTCTTGCATTATTTTTACGCACAAAATCTTTTAGCAATCCACTAAAGCCTTCAATCCTAACATTAGGATAATGGCCTAATACTTCTTGCGCGATTTGTATTCTTTCTTCTAAATTAAAAATAGGCTTTTTATTTTTACTGTCGGCAATCCCAACAACAAGCTCGTCAAAAATAGAAGATCCTCTTCTAACTAAATCTTCATGACCTCTTGTAAATGGGTCAAAAGTTCCCGGATATACGGCTATTGCCATAATGCTACTCCTATAATTAGTTCGATATTAGACATCTTTTCTATGCATCAAAATGCTTGCCCTTACAGCGCCAGCTACTAATTGTTTTTCAACTTTCCAACAAGCTAATTTTTGAAGAATACTATCAATGTCTAACTTTGAACTCGATTCTACATAAATAATTGGCGGGGTGTCCAATTTAGTCTTATCGTTAATGAGTATCAACGCCTCTTCAAGAAGATTCGTTTGCTCAAATGGTGGGTCAATAAATATAAGATTTGCATCAATAGAGTCTTGATTTTTCAACCAAAGCAAGGCATCCATGGCAATAACAGTAATTGCAGAATAGGGAGGATTGGGCTTTAATTTCTCTAAATTATTCTGCAAAGCTCTTAAGACAACAGGATTTTTTTCAATGAGTAAGATTTCTTTGGCGCCTCTAGAACAGGACTCCATCCCTAAAATCCCTGTACCCGCAAATAGATCAACCACTTTTGATTGATTTAAGTAAGGGTTTAACCAATTAAAGACTGTCTCTCGGACTCTGTCGGTGGAAGGTCTTAAACCAGAGACCTCAGCAATATCTACTTGGCGACTACGCCAAAATCCCGCAATAATTCTGACTCTATGTTGCGTCAATGAACTTTTTTTCATTGCCCACCAACAACCACCGTTACTATTTTGTTCATGTCTAAATTTTTCTGAAACGCTTTATGAATATCATCTTTAGTAATCTTTTTAACCTCATTAGTCCACTCATCCAAGGTATTAAGGGGTAAATCAAACCAAGCAATAGCTGATAAGTTATCCAACAATTTACTATTGCTATCGATTCTTAGAGGAAATCCATTAATTAAATTACTCTTGGCTGCCTGAACTTCATCATCATTAGGCCCTTGACTCACATAAGTTTGAATCGTTTCTTTTAATAATTTAACGGACTCATCAGATTGATCCTTTTTTGTTTGCATACCAGCTACAAAATAACCAGAATTTTTCGCTGGATAAAAATAGCTTGAAACACTATAGGCAAGTCCTCTTTTTTCTCTGATTTCGTTCATGAGTCTGGAAACAAAGCCTCCTCCCCCCAATATGTAATTTCCAACTAATAAAGGAAAATAGTCTGGGTCTTTTCTTGATGGGCTTGTCATACCCATTTGTATATGTGCCTGTTGCGATGGGTGAGAAATTCTTATTTCTCTTTGAGATAGTTCTTGCGTTAGCAAAGAGCTTAATGGGGGAATCAATAATTTTGAAGCCCCTGTCTTCGGTAAGTTTTTAGTTAACTTGGTTCCAATTTCGATCGCTTGTTCACGACTCACATCGCCAATAATGAGAACATTCATTTGGTCTGCACGGTAATATGTTTGATGGAATTTTTTCAAATCATCAATAGATACATTTTTAATCGAATTAACGCTTTGCTCATTACCTAAAGGATTATCTCGATAAATCATTTTCTTAAATTGCTTTGCCATAATATATTCTGGCTTAGTTTGGCTTTCTAAAAGGCCGCTAATTTCGATTGATTTTTCTCTTTCCAAAATCTTCTTAGAAAATATTGGAAAAGCCAACATATCGCTTGCTTGGGATATTAATGGATTTAAAACATCTGGTGTACTGAGTGTTTTTATACGAACGGATGACATTTCTTTGCCTGATGCAAAAGAAACCATCGATCCTAATTCCGAAATACTGTCGGCAATAAAGGCTTCGTTTTTTTCGACACCATTAATTTTTGAACCCTTATTCATTAACTGCGCAGTGAAGTTAGCAACCCCAATACGATCTTTTTGATCATGTGCAAACCCTCCTGGAAAATCGATTCCAATATTAACCATTGGGATGGTTCGCGCCTCTACATAAAATAGTTTTGCGCCTGTGGGCAAATCTATTTTTTGGATCGGTAATGTTGCGAAAATATGCCCATGCATAAAAATACCTACCAGTCCAATCAATATCTTCTTGAGATTCATTTGATGAATACGCATTTTCTTTACCTTAATGTTTGATAGATGCAGATGCTGCTTGATTTGCTAATTTTTTTTGTGGATCAATTGGCTGAGGATCTAATACTCCCACAGTTAAACGATCGTCAATTAAATACTTTTTCGCCACTGCTTGTACTTGCTCTGCTGTTACAGCACGAATTTTATCTGTCAATGCATCTATTTTATTCCAAGGAATTCCTACAACTTCTAAAGAGCCAATTTCCATTGCTTGTCCAAAAACCGAGTCTCTTTTATAGATTTGTGACGCGGTTACTGCTATTTTTACGCGTTTTAATTCATCTGGTTTAATACCATTTTGAGCAATATCAGCAATGATTTTTTTCACTTCTGTCTCAAATATCGCAGGGGTTTTTCCTTTAGCGAGTACGGTACTAATCATAAATAACTGCTCACTTCTAGCAATCGCATCCGCCCCTGCATTTACTCCAGTACTAATATTTTTCTCTTTTACAAGAATACGATTCAATCTAGTATTTTGATTGCCGTCTAAGACACCTGCCAAAACTTCTAAAGCCCAAGGGTCTACAACATCAATATTTGCGTCGATCACTTTCGGGACTTTCCACCCCATCATTACAACAATATTTTCTGCTGGTGCTTTTAAATTAAATCGCTTTACACCTCTTTGTTCTGGCTCTCCTTGTATTTTTCTATCCTCTAATATCTGCTTTGGAACTTTCCCATAAGTGCTCTTAGCCAATTCAAATACTTGCTTAGGGTCAACATCACCGACCACAACTAAAATCGCATTACTTGGTGTGTACCATTTTTTATACCAATTTTGAGCATCTAAATACGTCATATTTTTTAAATCCTCCATCCAGCCAATAACTGGATTTCTATTGGGAGCAGAGTTAAAGGCGGTCGCGATGAATTGCTCGTACAACAATCCTGAAGCCTGATCATCCGTTCTTAACCTTCTTTCCTCCATGACAACTTTGATTTCTTTTTTAAACTCCTCTTCAGAAAGTACTAAATTATGCATTCTGTCTGCTTCTAAACGCATCATTTCTGGAAGATATGATTTTTCAATTTGTTGAAAATATGCAGTGTAATCATTGCTAGTAAATGCATTTTCTCTTCCACCAAGTGCAGCAACTTTTTTAGAAAACTCGCCAGGTCCTAAAGTCTTAGTTCCTTTAAACATCATATGTTCAAGAACGTGAGCTACTCCTGTTGAGCCCGTAGATTCATCAATCGAGCCAGTTCGATACCAAACCATATGAGCGACTGTTGGCGCCCTATGATCTTCCTTGACAATGACTTTTAAACCATTTTCCAAAATGGTTTCGTGAGTAAATTCTTTTTTCTGCGCATTCCCAAAATGTGGAATCAATAAAATGAAAGCACAAAAAAATATTTTCTTTAAATTGATACAAAGTCTATTGGTCTTGTATTGATTCACTGTGGATTACCTTTTTTAAATTTCATCTGTAAAATAATCTAATGTTTGGTTTACGCAAAACTTTATCATCCCTATTTAACCGCTCTAAGGTTGATGAAGAACTATTTGAATCTCTCGAAGAATCTTTGTTATTAGCTGATGTTGGCATACATGCCACACAGGAACTAATGAACAAATTACGCTCCACTTCTAAAAAAGAAAAATATACTGATCCTGCTGTACTCAAAAAACAATTAGAAATTCTTATTGCTGAACTTCTCTACCCCTTAGAGTTTAATATCAATCCATTAAATCAGCATACCCCTACTCACACCCCTGAAATTTGGCTCATTGTCGGTGTTAATGGCGCAGGTAAAACCACAACTATCGGTAAATTGTGCCATGCACTCCAAAATCAAAATAAAAAGGTTTTATTAGCCGCTGGAGACACTTTTCGGGCTGCCGCAAAGGAACAATTGGGGGAATGGGGGAGGCGCAACGAGGTTGAAGTTATCACCCAATCCAGTGGTGATGTGGCTACGGTTGCTCATGACGCTATAGGTGCAGCTCTTGCTAGACAAGCCGATATATTGATTATCGATACGGCAGGTCGACTGGCAACTCAATCCAATTTGATGGAAGAGCTCAAAAAGGTCAAAAGGGTTATCCAAAAATTAATCCCTAGTGCTCCACACCAGACTCTTTTAGTTCTAGATGGAAATACAGGTCAAAATGGCTTAACACAAGTAAAAGCTTTTCATGACGCCCTACAACTGTCCAGCCTAATCATCACAAAGGTTGATGGCACAGCAAAAGGAGGGGTTCTATGTGCAATCGCTCAGACATTGCGATCTACCCCAAATTTCCCGCAAATTATGGCTCTTGGGGTGGGTGAAAAAATGGAACAAATTCAGCCATTTTCAGCACTTTTATTTGCACAAGAGTTATTAAACAACGATTAAATAACGATACTGATTAGTCTTTAGAGCATCTCGTTATTACAATAAATTTACTTTTCGGGCGTATAAAAGAAGAACAAACATTTCTATGCGCTTAAATATGAATTAATTTACATTTTTATGCGCATAAAAATGTAAATTTAGGTATAATCGTACCACAAAATGTGGCAGGAAAATGGTACCTGTGCCGCTAATATTGCCATATTCCTGAGGGGGACAACATTGAAACGACAATTACTTGATAAGCTCATTAATTGGAAATCGCAGCCGCAACGTAAGCCATTGTTAATTGATGGGGCGCGTCAGACCGGAAAAACGTATCTACTGAAACAATTATTAGGCCAGGGATTTACTAACACGCTCCATCTCGATTTTTTGGAACGCCCTGATCTTGCCCAAGCGTTTGCTGGATCACTAGCCCCAAACGATATTCTGTCAAATATTGAATTGCTCACAGGACAAGTTTTTAATCCCACTACCGATTTATTAATACTCGACGAAATTGGTGAGTGCGAGCGTGCAATATCATCTTTAAAATATTTTGCAGAAAAAACTCCAGATTATTACATCGCTGCCAGTGGTTCTAATATCGGACTTCTCAATTCTTTTCCCGTTGGCAAAGTCGAGCAATATAATTTGCGTCCTCTGACATTTTACGAATTCCTTCTTGCTTCAAATGAACCTGCACTGATTAAAGCTTTCGAAACGCAAGTTAATAGTGCCACAGCGCACATCATATTATTTGACAAACTAACCGATTACTATTTCACTGGGGGACTACCTGAGGCAGTCGCAGCATGGTTTGCGAATCCAGACACAAGCATACTCGAACGTATATCAAACGTTACACAGATTCATGCAAACTTAGTTGAAGGGTACCGTCGCGATTTTGGAAAGCATTCAAACAAAGGCAACGCTCAATTAATTGAAGCCGTCTTCAATCAAATCCCTACTCAGTTGTCTGCAGTCATCGATGGATCAGTCAACCGTTTCAAATTCAAAGGTGTCTATCGAAATAAATCACGCTATGGTGAATTTGAAACAGCGATCAATTGGTTACACAGATGTCGCCTCGTCTTGAAAAACCAGCCGATAGAAGGAATGCCTAGGACACCGCTAGCTGCTTACCAAGAAGAAAACAAGGTTAAGCTCTTCCTGTTTGATGTAGGTCTTCTCAACAATATGCTCGGTGTCGGCTATCGCGAAATCAAACAGCAAGCATTCGAATACAAAGGCTATATCGCTGAAAATTTTGTCCAACAAGAATTGGCTGCAATCGGCATAGAACCTAGCTTTTCATGGAGTGACGCACGAGCAGAAATTGAATTCATTGTCACCAATGATCAAGGCCAAATTATTCCGATCGAAGTCAAAAGTGGTAAACGCACACGCGCAAAGTCGTTGCAATCATATATTGAAAAATGCCGACCACATAAAACAATTAAACTCACTGGAACGCAAGGCTCAACAGAGATAATGCAAACTCATATCGTGATGCCGCTTTACTATGTACAATATTTGCCAACTCGCCTGCAATAATAGTTCTAGGTTCTGTCGTATTAAGGTAATTCATCAACATTTTCTATAAACTTCTAATACTCCAGCTTGGTAGTATTGTCTTAAACTACATGATGATTTGTGGTAGCCTTAACAGTTCCAAGATATGTAACGAAAGTTTTAAGATAGATGAATATGGTAATGAAATTCATAATATTAACTATATTTATCAATCACTTAAGTCAATAAAATATTCTAGCACTCTACTGAAATGAGTGCTAAAATATTCGTATGAATAAATTAATCATTCCGGCAACGAGTCCTAATATATCCAATGGGATTATTCCGATCATGCCTACCCTTCCACAAGGTGGAGTCGGTAATCTTGATGCTTACATTTCTGCAGTAAACCAAATGCCGATGTTAACTGCGGCTGAAGAAATTCAGCTGGCAAAAGATCTTTCTGAAAAAAACGACTTAGAGGCTGCTCGTAGGCTTGTTCTTAGTCATCTCCGAGTAGTTGTTTCTGTTTCTCGGCAGTATTTGGGCTATGGCTTACCCCATGCTGACCTGATTCAGGAAGGCAATATTGGTTTAATGAAAGCTGTGAAAAAGTTTGACTTGTCTCAAGGGACTCGTCTAGTCTCTTATGCTATCTATTGGATTAAAGCTGAGATTCATGAATTTATTCTTAAAAACTGGCGCTTGGTAAGAGTTGCAACAACCAAACCTCAACGTAAACTTTTTTTCAATTTAAGAAGTAATAAACCTCATTTAAATGCTATGTCAGATGAAGAAATTAACGCCTTGGCAAAAGCTTTAGATGTGAAAGCAGATGATGTTCGTCATATGGAAATTCGCTTAGGTGGGCATGATGTGCAATTAGAGCCGGATCATGACGAAGATAGTCCAAAAGAAATTGGTGCCTGGATGTCTGATTCGAGCCTTGAGCCAACAGAAGTTATTTCTCAAAAAGAAGCTTTAGAGCTTGAAACCTCAGGTCTTCATTCTGCATTACATGTTTTAGATGAAAGAAGCCAACGGATTATCAATGCAAGGTGGCTGTCTGCCTCCTCTGGTAAAGCTCCCTTAACGCTTCATGATTTAGCTGCTGAATTTAATATTTCTGCTGAACGTGTTCGTCAAATCGAAACTGCTGCGCTCAAAAAAATGCGCGAGCATTTCAAACAAACTAATAATTAATTTGCTCTTACGAGCTTTTTTAAATCATCAGCCAGGTTTTTTTCTCCTTGATTGTGCCTTATAAAAAGTCGTAATTGACCTTTTTTATCAATGGCAAAACTACCTGCAGTGTGATCAATGGTGTAGTACTTAGGATCTTTACCTGATACCTTTTGATAAAAGATTTTGTATCCTTTAACTACTTTTTCTAAAGCCTCAGGGCTTTGTGGACGAAGACCTAAAAAGCGAGCATCAAAGCTTGGAACGTATTTTTCTAATAACTCTAAAGTATCTCGATCTGGATCAAGCGTAATAAATGCAACTTGAACTTGATCAGCATCTTTATCCAGAAGCTCCATGACTTTTTTCATCTCAAACATCGTTGACGGACAAACATCTGGACATTGTGTATATCCAAAAAAAACCACCAACACCTTTCCCTTAAAGTCTTCAAGATATCTTACTTTACCAAGGTGATCTTGTAATTCAAATGCTGGAGAGAATGATTTAGAACCAGAAATATCTACATTAGTAAATTTGTCTTGTTGTGAGCAAGATTGCAGTGCCAATACACTGAATACGATAAGTAATAACTTAAATACTTTCAAATCAAACATAATGATCAATCAACAAAGCAACAAATAGTAATGACAAATACCAAATAGAGTATTTGAATGTTTTTTTGGCTAAAGCATCAGAATAATGAAAATACAGCTTAACAGAATAAGCTAAAAATATTCCGCCAAGAATAATTGCACTAAGTAAATAGAGTAATCCACTCATGCCATAAACATAAGGCAAAATCGAAGCGGCAAACATAATTAAGGTATATAAAACGATATGCAACAAGGTATATTGTTCGCCATGAGTGTTAGGCAACATAGGTAGTTCAGAGTTTTGGTAATCTTCACGTCGGTATAGGGCTAGAGCCCAAAAATGGGGTGGCGTCCAGACGAAAATAATTAATACTAATAACCATGCCTCAGGTGGAACATCATTAGCAACCGCCGCCCATCCAAGTGCTGGTGGCATAGCGCCAGATAAGCCTCCGATGACAATGTTTTGAGAGGTTGCGGGCTTTAAAAACCAAGTATAAATAATGGCATATCCGACAAAGGTCAAGATTGTTAACCACATCGTTAAAGGATTCGCAAAAACCCACAACATGATGGAACCCATCCCCCCTAGAGCTGCAGATAGAATAAGAATTTCAGAAGTCGTTGCCTCACCAGTAGCCGATGCGCGCCATGCAGTTCTTTTCATTTTGGCATCTACTTTTTGCTCAATTAAACAGTTAATCGCAAATGCAGCACTTGCCAGTAATAAAATTCCAAAAGAACCGCCGATCAATATTGACCATGGAACCATTCCGGGAGTGGCTAAAAACATACCAATGATTGCACAAAAAACAGCTAATTGAGTTACTCGAGGTTTAGTCAAGGCATACAATTGGCGCCATTTTGTTTTCGGTAAAGTAAGTTGAGTCATTCTGATAAAGACTTTTGAAAAGAGAGTAATAGTAACTTAGTTAAACCAATTATCAAAGCAGCAGCTCCACCAGTATGGATTAATGCTGCAATCATCGGCCATTGAAAAATTACATTAGATAAGCCACTTAAAATTTGAGCAAAAAGAACAAATAAAACGAATCTACCCCAGTATTTTGCTTCTATTTGAAAATTTAAATTTCCTGATTGTTTTATTTTTGCCAAGTAATACAAAAAGCAAGCTATCGTTAGCATTATTATCATTGCTCCCAATCGGTGTGTCCAATGAATCGCAATTAAAGCCTCGATAGGTAAATACTCCCCTGAAGAAGTTTTGCCAAGCTCTCTCCACCACGTAAATCCGTTCTGGAAGTCCATTTGTGGGATCCACTGTTCATTACACATCGGGAAACCATCGCAAGCCAATACAGCATAATTCGTGCTTACCCAAGCTCCTAATAATATTTGACTAAAGACTATAAAGATCACCAACATCGGTATTGCTTTGATAAAACTTCGAGGTTTTAGTATCTGAGAGTTTTGTTTGGTAAGTCCTGACAATACGGTAAGCCCCATGATAAAACATAACGCCAGTAAGAGATGTATCGACACAATCAGTGGCTGAAGTTTAAATGTGACTGTAAATGCACCAAACGCACCTTGTAAACATACTAGAAAAAAAAGCCCAAGGGAATATAGAAAAATACATTTACCAAACTCTTTTCTTTTGAACCAAGTCATTACCGCAAAACTGAGCATTAAGAAACCTATTCCGCTCGCAAAATAGCGGTGTAACATCTCTATCCATGCCTTAGTAACTGTTACAGGGCCAAAGGGCATTTGTTGCTCTGCTTCTTGAATATGCTCCATAGCAAATAATGGATTCGAGTGACCATAGCAACCCGGCCAATCAGGGCATCCAAGTCCAGAGTCAGTTAATCTAGTAAATGCTCCAAAAAGAATTAAATCAAAGGTTAAAAAAATTAAGAGCCATACGAAACGGTGTAAGTTCTGTAAATTACCTTTATATGCTGTAATGAGAAGCGGTATCGCCCCAATAAATATAGCAATTAGTACTAGCTGAATTATTAACGTCAAAGTCATCAAGAAAATCTTTTCAATTTAGTTGCCATACTTACCAGTAGGATTCCACTTTAAAAGTTTTTCGATATCTTTTCTCATTCTAGGAAACTCTGGAACTTGAGGATTGACGCTAAAACGCATCATGCGCTCACCTTTAGGATCTAATAAATGGATTGCATCTTTTGCATCATCCATATTCAACCATTGAGCTAATTTATTTTTACTTTCTAGATCTGTTGGCATTCCAACAATCTTTACACCAGACTGATCGTTATAGGCTTCTTGAATAGTTAGACTGACTTTTGAATTATCTGTATTGATCCATACAATTTGTACACGCTTCATTTCTCTTCCTAAAGAGGCTCTAACTTGCCTCATTAAAAAAAGTAACTTCACACATTGTTCTTCGTCTGAAGAGCACTCTTCAGCAGGCCTAGCGATAAGAAGAGTCCATTTGCCATAGACAATTGGCATTAAAGAATCTTCTGGAGCGGGCTGAACCGGAATTACTAACTGTCCATAATTGGTCTTTCCACCCGATGGCTTAATCACATAAAACGTAAAATAAGACGCAATCACAGGGGCTGCAAAGATGATTATGATTAGCCACATTTGCCACATGCCAGATTTAGCTTTTGTGGTCCTATTGACTTGACTGGCAGGAATTAAAGGTTCTTGATTTTGCATGGCACAGGTGAAATAAATACCTATTATCGCAATGATTACGATCTTTTGCGGAAAGCTGTAAATCCCCAATATAAAAAGGTCATTAAAGCTAACCCAAACCACTGAAATGCATAACCGTAATGCGTATTAACGCCTGATTTAGGAAGCGGTAAAGACTTATCTAAACCGTCATTTATTTCAGTATTTTGCTCTCGCAAGACAAAGGGTAATAATTGCTTTCCGAAAAAAGACCCTTGATCAATCAAAAGATTCTCTTGAATTTTTAAACCATCACTCGCTTTATTTTCAGCTTCTGGAGCAAGCTGATATGTTTTTCCGCTATCTGGAAAGACAATGCCTTCGATTGTGACTTTTTCACTTTGAGTCTTAACAAGGGTAACTTGATTAATTTGCTCAAAGCTCCTAGGCACCCATCCACGATTTACCCATAACACCATTTCAGGATTAGAGGTAAGTTGTAGTGGCATGATCAAGTTAAATCCTGTTGCTATGCCTGTTTTTGGGTCTTTACCTAAGGGGTGTGGTCTATTTTGAAGCCAAACACCGCGTTCAGGAATCCAATGTCCAGTGGCTCGCATCCGGTGATACAAAGCTTGATCTAATGTCCAAAGACGATCGTTGGCATTGAGCACTGGTTGCTGAGCTAGTTCAAGTATTTGTTGTGCTTTTTGAATTTTGACTTCTGCTCTGCGTAATTGCCACAAGCCTAACTCTATACCAAGAGCCACTAAAAATAACATGGCAATAAATGCAATGCGTCGATTTTTGATATCCTGAATAACTCTAGATACAATCATTAATTTATCAAGTACCCTATTATGAAAATTATTATCCCTATTATCTTTTTATGTATTTTAGCTAGTCTTGGCTCTGCACTTTTTTTTATGATGCGTGATAAGGGGTCTAGTTCTAATATGGTTAGATCACTATTTATTCGTATTAGCCTGTCTTTGCTTCTGTTTGCATCCGTTTGGATAGCATATTCTTTTGGATGGATTCAAAGCACGGGAATCAAGGTCGGGCAATAAAAAACCGCTGCAGCGCAGCGGTTTTTTACATCCAATAGACTACTAAATAAAGTCCGAGCCACACAACGTCAACAAAGTGCCAATACCAAGCAGCGCCTTCAAATCCAAAATGATTATCAGCGGTAAAATGGCCTTTGATTAAACGACGCAGAACCACTGCCAGCATAATGGCGCCTAATGTAACGTGAAATCCATGAAATCCTGTCAACATGAAAAATGTTGAGCCATAAATACCAGAGGTCAACTTTAAATTTAACTCAGAATAGGCATGAACATATTCATATACTTGGAAACATACGAAAACAAATCCCAAAGCAACAGTGAGTGCTAACCCTGTAATTGCTTGTTTACGATGATTTTCACGCAAGGCATGATGTGCCCATGTAACAGTTAATCCTGAGGTTAAAAGAATTGCTGTATTAATCGTTGGGATAGGCCAAGGCCCCATCGTTTGAAACTTTTCAACTAGACCTCCAGGTCCTGCATTCGGCCAAGTAGCGGCAAAATTAGGCCAAATTAACTGATTATCGATATCACCAAGCCAAGGCATCGCAATGCTTCTCGCATAGAACAATGCTGAGAAGAATGCTCCAAAAAACATAATCTCAGAGAAGATAAACCAACTCATTGACCAACGATAAGAAACATCCACGTTGACGCTATTCAGGCCACTTTCAGACTCGCGGATTGCATCACCAAACCACTGATAGAGAACAAACAATGTCCACACAGTACCAGCTAAAGTTAAATATGCGGCCCAATCATGACCATTAACCCATTGAGACATACCAAGACCAAAAGCCAATAAACCAATACTTGCACGTACTGGATGTCTAGATGGCTCAGGCACATAGTAATAGGGTGCTTGAGTTGTCGATGAGGACATAATGCTCTCCTAAAAAATAAACTAAAAAAAATTATTTTGCTAAAACTGCTTTAACTACTAAAAGAAGGATTGTCATAAAAATAACTACCCCTACCACACCTGCAATTATTACATGAACAAACGTCAAAGAAGCCATATCTTCCTCTTGTCCGCTACCTTTCCTAACGCCTAAAAAACCCCACATGACAGCTCTCATAGATTTGAAAAACCGCATCACTTCATTTTCATTTGTCATTCAATACCCTATATTTTAGACGGTTTTACTTCACCTCTAACTACAGGTGTTGCTCCTTGAATTTCAAAAAATGTATATGACAAAGTAATTGTCTTGACGTCTTTAGGTAAGTTCTTGTCGACTACAAACATAACAGGCATTTGACGAGACTCTTTAGGCTGTAGGGTTTGTTGTGAAAAACAAAAACACTCTATCTTTGTGAAATGATTTGTTGCAACCTTAGGTGCATAACTAGGTATTGCTTGCGCAACTATAACTTTATTCTGTTCGTTGACAACCTCATAAGTAATTTGATTCAATTCGCCAGGATGAACTTCCATATAATTTTTAACCGGCCTAAAGCGAAGAGGCCCTTTTGAATTGGAATCAAACTCTATCGTAATCGTTCGTGTTAAATCGACTTGAGAACTATCTTTTGCAGGTTTTTGAGCCCCAAAGGCGCGAATACCGTATTCATTTTTATTTGTTACAACATTAATTCCAGTAATCTCACAAATTGCTTTATAAGCTGGAACTAAAGCATATCCAAAACCAAACATAAATAAGGCTACTATAAGTAGCCTGATAAGCATTTGACGGTTAAGGGAAGTTATTGAAAACACGTTTAGTTATTTTTAACCAAAAATTATTTTTTTAAGAATAATTGCTACAAAAAAAGTAATGGCAATACTAATTAAAGTAAATGCCATTCTTTTGTTTGTAACCGATGTTTTCTCCATTTAAATTATTTTACCGTTGGAGGAGTTTCAAATGTGTGGAATGGGGCAGGTGATGGGATTGTCCACTCTAAACCTTCAGCACCTTCCCATGCTTGTGCTTCAGCCTTTTTACCACCACGATATGTTGGTAAAACAACTGCTAAGAGGAAATACAACTGTGATAAGCCAAAACCAAGTGCACCTATAGAAGCTACCGCATTAAAGTCGGCGAATTGAACTGGATAGTCAGCGTAGCGTCTTGGCATCCCTGCAAGACCCAAAAAGTGCATAGGGAAAAAGGTGAGATTGAAAAATATCATGGAACTCCAAAAATGGATTTTGCCACGTGTTTCATTCACCATGTAACCAGTCCACTTAGGTGCCCAATAGTAGAAACCTGAGAACATTGCAAATAATGAACCAGCAACTAAAACATAATGGAAATGAGCAACTACATAGTAAGTGTCTTGAATACCAATATCAATTGGTGCCATCGCACAAATTAATCCAGTAAAGCCACCCAAAGTAAACACGAAAATAAAACCAATTGCCCACAACATTGGAGTTTCAAAAGTTAATGAACCCTTCCACATCGTTGCAATCCAATTAAATACTTTAACACCCGTTGGAACTGCAATTAACATCGTTGCGTACATGAAGAATAGTTGTCCAGTCACTGGCATACCAGTAGCGAACATGTGATGAGCCCAAACGATAAATGACAAAATCGCAATAGAGGATGTTGCATAAACCATGGAACTGTAGCCAAACAGTTTTTTGCGTGCGAATGTAGGAATAACTTCACTAACGATTCCAAATGCGGGAAGAATCATAATATAGACTTCTGGGTGTCCGAAGAACCAGAAAATATGCTGATACATGACTGGATCACCACCACCTGCAGCTGCAAAGAAACTCGTACCAAAATGACGGTCCGTTAACACCATAGTGATAGCACCAGCAAGAACAGGCATCACGGCGATCAATAAATAAGCAGTAATCAACCAAGTCCAACAAAACATCGGCATTTTCATTAATGACATTCCAGGAGCACGCATATTAAGGATGGTTACGATAATATTGATGGACCCCATAATGGAAGAAGCTCCCATTAAGTGAATCGCAAAAATAGTCATATCCATTCCAGGGCCCATTTGCACTGAAAGTGGCGCATAAAGGGTCCAACCAGCAGCAGTAGCGCCGCCAGGTGCTAAAAATGAACCAAATAACAAGAGTCCTGCAACAGGCATAATCCAGAAACTAAAATTATTCATCCTCGCAAAGGCCATATCTGATGCCCCAATTTGCAATGGAACCATCAAGTTAGCAAAGCCCACAAAGGCCGGCATAATGGCCCCGAAAACCATAATCAAACCATGCATTGTAGTTAATTGATTAAAGAATTCGGGTCTTAGGAACTGAAGACCCGGCTGAAATAATTCCAAACGAATTAATAATGCCATCGTACCGCCAGCAAACAAATTTACCAATGCAAAAATTAAATACATGGTTCCAATATCTTTGTGGTTCGTGGCAAATAGCCATCGACGCCAACCATGAGGCATGGCATGTGCATGGTCATCATGACCGTGATGTGAATCGTGCGCTGTAGTAATAGTTGTCATTATTATTCCAATATCTTTAATATGAATTTAATTTATTTTGTTGCTGCTCTTGCCGCAACAAAGTCGCTTGGCTGAATAACCTCACCTGTTTTATTGCTCCAAGAGTTGCGTGTAAAAGTCATCACAGCAGCCAGTTCAGTATCAGATAACCTACCCCAACTTGGCATTGCATTTTTCCCTTTAAGCAGTATTTGATATTGACCTTCTTTAGGACCAAGTACAACTTTGTCACCATCTAAAGCCGGGAAAGCACCGCCACCTTTGCCGTTTGGTTGGTGACATACAGAACAATTTGCCGCATATACTTTTGCACCACGATCTTTTAACTCTTCAAGTGTATAAGTTTTAGAAGGGTCGTCAGCAAGTGCGGCTAATTCTTTTTTCTTAGCGGATACCCAAGTTGAATAATCTGCATCAGAAACAACTTTCACAACAATCGGCATGAATGCATGTTCTTTTCCGCACAACTCAGAACACTGTCCACGATAAGTTCCAATTTTTTCTGCTTTAAACCATGTATCTCTGACGAATCCAGGGATTGCATCTTGCTTAACACCAAAGCCTTGAACTGTCCAAGCGTGGATTACATCATCTGCAGTAGTAATCACACGAATTTTTTTGTTCACAGGAACAACTACTTCATTATCAACTTCCATCAAATAGGTATTTGATTTTTCTTCTAGGTTATTAATTTGCTCACGCGGGGTGGATAAAGTTGAAAGGAAATTAATGCCTTCACCCTCACCTTTGATATATTCGTATCCCCACTTCCACTGATATCCAATCGCCTTAATCGTGATATCCGCATTGGTCGTATCTTTCATTGCAACTACAGTTTTAGTTGCAGGGAGTGCCATACCAATTACGATCAGCAGTGGAATAATCGTCCAAATGATCTCAACCGTAGTACTTTCATGGAAGGAAGCAGCCTTATGTCCTACTGATTTTCTATGTTTAATGATCGAATACAACATCGCACCAAAAACAACGACAAAGATGACTGTACAGATAATCATCATGAACCAGTGTAACCAATGAATATCTTCCATAATTTTGGTCACAGGCGCAGCAAAGTTTAGCTGTCGAACAGCTGGGCCACCAGGCATATCAGAATATGCAAAAGATAGAGGACTAAAAAGAAGGCTCAAAAGGCCCGCAAAACAAAGTGAAACATTGCGCTGTAATTTCATTTTCTTCCCAAAATTGAAGATTTTTATAATTTGATTTCTTATTATATTATTTTTTTATTAATAAACACGGGCATGTATTGAATTCTGTTGTTTGAAAAGTAAGTAAGCGCTAATTTTTATAGGTTTTTTTAATGCTTTCTGGGGATATTCTTGTTACGCCAGGCTCTTTTTTCGGAACCTTCCATGCATGGCCGTAAACAACTTCCATTGTCAAAGCCATTTTTTGATGGTCTTTCTTCATTTGGGCTAATTGTTGATTGAGATTTTGTACATTTGCCAAATGACTATCAGCCGCATGAATTGAAAGTAAATCTCTTAATAGTAATTCACTATTTTCATACTCTAAATTCAGATATTCCATGTTCATAACAGGATCAGCAAAGCTAGACTGGATTAAAAGATCTCCTATCTCATGCATATCTGGTCCTATATGACCACCCTCTAAGCCTAGATGAAAATACTCTTTTCCAGTATCAGGACCTAAATAATTAAACATCATCAGGCCCTGATTGTTAAGGCATTTACCAACTTTTAAAAAAAATTGAGGATAGTTCTCGACTGATTGTTGCAAGGGGCCCGCCCAAACAAAATCAAAATTAGCCAAGTCCAATTCATTTTCAAAGTCTAGAAATGAAATCGTTTTTTTCTTAAAAGGATTTATAGAGTTTAGAAAATTTTTTTGTTGAAAACTTTTTTGATCTGACCATATATCTGCCTGAGGGTACTTTTCTGAGAAATAACTAAAAGTCCGTTGATCAAAATGTCCTAATAAAAGAATCTTTTTGGGATCGATTTTGATAAATGGCAAATTTTGAGCCATTCTTTCAGAAATTTCTGACGTCAACCATGACCAAAATTGATTGTGAGTGGTGTTTAAATACTTTGTCATGATCAGAATAATAACTGCTTTAAGTTTACAAAGATTGCACAACATATTGAGTCAAATCATTCGCCTTTTATTTCCGAGCTGTTGTGCGCTTTGCCAACTCAGACAGCGCGATGCTATCTGCGAGGCTTGCATACTGAAGCTTCGAAACCAGTCAATTCATATGAGATGCATTATATGTGGGAGACCTCATCAAACATGGGTTTGTAAATCCTGCCAATATGCAAAATGGTCTTTTGATCAATCTCTAGTACTATGCGATGAGTCTAGTCGTTTAATTCCTTTTATAAAGGACTGTGATGAATACGGGCAAATCAAGCATCTTCCAGCCATTTTTTACGCTTGGCTTGTTCTTAATTTCAGGAAAATGCCACCTGTTGATCTTTTAATTCCACTTCCAGAGCTTTTTTCTAGGTCGAAAGCCCGTGGCTTTTGGTTTGCTCTTATTCTTGTCAAAAAATGGAGTCGACTGACCAGGACTCCCTACAATAAAGACTTAATTGGTATTGAGGCAACAGCTTCACAATGTGTAGAAATGAATATAGCCTCATATTATTTAAAACCTAGATATTTAAGTGCTGATTTATTGCAGAATAAAAGAATTGTAATTGTGATGCCATTGATGCAAAGTAAATATGTTTTACATCTATTAGCCTCTCAATTAAAAAGTCATGGTGTGAGATGGGTCGCTTATTGGTCCTTAACTCGAAAAACCTAAAAAGGATTATTACTCATGTTTCATATTGTTCTTGTTCATCCAGAAATTCCACCAAATACTGGAAATATTATTCGTCTTTGTGCAAATACTGGATGTACGCTTCATTTAATAGAACCTTTGGGATTTCCGCTAGAAAGTACCCGATTAAAAAGGGCTGGACTTGATTATCATGAATTTGCGAATTTACAAGTTCATCGTCATTGGCAAGAATTTTTGGATTTAGAAAAGCCTAGTCCTAATCACCTCCATGCACTAACGACAAAATCTACTCATTCATTTGGAGCGGCAAAGTTTCTGCCAAATAATTATTTAATATTTGGCTCAGAGACAAAAGGTCTTCCTCAAGAAATTCGTCAAGCGATACCGAGCAACAATCATTGGCGCTTGCCGATGATGCCAAATAGTCGAAGTCTAAATTTATCTAATACGGTAGCGATTGTTGTCTATGAGGCATGGCGTCAAAACAACTTTACTGGTGGACAATAGTTTTATTCTTGTTTCGGATCTCTTGACATGATTTCCGCAACCGCCTGCTGCGGGTTTAATTTTTGATTAAGAACTTTAACAACTGCTTGCACAATTGGCATATCTACTTGATGGGTATTTGCAAGCTCTAAAACCGCATTTGCGCATCTTACACCCTCAGCAACATGGCCTAAACCATTTAATATCTCTTGCAAAGATTGTCCTTGAGCTAATGCTAGTCCTACACGTCGATTTCTGGATAAGTCTCCCGTGGCCGTAAGTATGAGATCTCCGAGCCCTGTTAAACCAGCAAAAGTCTCTGGTTGAGCCCCTAGGGCGATTCCTAGTCTAGTCATTTCAGCCATACCTCTCGTAATCAAGGCAGCCCTTGCATTAAGTCCTAAATGAAGCCCGTCAGCGATTCCGGTAGCAATCGCTAAAATATTTTTAATAGCACCGCCTAACTCCACACCTATCACATCATCTGTTGCATAAATACGCATATTGTCGTGGTGGAAGGCATGTTGGGTCATTAGGCATAACTCTTGACTTGAACTCGCGATAGTTAAGGCACAGGGCATGCCTTTAGCGACTTCAATAGCAAAGCTAGGACCTGAAAGAATGCCTACACTGATATTTTTTGACTGAGGATATTGCAAAAAAACTTCAGTCAGGATTTCATGGGATAGTTTTCCATTGTCTGGATCAATACCTTTACATAGCCAAACCCAATATTTAGGAAAATGACCAAGCGCCAATATATCTTGAGCAATATCTTTTAATCCCGAAAATGGTGTTGCAATAACCAATAAATGATTGGGCTCATTGGGCATTGCAAAGATATCTTGCCAACAAGTATCGATTTTTAAGTTTTTAGGCAGCGCAACATCGGGGAGATATCGTTTGTTTTCACCATCAGCTCGAAGCACTTGTGCTTGAACTTCTAGCCTTGGACATAAGGTTATTTGATTCGTGTGCGCTGAGGACTTTGCCGCATGTGTTGCCATTGCAGTTCCCCATGAGCCGGCACCAATAATGGTAATTTTCATGGGGGTAGTGATAGCTTCCATTTGCTAATTGGGTAGAATAATTCCTGATTCTGCGGTTTCGTTATTAGCAGCCATCAAGCGTTGTTCATACAACTGATGGAAGTTTATCTCTGATAAATGAATCGGCTGGAATCCTGCTCTTCCAATAAGATCAGCAATGTTTGATCTCAAGTATGGATAAATAATGCTTGGGCAGGCAATCGCTAACATTGGCTCAACTTGCTCTGCCGGAATATTTTTTAATTCAAAAATCCCAGCTTGTTGGGCCTCTACAAGAAACAATACTTTATCTTCTACTCTAGTAGTGATATTACCAATTACGATGACTTCGAAGAGATCTCCTTGTAATTGACCAAATTGAATATCTATCTGAATTTGTACTTTAGGCTCACCCGGCGTTAAAAAAATATCAGGTGCATTTGGTTGTTCTAAAGAAATATCTTTTAAATAAAGTCTTTGAATTTGAAAGATTGGGTTTGTGTTTTCCTGTGGAGCAGAGTGATTTGAAGTTTCTGACATTCAATTTCCGTTCTTAATTAATCAATTATTTTTGTAGTAATGGGTCTAACTTGCCAGCCTTGTCTAAGGCAGATAAATCATCAAATCCCCCGACATGAAAGTCCCCAATGTAAATTTGAGGTACTGTTCTTCTACCAGTTCTAGTCATCATTTCTTCGCGCTTGACAGGGTCCGAATCAATCAAGACCTTTTCAATCTCAGTGACTCCCTTTGAAGCAAGTAATTTTTCCGCCATTCTGCAATAGGGACATACTTGGGTGCTATACATCAATACATTTGGCATATTTTCTCCAATTACTTTACCAATGGCAGGCCAGCAACATTCCAAGCTTTAACCCCACCCTCAAGACAAACAACGTCGGCATAACCTTCTTTTTGTAATTTTCCAACATAGGAAGCAGACTTTTGACCAGTTTCACAGACCAAAATAAGGGGAACCGACTTATCAAGTCGGATTCCAGCCAAATTTGATATCAAATCTTGGGCATTTACTTGCCTTGCACGCGCAATATGGCCAGTTTGATAGTCTTCCTTCGCTCGTATATCTATAATATTAGCTTTATTACGATTTATTAATTGAGTTGCAATTGCTGGGGAAACACCTACTTTTCCTTGAATTAAACCCTGTAAATTAGGGGCTAAAAGCAATGCGCCGCTTACAAGCATTAAGGCAAGTAAGATAAGATTATTTGTATTTGATATGAATTCCATTTAACAATTATAGAATGATGTTATGAAACAGTTAGTTCTTATTCGTCACGGCGAGTCTTCCTGGAATCTAGAAAATCGATTCACAGGTTGGGTAGACGTTGATTTAACGCCAAAAGGCGCTCAACAAGCCATTGAGGCTGGCCAAAAATTAAAGGCTGAAGGTTACACATTTGATATTGCCTATACCTCTGTTTTAAAAAGGGCTATTAAAACTCTATGGCATGTTCAAGAGCAGATGGACTTAATGTGGATTCCGACCGTTCATAGCTGGCGCTTAAATGAACGTCATTATGGTGCCCTTGCTGGGCTAAATAAAGCCGAAACAGCTGAAAAATATGGCAATGAGCAAGTGCATATCTGGCGTCGATCATATGATGTACCCCCTCCAATGCTTGAGGAAAATGATCCTAGAAACTCCTTTTCTGACCCCAGGTATGCTAAATTAAAGCCCGAAGAAATTCCCCGGGGGGAATGTTTGAAAGATAATGTACAACGAGTATTGCCTTTATGGCATGAATCCATTGCTCCCTCTTTAAAGTCGGAGAAAAAAATTGTGATTGCTGCCCATGGGAATAGTATTCGCTCTTTAGTCAAATACATTGACCAAGTGTCTGACTCAGACATTATGGAAGTAAATATTCCGAACGGGCAACCACTTGTTTATGAATTCGATGATAATCTAAAGCCTATTCGCCACTTTTACTTGGACTAAACCATGCGTCAACTATTTAAAAACATTCTGTGGGTTTCATTTGGTGCTTTAGCTGGTGTTGTGGTGACATGGCAACTTTCTGCTACTGCACAGCAATCTGGTGCACTTCCTCTAGATGAATTAAGACTCTTTTCTACCGTATTTGGAAGTGTAAAACGTGATTATGTAGAGCCAATTGATGACAAAAAACTCATCACAGATGCTGTAAAGGGTATGGTAAGTAGTTTAGACCCTCATTCTGCTTTTTTAGATAGTAAAGATTTTTCCGAGATGCAAGAGCAAACCCAAGGAAAATTTGCAGGTCTTGGTATTGAAATCTCCTCAGAAGATGGCTTAGTCAAAGTCATGAATCCCATTGAAGATACTCCTGCTGCCAAAGCTGGTTTATTGGCGGGGGATTTGATTACTCGCTTAGATGACAAACCAGTGCGGGGGATGACCTTGGACCAAGCGGTACGGAAAATGCGTGGCGAGCCTGGAACTAAAATCACTTTAACGATTTACAGAAAATCTGAGGAAAGAACTTTCCCAGTGACAATTACTCGTGCAGAAATCAAGGTCCAGTCAGTTAAAAGCAAGCTACTTGATGACAACTTACTTTGGGTGAGAATCACTAGCTTCCAAGAACGTACCGTTCCTGATTTGGCAAAGAAGATGTCTGAAGCATATGCACAAAATCCTAATTTAAAGGGAATGATCTTAGATCTTCGCAACAATGGTGGTGGAATCCTTCAAGGCGCTGTAGGTGTAAGTGCTGCCTTTTTGCCACAAGGTTCAACGATTGTTTCAACAAAAGGCCAATCCAATAATAGTAAGCAATTGTATAAAGCTGAGCCTGAAAACTATAAGCTATCCGAGTCTTCAGACCCTCTTGCCGGAGTTCCAGATGCGTTTAAAAAAATTCCTTTAGTAGTTTTAACAAATGCATATTCTGCCTCTGCCTCTGAAATCGTGGCTGGGGCTTTACAAGACTACAAACGTGGCACGATTATGGGTAAGACTACTTTCGGTAAGGGGTCCGTTCAAACAGTCCGTCAGATCTCATCGGATACTGCTCTTAAAATAACGACCGCGTATTACTACACGCCAAGTGGTAAATCTATTCAGGCCTATGGAATCAAGCCAGACATTGCTGTTGATCAAAATGCCGATGGTGACCCAAATGATGTTTTAATCTCTCGAGAGGTAGATAGCGAAAATCATTTAAGAAATAAGCAAAAGTCTGAAGACAAGCTTATTATCGAACGTGAAAAAAGACGCATGGATGAGTTACAAATCTTAGAAGAAAAAAATTCAAAAATGACGCCGGAAGAAAAAGCTAAAGAAAAGGCAAAGAGGGGGCCTGAGTTTGGGTCTCCAGAAGACTTTATGTTGACTCAAGCGAAAGCCTATTTAACTGGCAATACGGTTATTCGCTCAAAGTCAAAACTTGAATAATGTCCTTTAACGCTTATGGATGATCTTGAGCTCCTTCGATATTCAAGACATATCCTTTTAGATGAGATTGGGATTGAGGGTCAACAACAGATTCATGACTCTCATGTACTAATTGTTGGTGCCGGTGGTTTGGGCTCTGCCTGCGTCCCTTATTTAGCAGCTGCTGGAGTTGGAACTCTGAGTATCATGGATCATGATGTTGTAGAGTTAACGAACCTTCAACGGCAAATTATTCATACTTCAAATGCTATTGGCAAATCCAAAGTGGCT
>Ga0214921_10001263_pt1 | contig 43679 bp, 56 predicted proteins | sample LL1505_MetaG_FD_177992 | JGI IMG/M metagenome (GOLD analysis project Ga0214921, IMG submission 177992) | Freshwater microbial communities from Lake Lanier, Atlanta, Georgia, United States - LL-1505 | ecosystem: Environmental > Aquatic > Freshwater > Lake | place: USA: Georgia | collected...
TGCTGGTCCTGCTGCTGGTCCTGCTGCTGGTCCTGCTGCTGGTCCTGCTGCTGGTCCTGCTGCTGGTCCTTCTACTGATGCTCCTGCTGACGCTCCTGCTGACGCTCCTTTTGCTGATGCTGCTGATGCTGAGACTTTTGCTGCATCAACTTTTGCTTTATCTGATGCAGCTTTTGCTGCCTTTGCTGCTTGCTTTGTATCAGTATCATCTTTTCCTATACTTTGTAATAAATATGATACTAAATTTAAATCTAAAACTGCATTATTTAATCCAGCACTTACTAATAATAAGTATTGATTTATTAGTGGGTCTGTTTGACCCGGCTTTTTTTTACAATCGCCTGCATTAGTTTTTGCAGTTTTTCCACATTCTTTTATATAGGTTAATTGTTCTGGTGTGATAGTACTCTTAGTTGTCTCCACAGACCCTACATTTGTGTATTCTTTAATAAAACCAAGTATCTGATCCTTTTCTTTTTCTTTAAATGAAATAATCTTATCTACAAAGTCCCTTAAATTTTCATAATTTCCATTTTTTACAATTGAATAAGCAAGTAAAGGAGTGATTGACATTATATTAATACAATTAAAAAAAACTAGAATTTATAACTCGTCCATCTTTCATTGAAATTTTACGGAATGCAGGATCAATATCATCATGAGAGACAATAATCACTGTTTTTCCTACAGATAGTTTTTTAATCGTAGAAATCATTGCTAATTTATTAGTTGGATCTAAAGCCGACGTTGGTTCATCTAAAATAAGAATTGCAGATGGTCTATAAATAGATCGTATAAGCCATACAATTTGTCTCTGTCCTCCAGATAAACTATTTCCCTCAACTCCAACCATTTCATCCATTTTTTTCTCAAATACATCTTTTACATCTATTTTTAAATCATCCATTAATTGCAATACTTCTTCTTTGGATGGTGCAGGATCTAAACCATAGACAATATTTTCATATAATGTTCGATTGAATAATTTAGGTTTTTGTGGAATATAAAATATTTTGTCTCTTAAATCTTTATTAGAGACATTATTTATACTTACGCCACCAATCGTAATATCACCCATTACTAATGGTTGAAATCCCATGATTAATTTAACAATAGTTGTTTTACCACTACCTATTTCACCTACAAAGGCAACTTTCTCTCCTTTTTTAATTCGAACATTCACATTCTCTAAAACAAATTTATCACCATATTTATGATATACTCCAGATGTAACAATGTCTCCATTGACAAAGGTTGTCTCATTTGTTTTCATGGATTTGTTTGTATCACTAATAGCATTAAAATATATTTCTGCATCCTTAATTTGACTATATACGCTTGCTAATTTTCGAGCAGATCTTTGTGATGCTTCATACAATCGAATAATCGAAAATGTAATAATAAAAGAACTAATGAGTTTTTCAGCAGTAATTTTTTTCTCTTTGTACGCTCTGTATATAAATGTATTCATTACAACAAATAAACCAATTGTAACACACGCCCAAAAGGCATTGCCTTTCACATACAACCAAATAGATTCAGATAAATATCCTTTATATGATTTAAATGAATCTGAAAGGAATAACTTATTTTCTTTATCTTGTTGATTAAAAATGTATATTGATACCATATTATTAAAACAATCCACTAAATATTCATACATTTGATCTTGTGTTTTATTCATGTTCATATCTGTCTTAATGAATTGTTTGAATATGAAATACATAAAAATATAATTCACTACTACAAAAAAGGAATATGCACAAACAGTCGCTACAGACACAGTGGAGTAATGATAAAATGCGGTTACCAATACAAAAAATTCTTTCAAAAACTCCAAACGAAACACATCAAGATAATCAAATAAAACAGTTGGCAATTTTATTATTTTTGATAATATTTCTCCAATATGAATATTTTCAAAATCTAATTCATAATTATCAATAATAAATTCAAAAATTGTTCCTGTTGCATATTCTGCAAAATTTGGCACGATTAAGTACTGAAAATACAATACAAGCCCATCAAATATCCATGAAACTGAAAATATTGCAAGTAAAATTTTAATATAATGTACAAAGAGCGATTTATTTTTATCCTTGAAAGAATTTATCACTTTACCATAATAATCGGGAATCAAAACGTGGTGTATTGGATAAAGAATAAGTGTATTCAAGAAAAAAAATATAAATAATATTTTGTGTGACCCTATAAATGAAAACAAAATTTCATGAATACTAATTCCCATTATATTCTGAGTATAAGATATTTCAATAAATCAATCATTTAAAAATCAAACATTCAAAAATCAAAATCATATTCAGTCAGTTTACCATCTTCAAATCTTATTTTTCTAAATGACGAATCAATTTTATCATGAGAAACAATAATGACCGTTTTTTGAACAGATGTCTTTTTAATAATAGAATTTATTAATTGTTTATTTGTTGGATCTAATGCTGATGTAGGTTCATCCATAATTAAAATAGAAGCAGGATGTAATAAAGCTCTTAATAACCATACCATTTGTCTCTGACCTCCAGATACTGAATTTCCTTCGACACCAACTTTTTCATCCAAATCCATTTTGAAATGGATATCGTATAACTTCATAATATCTAAAATTTTTTCTTTAGATGGTTTACTGGTCATACCATAAACAATATTTTCATATAATGTTCTATTGAACAATTTCGGTTTTTGTGGAATATAAAATATATTTTTACGTATATCATCATCTGTCATATCATTTACGCTGACACCTCCAATGGTAATTGAACCCATGACTAATGGTTGATACCCCATGATTAATTTTACAAGAGTTGATTTTCCACTACCTATTTTCCCTATAAACGCAACCTTCTCTCCTTTTTTGATGGTCATTGAAATATTTTCTAAAACAAAATTATCTGAATCCTCCTCAATCGTTTCATATTGTTTCGGTTCTACTGCATCGTGTTTGTATTTATGATAGACCCCACTTATAATAATATCTCCATCCTTGAATGATTTTTGTTCTGTTTTTGGTTTTAAACTCTTATTTTTTTCTGCAAGATCATTAAAATAATCCTCTACGTTATATAGTGTACCATAGACCTCAGATAAATCCCATGCAGAATCAATTGCTTTTTGATACACACCTAAAATAGACCAAGTGATTACAAAACTACTTACTAATTGATTTGAGGTAATTAGTTTTTTTTTATAAGATATATAAAGTATATAATTCAATATAACAAACATTGCTATATTTACAATAGCCCATAAACCAAATGACCACAAATAATATATATATGTTTCACCAAATATTTCTTTGTAATCTGCAAACGAATATTCATAAAATCTCTTTTTTTCGTATTCTTGTTGATTTAAACTATAAACAGATGATATATTTTGCATTGTATCATTCAAATTTTCATATACATTATCTTGAAATATATTAACTTTTTTATTACAACCATAAAAATATTTAAGCATTACAAAAAAATAAATATAATGAATTACAATAAATATACAAAATACAGTAACAATTGTTTTAGATATGGATGAATAATGTCCAATTGCTGCAATATAAATAAATAGTTGTTTCAAAAAATCAATACGAAATAAATTGCTATAATTAAATAAAATATCAGGCATTTTTGTTAATTTTGAAATAATCTCTCCTATTTTAATATTTTCAAAATCATAATTGAAATGATTTACTACCAATCCAAATATAGAACTTGTGATATATTCTGAAAAATTAGGTAAAATTAAATATTGACAATATAATACAAGTTCATCAAATATTCTTCCAATCACATATAAAAGAAGTAACATTTTAACCATGTAAACAAGATCATGGCCATCTTTAAAGGAAGAAATTACTTTGCCATAATAATCAGGTATGTATATATTTATTAATGGATATGATATAATCGTAACTAAAAGATAAGATATGACTGTGAATTTGTGTGTATATGTAAATTGAATTAAAAGTTCATGAATTGAAATCATTATATAATTATATAGTATGGATAATTTTATATTAGCGGAAAAAGATTATAAAAAAGATAAAAAAATGAAATTAGAGACACAAAAGAGAAACGAAAAAATATATAAGGAAGACAAAAAATATGAAAAAGAAATGGTTGTATATAAAGAAAAAACAGCACAAAAACACAACTTATTTCAAAAAGATTTGTTTCATATCAGAGAGAATGGAGATATTAAATTAAATAAATGGATCATAACACAAAAAGATCCAATTATTATATTTCTTTCTGAATTTATTGAAGGAACAAAAGTTTCAAAAGAAATGGAAAAATTTCGACCAATTATTAAAACAACGCCAACTATATCTATAGATGAATATCGTAAAAAAAAGAAAATAGGAACAGTTGGTCTTGAATATTTGAAAAGATTAAAAGATAAATATGGTATTATTGTTTTGAAGGTATTATGGGCAAATTTAAATTTTTAGAATAGATTCTAATTTGTAGATTCTAATTTCTAGCTCTAAATATTTCATTGATTACGTCATATAAATATATTTCTATGCTGTAAATAAATGATAACATGAAAAAAAGAATAAACATAAAAATGATCGTCGCCAATATAGTAATTGCATCTATTGCAATATTAATACCCTTCATTACTTTATATCTTTTTGTTCGACCCGGCTGGGCCAATGTAAGTGCATTTGCAATAATATTATAAATCTTTGTACATATATATATAAATGCATTTAATGCACCTGTTAACATAGTAAACATCATATATCCAATGAAAAAATAAAGTAATACATACAAATTACCTTTCTTTTCTTTTGAAAAAAGGAAAATTATTGTAAAAATAATTCCAAATGCTGCAAAAAAGTATTTTGAAGAGTTGAATGCTATTCTCAAAAATAGTTTTACATATTTAATAATAGTTCGAATCATTTTAAAAAAAGTCTTTCGTAATCGTGTAAACAAATCATCTAATTGATGCATTCGATCATTTAATGAGGCAATATATGTTTTTAACATTGTCATTTATATTTATTGATTTAATATTTTTCTTAAAAGAGATTTTTTTAATGTTTTATCGTAATATCCACAATCGTACGGATTTTTATAATCATTTGGTAAAAAATAAGTTGAATTATTCACAAATATAACATTGACTATTTTTTGTATATAAAACATGTAAAAATATTTCTTAAACAGTACACTATTTTTTATTTCTTGTTGAAACATCATATCAATTAAATTGGATGTACTGTTCAATATTTTAATTTCATTCATCGTATCCATTTTTTCTTGATATAATTCCTTTATACGTATTAAATCATTATCACTAATATCTTTTGATTTGATATACCTTAATTCATTACGATAATTTTTTAATTTTAATATATTATTATTACGATAATCGTCTATTGTTTTAATAAATGAAAAAATATTAATATTAAAAATAATAGGATAGGTATTCATAATATTTTTGGGAATAGAAAAACGATTTATCTCTCTAATTTCTACAATTTTTCTTTTTGTTTCCAATATTTTTTCTTGGAGAGAAGATACAAGATTACTTGCAATTTCGTCTCTTTCGGTATATAAAGATTGAATAAATAGTTTTCTCTCTTCGGTTCCTGTATTATATGCTTTATCCCATATTTCTATTTTTTTTTCAATTCCATCTAGTTGCATTAATGGGTGTTGAAATAATAATACTTCTCCTGACGAAAATTCTAATATAATCTTAAGTTTCAAAAAATTATTGCTTGTAATATGATGCGATTCTGATGCTGCATCCAATTTTAAATAGTTCACAATTGCTAAAAGAAATGCAATTAGAGCATTTATTGTTGCAATACAAAATGTACCATATGAATATTTTTCACTAATACTTGAAAAAACTGTACATAAAGAAGAGAGAAAAATACATGGCAACATCAATAAATTTAATTGAAATCTACAATGATTTGCTGCTTCATTATATATGAACGCCTGAGATTTAATAAAACTTGCAATATTATCTAATGCTGATGAATACCGATGTATATCACTTACTTCATAATCCGCAGAAATCTTTTTTTTCACTTCTTCTAATGTCAATTTATGAAAATTATTTTTGTCTTCTACATCATCGTCACTATCACTATGTGCTTCCCATAAAGCATCATTTACATTCGTTTCATTTTTGAAAAAGTTTAACATATAATATAAGTTTTTAATCAAAAAATAAGAACATAAGAATTTAATAGTAAATTGTAAATTAGATATAAAGTTTGTGTCTCTTATTATATATGCTGGCAACTATGAATACGCTCACACTAACTGGAAAGATGGAGAGCGTATTTTCATTGTGCTTAAATGAAGCGTCCAAATCAAGTTTGTTATTTCGTCATGGATGTATAGCGACTTATGGTGGAAAAATTATGTGTAAAGGATGTAATACGACTACATCGTCTACAGATAATTTCATTAAAAATAGTTGTACATGTCATGCCGAAATAAATGTATTAAGACGCATGTTTCAAAAATATAAGAGACAATACAAGGAAGATAAGATTCGTAAAATATTTCGCAAAACGACTCTTTACATATCTCGATTAACAAATGCAGGAAATAGCCAAAATTCAGCACCATGTGTAGATTGTTTATCTATGATACAGCTTTTTGAAATAAAACGAATTATTTTTTATGATGGAAATGTATTCAATTGTGTAAATCCACATAATTATAAAACGGATCATTATTCTCATGGAAAATTATACGTAACAAAATCACAGGGCAATTGATTAACATTTAGATTTTTGTATTTCTATAAATTCTTTAATTGTTACAGGATGTGCACACAAAGTATTTGCTTTTACATTTTGTGGTGGATAATGTGCCTTGTCTGCAGGCAAAGGAATACATTCTTTTTTGAATATATTTGAACTATAATAAATAGTATAATTCATTTTCAATATATCTTTTTGATAATTTCCTATATTTGATTTTGTAGAACATGGGCAATTTCCATTATTTGTTTGTGCAGTAGAATGTTTAGCAGCATTACCTTTTATCTTATGTAAATGCATGTCATAGCTTGGAGGTGTACAGTCCTTAACAACCGTATATGGATATCCACGATTCAACCATTTATTTTTTGTAGAGAGATAACCATGAGTATTTTTCACAGATACGTGTGGAATATTGAACGCATCTGCACAAATATATTGGCTTTTTGTCTGTGTACCTGGTCTCAATGATGATCCATGACCAACTACTCCTGTCCCTCGATGAGGAGTTTGTGTTTGTGGAGAGCCAGTGTGTCCACCAACACGTCTTGGATTATTTAAAGAAAACCCGAGTCCTAATGCATTTTTTTGATTACTTAACTTTAATGTAGCTGCCTTTCTTTTCATTGCAATCATTATATATAAATGAAACATTTTTCTATTCCATTCTTTATAAAGTAGTATGGTTTTGTCTCAAAAATAGGTTCCAAATCAGTTTCAGTCAATTCAGTTTTCACCTTGTACAATAACAAATAATAAATAAAATAACTTATGGATTCATATACATTTGATTTATGAATACGAGAATCATTCATATTTTTTGTAATAAATTCGATGCCATTTTTATCCTTAGATTCATATGAAATGTAATCACCTTTTATGTCATACATATGTTTTGTAGTATTTAGGAATAAATGATTTTCTTGTATAATAAAATCATTGAGACAAATATGACTTATTGTGTAATCATTTTTTTCTAAATAATGAATGATATATAATAGAGAATAAATTGCATCTTCATAATTTAAAGTTTTGATATTTGTATGAGTTTTCTCAGATTTTATTTTATAAAATTTTTTTTGATCCTCATTTAGATCTTTTAATAATTTTTCAGCCATTATAAAATTGAAAGGTAAAAAATTAATATAAATTACTTACAAACAGAAAAATGTCCACACAAAAGTCGCAAAAGTCAACCTATATTCCTCCTCATCTTCGAAAAAATGCAAAAGCATTTGCTGATGCAAAAGAAGAGGACTCTTGGATAAAACCCAAAAGCAAAAAGGTTGAAAACCAAAAACCAAAAATAGAAGATTTCCCTGCTTTAGCTCCTGCTGGACCAATACAAAAATCAAAGATGGATTTTAAGGAACTCTTTGCTCGAAGGAAAGAGATAAAGAAACGTCAAAAGAAAATGAAATATGGTTGGGTTCGATTGACAAAAGATGGGATGATTGATAGTTTAACGCCCGAACAACGTGAACAAGAAAACACAGAGAGAACAGAGAGATTCATGGAACATGCAATGATAGATTTAGCTTTTCGCATAGAGCGTGATACAGAACGTCGAATGGAATATGAAGATTTAGAACCAGTTATTTTAGAAGAATATAGTAGCGAAGAAGAATATGTTTCAAGCGAAGAAAGTTATGTAGATGAAGATGAGGAAGGATATGAAAGTTAATAAGTTATAAATATCATTATTTTATATTTTTAATAGTAAATGAATATTCCAAATTATGGTTCAAATGATGATGACGATATTGAAGATGTCGATGCCATCGAAGTGGATGTAAATCTCAGTGAAAAAATAGATAAAATTTTGAATGAAACAGACATGTTTAACAAGAAAAATGTAGAAATGGTTAATATTTATTTTTTTTATTGTATTAATAAATCATTAGATGAATATACAAAAATTGTTCTTCCATTAAAAATTGGTAATTTAAGTAAAGATGATTTACTAACAAATATTTTGAAATATCGTATGTATGGTGGTAGACGTTATAATGTAAATGGTATATACGCATATCAGTTTGATACAGATATCAAGGAATTTTTACAAAATAATGTATGCAATTTAAAAGAGCATAAGCAAGTAGTTGATATAAAGTTTGACCCAATGGTTGAATTATTTCAACACTATAGTTCTATTTTTATTGTTTTGAATAATGAAAAAACAAAACATACAAGAAAAAAGAATGAAAATGAGAATGAAAAGGGTATAACACCCAAACGTAAAAGTAAAACCGCCAAGGTTGCTTAAATCTCATCAAAATTTATGTCTCCAATATCTTCATCGACCACCTCTAGAGCTGTAAATGTATTTGCAGTTTGTAATAATTTATTCTTATCTGAATCTGTATAACATTCCAAAAGATCGCATTTTGGCATTTTATCAATTACTGTTTCCCATGTTCTTAATCCAACAAGAACCCATGTTCCAGCTTTTATAAAATTAGATTGTTTATGTTTTCCACTAAATTTACCTCCAATATTACATAATCGAATAACATTATCATTGCACTGAACATGAAATTTACCTCCACCAAGCATTTTAGTTGCAACACCATATATTTCATCTGCGGATTCAGCTAAACGAACTCTTTTATTTGATACAGAATCCTTGCTCGCCCCTTTCTTTGCTTTATTTCCTCCAGTAGTATTCTTCACCATTTTTTATAATATATATTTGTTTTTTATGTAATTCAATTTTATAATGTTTTCATTTCAAAGAAAATCAAAAAAAGATTTCATGAAAGTTTTGAGACAAATGATTAAAAGAAAAACAAAAAAAAGATTAACTAAAAAATTAACTAAAAAAAGAAACAGACAAATCTTTAGATAAGTTTTCATCAAAATGTTCACTGTGTTTAATTTTAGGAGAATACAGTTTTAATAATGTTTGAATATTTTTATTCATTTCAACTACATTTGGTCTATATTTTGGAATAGGATGAATCATTAAAAGCAATAACATATACAATTCAGGAAATTCAATATTCATTTTAATATATATTTTAATTATATGCAATGATATTTTATAATAATCCCACGTATTCCACCAGGATAAGAATTTTTTAATTAGTACTTCTTTTGGTTTATTCGCATATTTTTTAAAATAACGAAAACTTTCTTCCTTGTATTGTTTACAATATTCAGAGGAAATGTCTCTAATAATATGATCGTGTAAATATTCATCAATAGTGGATTGTATTATTTCTTCAGTAATAGTATCTTTATGAACTAAGTAGCCTAACAAATGTTCTTCTATTGCAAAATATTGCCAAGTTGGTGTATAACTAAAAATAGCATTTTTTAGATAAGGCATGTTCAATTGATTGTTCAAATAAAACTTGGATGCAATAATAGATAATCCAAAATCAATGACTATTAATTTATTTTTTTCATAATCATACATAATATTACCAAAATGTAAGTCATGATGTATTATTTTAGAATCAATTAATACTTCTATTTGTTTACATAAAAAACAAAATGTTCTCATTAATTTTTGAATGCTAAAGTCAGTTTTCATATATTTTACTAATTCAGTACCGCGAATATATTTCGAATATAATAGTAAATATTTTTTTTCAATTTTTGGATCTTTTCTTTCAATCAAATCACAATCTTTTGCCATAGATTTTTTAATATTTTGTGATGATACATCACATTTTTTTTCAATTAATAAAAAACCATCTTTATTTTTTAATATAGTTGAAATATCATATTCTGTTTGACTTGTATAATCATTTTTTACAAGTTTTGTAACAAATGAAGTATCTTTTAAATCTTTTCCTTTACAATCATATGGTGGATAATATATGCATCCATATGCACCAGATGCAATAAAACGACTCTCACCTTTCATTTACATAATACTTTTTATTTTTTATTTGATAATAAATATTTTTATAACATTTCTTAACAGAATCTGAATCTTGTAAATCATTATCTTTCAAAAAGTTTTTATATGTATCGGCTGGTTTAAATGATCGGTTTGTTTGAAAATTATGATCAATATCTGCAATTATTTTAGCCAAGAATTCTTTTGGAAAATAAGTCGGCTTTCTCTTTTTTTCACTTTTTTCATTTTTTTTAATTTCATTATCAAGGAATTTTTTAATATAATAATATTTAATACTTTTAAATATTTTCATATGAATATCTCCATCATAACTGTTCGTTTTCAAAAATTCTTCTTCTTTTTGAATTAATTGAGCAATTATAATTTCTTTGATCCAAGAATCAAATTGTTCAATTAAATTTTCTTTTGAGTCAAATTTATGCATATCTGAAAATTCCATAATTTTTTTGTTTAATTCATCTGAACATTTAAAACGATGAATCGCCATTGTTAAGTATATCAAACTATTTTTCTTTTCATTCAATTTTTTACATAGGTTTAGACACAACTAAGGTCGATCTTTCTTGATGAATTTTTTCAATATTTTGAATAGAGGATATATTATGTAATATTTGAGATTCTCCATAGGATTTCATAAATTGTTTATAATCTTTTTTTGGCATCATTTCTAATAATGGACAAAAATCATTCAAATCATTTACAAAATGAACATAATCTTTATATTTTTCATTCAAATAAGTATCAGATGAAGAAATGGTAATTACTTGGCATCCACATGCAAGTGCTTTATTGATTCTATGTACTTCTAAAGAATTATTTTTATAGTATGGTAAATTAATTACATATTTTACATTTATTAATTTTTGATTTAAATCATTGAAGGTCATATGATTTCCACTGAAATCAAATTCACATACATACCCTGGGTTATTTGCTTTGAACTGATTTAATTTGAATTCTCTCTCTGGTGAATGAGCTCCACAAAAAAAGAAATCAATTTGTCTATTTTCAAATGGATTTTCTAAAATAAAAAAATCATAATAATAAAAAGAATATACCTTCATATCCATCTTCTTTTTGAATCGTTCTACATTATACTTTGACCAATCTAATATGTAATTATTTCTAAGTAATTCAATATAATATTTGTTATCAAATATATTACTTTCATATTGTTCCGATTGAATAATAATACATTTGAATTTAATATGTTCTTGTAATCCAAATAGATTAATAGCCTGATCATGTGCACCAAATACAATAATTAAATCGTTTTCTTTTGGAACAAAATCTACTACATATGGAATATTTAATCTTTTTGCTAAAATATTCGCATTTTCATTAAATATCACATGAAATGAAATAACATACATTTATTAATAAATCAGATTATAATCTTAATTATTTTACGATATTACACTTATAACATGAGATTTATAGCATTAAATTTATAGCATTAAATTTATAGCATTATAATAAATTTATATCTCTTAATATCTCTTTATGTTTTTCATAATAGGGTAATTCTACTTCAGGACAAGTTTTCCAAACATTTTTATCAACAGTATTTGTAGAATGACATATACAAATCATTACTTTTTTAATATCACTGTGACCAGTTTGCCAATGTCTCCCTTTTAAAAAATAAATAGCTTCACTACTTTGTGATTCTGCAAAAGGTTTTTCATCCCAAAATGATTTTTTATACACAAGCGTTGCTTCATTTGCCATACTTAATAAAGGATTTCTCATTGATCCTGTTTTGCCATCTGGATAAATAAATACCATATCACTTGTTCCAACAGCATCTTTTTTTTGATTTTCTAAAATAGAAATACTATGTTCAATATAAGTTGGTAAATATACATCGTCTGTATCCATATGAGCAATATAAACTCCCTTACATCTAGATGCAAGTAAATTTCTTTTTTGTCCAATTGTCATACGATCACATTTAATATAATTAATTGAATAAGGTACATTTAATTGCAGCATTTCATCATCTCCATCATCAGCAATAACAATCTCTAAAATGTGTGGATATGTTTGACACAAAATATTATATTCGATAAGTTTTTCAAACTTTTTACGATTATAAGTAGGAATAATAATAGAACATGATTTTGATGTCTGCATTATACTAAAATATTAAAAATGTTTTTAATATTATACTAATTTAATCTTGATCGATATTATTAGACCATCGCTAATACAATCAGATTTGAATACTCCTGGCCGGGTTCGAACCGGCGACATACAGTTGATAAGACTGTCGCTCTAACCAGCTGAGCTACAGAAGCGTTGATGCATACTCTTGGCCGGGGTCGAACCGGCGACAGACAGCTCATAAGACTGTCGCTCTAACCACTGAGCTACAAGAGCTTTTGCATACTATATAATAGTGATTGTCTTTAAATTGAAACATATATTATATTACCATACATGGTAAGAAAATTATTTTGTTTGGAAAAATCCAAAAGCATTCGATGCACTGTTACTATTGGCACTATTGGAAGATGAATGAACTGCTGTTGTACCAGGTGGAATAACAGTATTTGTGGTTGTCGTTGTTGGAGTATTTGTGGTATTCAAAATTTGAAGACCATTTTTACCATCCTCTGTATAAGTTATAGTTATACGTTCAATGAAATATGCCAAAATTAATCCAGACAATACACTAATTACAATAGAAATAAGAGGTTCTATCTTAAGTACAGTCATTATAATAAATAATACTAAAGCAATAATCGCAAACGAGATTAAAATCCACATTACAATATGTAAATATTATTTATTCATATAAATATATTTTTCTAAATTATTTATGTTTAGACGTTTAGAAAAAGAAAAAAAAAGAACTAAAAATGATGTAAATTGGGATAAATTTAGTTTTTCTTATAAAAACGAAGAAATCAAAATTGTGTTAGATAGTGTGTACCCTTTTAAACCACCCAAATTAATTATGAACGAACATGATCATATTGATTGGTTTTTAAAAAAATATATTGAAATTACATTTTTAAAAAAATTTAGTATAAAAAATGATTGTATCTGTTGTCATACAATTATTTGTAAATGGGTTCCTACATTTACAATTGATCAAATAATAGATGAATATAAATTATATTATGATACTTATGAAATATTGAAAATAATGCAAGAATTTTATAAAAAACAATTTTTTGATGATTTAGTGTATGAAAAAATTTTTTTATATATTTATATATAAATGGCAAAAAAACTCTCTTCGTGGAACCTTTTCGTTAAAAAAGTATACAAAGAAAATCCTGGAAAAACTTTTGGGCAATGTTTGAAAATTGCGTCCACTTTAAAAAATCAGGGAAAAATGGGAAATGCTAAAAATATGACTAAATCTAAGGGAAAGAAAAAGGGAAAATCCAGAAAGTCTAGACGTTAATTATTTTTTCTTAGAAAGACTCTTAGCTTTTGCTTGACCACTAGGAACATTACCTCTTAATGTATTTACTTTATCTTCTGCAGCCTTGATTAAAACTGCTTGTAATTTAAAACTTGCAAGTTGTGTAAACTCATCCTTTTCAAGTGCAGCTTCAATTCCAGCTGTATCAAATGTAACATTTAAAAAGGTTTCAAAATTTTTGACTATTTCTCTGACTTTTGCAACCTTTTCATCAAAACTAGATACTTTTTCTATTTCTTTCCCATTATTTTCATAAATATTCCGAAATTGTTGTATGGTATCGTTTAATTTATTTGCAATACTTTTTATTTTCACGGTTACATCAGTTGAGTCAGGAATTTGTGTATCAATTTTAACCGGATCAGAACCAGCAGGAGCAGAACCAGCAGGAGCAGAACCAGCAGGAGAAGAACCAGCAGGAGCAGAACCAGTAGGTGTTTCAGGAATATCATTTATAAACTCATAGACCTTTTTTAATTTTGGTTTTATATTTGGATCAATTGGTGCCCCATTTAAAAATATAATTAAATCGTCAAAATTACCTTTACCTCCTATTTTTGGCCCACTCATACCTCTTTCTAGGCCTCCAGCACCAGCCCCGACTCCAGCACCACCTCCAGCACCAGCACCAGCACCAGCACCACCACCATCTACAGGTGGTTTATTTATTAATTGTTTAATGAGAGATATTGACTCACTTTTTAATAGTGTTAATTTAGCTGATTCAGGTTTAGTTGACATTATTTATTCATTATATTTTTATAATGAATAAAAACCCAAATTAAAAATAAATAAAATATCTAAAAATATTTACACATTATAGTGTAATGTCAACATATTCACAATATTCGCAAAATCTTGGTCAAACATATAGTTTTTATTCACCTACAGATATATCCGGTATTATATTCGAGTTTACTGCGATCAATGTAAGCTCTAGAACTAATGTTGCCCCATCGTTTGAATATAATGCTGCTGCAGGTTACACAAATGTAAGTGCAATTGCTATGATTAATGTACCTGCATCATCTTTGAATAACTTGTTCTATTTTCAAGGTTATGATTTTGCTGCTAATTCTACTATTAGTCCAGAAATGTATGGAATTAATGCAAGTTTCAAATTCAATTATACATATTCTAATGCAAGTTTAACATATGGTGCAATTAATAAAGCTCCTAATGTAAGTCCTCAACTAAAAGCAGATTATGTAAATTATTTAGCATATGCAATTACAGGAGGTTACAATCTTGCAGATATTTTTTCCAATGAATTATCATTGATTCAAGGTGTAGTAAATATGGATACTAGTTTTAATAATTTAATAAATGCATCTATTTCAAATTTAGTAAATACGCCAACTGCAAATTCAAGTGTTATAAATTTGAATAATAGTAGCATTTATTTTGATACAAGTTCAAACCAAACATTGTACATTCAATCTGCTAAAACACTATTGGACGGATTTTTGAGTATTGCAAACACTCCAAGAGGGGAACTATTTTATACAGATATCCAAAATCAAGCATTATTGCCTATTAACATAAATGCAAGTGTTGCACCCTTTGTAGGTTATTATACTATTCCATTTCGTGCAGGAGACATCTTAAGTATACGTTTGGTATATGTTCCATTCAATGGAAATGCTTCTTCTATTATTGGAGATAATTTACTTTATAATAGATCTTATAAAATAATGTTAAGATGTGTGTAAGATTTTGAATTATAATTTATCAATAATTAATCTTATATAATCATAATGAGTTATTATGGTTATATAAATAACATAATAAAAGGACAAGCTTTTTTCAATACAGATACTGGAATTGTATTTGAATTTGTTCCAGGACAAGCTACACAAAACTATACTCTAACTCCGACATTTCCACAAAATCTTGGTTTTAAAGATGCAAGTGCAATTTCAGTAATTGATATACCATCATCCTTATTGAATAATTTATTTTATTTTCAATTATCAAATACTCTTGACATAAGTAATATTCAGGTTATGAATTATGGTATAAATACACGTTATACATTTAATCTTTTATTTTCAAAATCAAAAATGACATATACGCAATTCTTTCCAAATGCCCCACTAGCAAACGATTATTTATATTTTTTGGCACATTCTTTGACAGGATCAACAAATATCAATGTATTTACAAATACAACAAATCTATATCAAAGTGTTGCAGATATGGACTCTGGATTCAATATTGCAATTAATCGTCCTATTAATTTTGCCAGAATAGGAAGCCCCACACAATATTTTTTATCAAATGATATAACAAACTCATTTGTTCATTCTACAAAACAATTAATTACTGGAATGCTTCAAATTGCAAACCCTATCAGAAAAAGAGTTTTTTTAAATGATTTGATCGATCAATCAGTAAATAATACGCAAAATATTTATTGGGTTCCATTTCATTCAGGAGACAAAATGAGTCTTTTAATTACATATGTCTCAACTTATCCAGGAATACATGCTCGGAGTTATAAAATTATTTTAAATTGTATTGCTACTTTTATTTTTCCAAATAGTGTTTCAAATGTAGGTTTTAATCCTGCAGGCAATTTAGATCCTTTTTATATTTTGAACCTTGTGAACAATATATCTCTAGAAGGACAACCTCAAAGTCAAGGTATAGATTCAAATTTTATAACTAGATACAATACAATTGGTCAAAATTATTTTAATGAGATGTATACAGATAATATTTTTATTCCAATATTTAAAAAAATGGGATTTCTTATTAATCCTTTGGATTTTTATTATAAAACTTTTTTAACTTCTCCTTATTTCTCTCAACCATCTACTATAAACATAGATGGAACTGGAGGAATCACAAACAATGGATTGAATTTATCATTTCAATATATATATTTGAATAGTACTATAACAACAAATCTATATCCAAGTTTACGTTCTATTAAAACATCCTTACTTACATCTCCCTATAATATATATCCAACCTTGAATGATATACATGATATTCAATGTGATTTGAATATTGATAATTCTCAAAATTTTATCATTAGAATATACACACGACCGAATTATAATCAGATTGATAATCAAATGAATTCAAATGATACATTTTATGGAAATTTTTACGATAGTGCAATATTATCTGATATATCAGGAATTGAGACTATCATTGAAAATAATCCAAATGGATACAATACTTATCATTTAGGGGATTTATTTAATTATTGGTCAGTATTGATGAACTCGGAATATAATCAACACGCATATTATATCAATTCAGGATTAGTGACATTATCTACTTTTGGCGAACAAGAAATATTATCTATTTGTATATTAACATACGATATTAATGCGAACATTGGTATTAAAAATATTATCGTTACTTATAAATGAGTGTAAGTGTCACAATTAGTGGGGAAATTATAGAAAGTAAATCCTATTTATCAAACTATTTTGTAACATTAACTGGAGATCAAACCATATATGGTAGTAATACATTTAATCAATCATTGAACGTAAAATCATTGAATTTTAATACAGGACAAATAAATGCAAGTACTTTAGATATTTCTTCAAATATTCTTACATTTACTGGAAATTCTGGTACACCGAATCAAATTCTTACAAGTAATGGAAATTATCCAATTTGGCAAAATTTCCAAACAGTTCAAGACATTTTGTTTGGAACAGAAGTAGTAGAGCCAACTTTAACAAATGGAATTATTTACTTTGGAAAAGAATTTAATTTAGAGCCATATGTAACTATTACACAATATTCAAATCGCATTGTTCCATTATGTATAACAAATGTAACTACGAGTAATTTTGAATGGGCAGCAGCATCGTCAAATGTAGGTAAAATAATGTGGTCGGCTGGACCAAAATTTCCATCTATGAATTAGGAATAAAGTTATTATAATAAAATATTTTCTATTAGTATAATGCCTATTATTAACCCTGTTTCCACAACACCTCTTTATGCTGATAATTTAAGTTCTATTACAGCAACTTTCAACAATGGCAATGCATCATTGAATCTCTCCCCAACTTTAGTCAACTTGACTGATACGACCACATATGTATCTATGAATTTAAGTGCTTCGGCCATTAATTTTAGTGATGTATCTGGTAAAAGCAGTTTGACTACTACATCCTTGAATATGTCTACTGTTGGTGGAGGATCTTTTCAATTATCTGGTGTAGATTCTTCTTTCATTCTTACCACTCCTGGATCATTCAATCTTAGTGTTGGAAAACTTCAATTAAATGGTGTTCAAGCTCCAAGCACACCAGGACAATCTCTTATTGCAAATGATGCAAGTGGTGGTTTACAATGGTTCACTATTACTGATTTATTAAATCTTGAGGCTGGAATTTACACCAATTTGACAAATGACACAACTGCTAATATTCAATTTGCAAAGCCATATAACACTGTTCCAGCAGTTGTTATTACTCCTGATTCTGATGCAAACGGACAAATTATTCCTGTATCCTTGAATGGAGTCAGTCCATCCAATTTCAGTGTTATATTTGGTTCTAATAAACTAAAAAAGTTCAGCTTTGTAGTCCTCCCTGTAAACAGCAGATTTTCAGTGAATACTGATCAATACACTTCTGGTGATAATGCTTCGATATCTCAAATAAATGATCCTGCACGAAATATAAGCACCTAAAATCACTCTAAAATCACTCTAAAATCACTCTAAAAATTTTAATGATATTTTTAGTGATAAAAAATTTCTTTATATAATTCATGAGTTCTACAAGTTATTCGAGAAACAAGTACAGATGTTTACTAAGATCAAATCATAATGTTATTGTCTCTAATGATAACATTGCTGAACCAAAACCAAGTCCTCAACCTCATATTTATCATTATGGTTATCCAGGATATGTTTTCATTGAAGTATTTGACAACATTTTATATACGACATCAAGTATATAAAATATTCTAAATGAGATTGGATTTATGCATCGAATAAGATGTTTAAATTACATGCTGACTTTGTTTGTTTACCAAAAATTTTGGACAGATAAACAGGTTCATTCCTTTATGAAATTCAACATGTTCGCATCTTATCCTTCCATCAAATCCTTTATATCTTCCATTAATTTTATTTACTTTATATATTCCAAATCCACCAAATGCTGAATTAACCGGTATTAGTGGTGTAGAAACGGGTATACTTATTTGATGTTGAGAGACAACTACTTTTGATTTATATTGGTTGGCTTTTTCCCAACAATCATAATCAATTACTTGAAATGGGCATAATGGTGACCATTTATCCCTCTCAATACGTAATGCCCATATATCATAATATTTTCCTAAACAATTTGCTAAAAGTCCATCCCAATCACCATAAGAGGGTTCAAATAAATATTTAATTTGACTTGGTTTAAATGTTGCAATCACATCATCTAAATCTGTCATTATCATATATTCGAATCCTTGAACATGTCTCAAAAGTGTATTGCGACCGTGAGCTAATATTTCTGTCCGCATTTTTATAGATAAATGTTCTGATATATAATCAAAATTAGCATGAGATTTTTTGAATTGTTCTAATATTTCAACTGTATTATCAGTTGAATCATTTTCATAAATTAACATTTTAAATTTGCTGAATAATGGTGCCATATCATATAAAAGTTGTAAATGTTTGTAAATATAGCTTGCACTATTTTTTGTGCATCCACAAACAATTACAGAAGAATACATTACTATATCAAAGTATTAATATTTATTATCTTTTAAGAATTCTATTGATTATATTTTTGTAGGAGGATTCGGTTTTGCAGGATTTGGAATTTGTCTTGCATTCATTTGTACTGCGTTAGGTTGTGCTGCATTTGGATTTGTTTTAGCGGGTTCTTTATAAGAATTACCAAGAAGTGGATTTTTAGTCGATTTATTATTATATTCAGCAGTTTGTTCATTTTCAATCTCACGGATTAACTCAGTCAACTTTGTCATTTTACCTTTTAACGTAGACAATGCAGTATTGAATGTAGATTCCTCTTTATTTTTTGCATCGTATACTTTTTGTATATCATCTGAAATATTTTTATTTTTTAAAAATTCTTTAAAATTCTCACTTACTTTACTCGAACCAAACATTGATGACAATGAAGCTAAAAAACCTCCTTTGAATTTTTTAGTTCTATTTCTAGTTTTACTTTTTCTACGATTTTTTATTTTTGTTTTGTTCATTAATATAAAGATATATTTTTACTTTATGAAATGGAAAATGATAATTATTGTGTAAGTAGTAGAGGTCTTCTAAAAAGTTGTAATTATTTTTCATCAAATCCTATATCAGGTATTCGTCGAATGGCATTTTATCCAGAATTAAAAACAATCAAACATATGAAGAATCCAATTATTTATGTTTGTAATTCATCTATTTTACATTTCAATACCATTATGCCATATATTGATTTTTCATTTGTATTAGTGAGTGGTGATTCAGATGATACCATGCCATATGATATTTTTAACCATGACGCATTTGAAACATTTATTTCAAATCCATTTTTACTTCATTGGTTTTCACAAAATATGATAGTAGATCATCCTAAAATTACAAGAATGCCAATAGGAATGGATTATCATACCATGTGTACAAAAGTTATGTGGGGACCAATTACTACACCAAAAAATCAGGAATTTTTATTAATTAGTATTCGAAAGATTCCTTTTTATGAAAGATTTTATGAAAAAGAATTAAAATGCTATGCAAATTTTCATTTTCAAATGAATACAAAATATGGACAAGATCGTAAAGATGCTGTTGGTCAAATTCCTAGCGACCTCGTATATTATGAACCTCAAATGGTAACACGTTTGAAAACATGGAATAAACAAAAAGAATATGCATTTGTCATTTCTCCACATGGCGGAGGATATGATTGCCACAGATTATGGGAAGCACTTATTTTAGGATGTATACCAATTGTAAAAACATCTCCGATTGATAAGTTGTATGAAGGATTACCTGTTTTGATTGTAAAAGAATGGTCAGATATAACAATAGATTTATTAACAAAAACAATTGTTGAATTTAAAGAAAAACATATAAATAATGAATTTTCATATGAAAAATTATCTCTACAATATTGGATTAATAAATTTAAATCATTTTAAAAATCGAAATTAAATATTTGTTTATACAAATGGACACAAAAAAAGAATTAGCAGATTTCATAACAAACAATGGAATTATTGGAGTGACATCAGGTGTTGTTATTGGCCTTGTATCAAAAGATGTTATCTTGTCTCTTGTTCAAGATATTGTTATTCCAATTATTGTTATTTTATTATTAAAACTAAAAATTAAAAAACTCACTGCTTATATGCCAAATAAGGATAACGGTTTAAATATTACGAAATTTATAAGTGCTGTAATTACTTGGATATTAGCAATAATATGTACTTTTATATTTGTCCAATACGCATTTGTTAAATTAATAGGTGCAAAAAGTATTTCTGCTGTTTCTATATATCAGGAAAAGCAAAAACAGGCACAAGGTAAGGCAGGTGAAGCACCAACACAAGTGCAAGCACCTGGACAGACAGGGCATGCTTCGGAACATTTTCAAAATCTATATCATTATTAAATCATAAATAATATTGATAATATATAATGTTATATATTATTTTGGGAATTGTTATAATTATATTATGCATTCAAATGATACAAAATAAATTTAAGTTTACTATGTTTGAAGGATTCAAGGATACAAAAAAATTAAATGATACTCAATCCATAAATCAAAATGAACAATCGATTCAATCAATTGATCAACCTAGACCTGTATATCAAACAATAGATGAAGAAGTAAGTCAAATTGTAGAAAAAACGAATAAATATATTAACAACAATAAACAAAAAAAAGGGTTAATATGTTACTATGGAGGAGCATTTAGAGAAGGTCATAGCGGTAATTCAAATCAGGACACTGAAAAAGGTTTTGATAGTCAATTTTATTCTACACAAAGTCACATTAAATTAACATCTTTAATGAAACAAAAAGGATATGAAATAGATACAATTATTAATACATATCATAGCACATTTGAAAAAGATTTAACAAAATGGTACAATCCATATGAAATATTATTTGATAAAATTAATAAAAATATTAAATCCACTGATGGTAGAGACAATTTAATTCAAGCATCTGTAAAAAATATTAATAACATGACCCCAAATGATTATGATTTTATTTTATTTATACGTATTGATTTATTTTTGAAACCAGACTTTTTTAAAGTATTAAATTTGCAATCTGAAAGAATACAATTCTTAGCTCATAATTTTTATCAAGGTCATTGTGGATATACAAAAGAAAGAGATCCAGAGGTAGTTGATTTAATATTATTTATTCCAAAGAAATATTTTTATATCTTAGATAATAAATTCAAATTAAATCACAATGTATGGTCCTATTATAAAAGTCAATATAATTTAACAGATGATGATATGTCATTTATGACCGATATAAGGTTTGATTCAAACACATATTTAGATTATAATCCTTATTATATTATTTCAGGTAGACCAGAAAATAAAATTGTTCATAATTATGAAAAAACAAATCCAAATATATATGGTAAAATAGGAAATAAACGAGGTAAAGATTGTCCCCCATATATTAAAAATAAACAGGATGAATATTTATCTAATCCTGCAGAATATCACTATCGTATAAATAAAGAATTTTACACCTTAAATTAATATAATATAGTTATATGAAGTATATTATATTATGTGGAGGAATTAATGATTCTTATTCTTTGCCAAAACCATTAAACTATATTCATGGCAAGTACATGATTGAATACATTATTGAAAATATTCCATCCAAAGATATTTATATTTTTTATAATATTTTTTTAGAAGAATATAATTTTGAAGAAATTGTAATTAATCTTTTTAAAGATAAAACCATTTATTTTTCAAAAATCGATTATTTAACCCGCGGACCAGTTGAATCTGCATTGATTGGATTGAAATGTGTAGATGATCTAAATGAACCCATTTTATTTATTGATAATGATAATGTACATAATATTCCAACATTAAATTTGTCTCAAAATTTTATTGGATATGGAAATTCAAAACAATATGAAGATCATTATTCATATATTCAAATAGAATCAGGAAAAATTACAGCCATTGAAGAAAAACAGAAAATTTCTGAAAATTATTGTTGTGGTATTTATGGATTTAAAAGTGCAGAATTATTTATTACTTATGCAGAAAAAGTAATTCAAGAAAATATTCGCATCAATAATCAGTTCTTCTTTTCACAAGTATACAAACTGATGCTATCTGAATATGATATTATTCCTATTTTTATTAGTTATACAAAGCTAATTGGAAATTCAAATCAATTATTCCATAAACCATTGCGTATTTGTTTTGATTTAGATAATACGTTAGTTACTTTACCAACTGTACCTGGTGATTATAGTAGCGTTAAGCCTATTTTTAAAATGATTTCATTATTGAAAAATCTGAAGAAATTGGGGCATACTATTATTATTTATACCGCACGTCGAATGAATAGTCATAAACATAATGTTGGTAAAGTGATTCGAGATATCGGTTTAGTAACATTTCAAACATTAGAAAAATTTAATATTGAATATGATGAAATTATTTTTGGTAAACCAGTTGCAGATATATATATTGATGATAAAGCGTTAAATCCATATGTTCATGATATTTCTTATTTTGGAATTGAAATGGATTCAGACGAATTTATTCATAATAAAGTAGATAATAACAAGTTTAATCGTATCAAAAAATATGATAATATTATTAAAAAAACGGGACCATATTCTATTTTGAGGGGCGAATTAAATTATTATCAAAATATTCCTTCATCGTTATCTGGTTATTTTCCTTCTTTAATAAATTTTAATAAAAATGAAAATGTGTTAGAATTATCGATAGAATATGTAAAGGGAATTCCACTTTATTATTTATACAAGAATTGTCTAATCACAGAGAGAAATATTGATGATTTGTTTATTATTCTTCAAAAAATACATTGTCATGATAATGCAGTGGTGATTTCAGATGAAAATATTCATAATAATTATTTTAAAAAGTTGAAAGAACGATTTAATGAAATTGATTATTTTTTTGATGATGCAGAACAAGTGTTTGAAAAGGTGATTGCGGATTTGTCTCAAAATTATGCACCAGAGATTGTTGGAATAATTCACGGTGATTTCTGGTTTTCAAACATTATTTTAGATTATCATGATCAGTATCGATTAATTGATATGCGAGGACAAATCGATGGTATATTAACAATGAATGGAGACAAATATTATGATTATGGAAAAATGTATCAAAGCATATTGGGGTATGATTTGGTATTGAATGGTTCGTATATGAATATGGATTATTTAGAGAAAATGAAAGAAATATTTTTGAGAAAATGTAGAGATTTTGGATTAAATTTGGAATATCTGGCGGCCGTAACTCGTGGATTAATATTTGGTACAATTTATTTTATTGAAAAAAAAGAGACAAAGGAAAGAGTATGGGAATTTATTAAATCTATATAATATAATGATTTTAATCCATTCAATGTTTTGGTATATTATTATATTATTGACTGTTATTATTTCATTTGTAATTTTAAAATCAAACCATATTGAAAATTTTGATAACAATTTTGATATATATGTAATAACTCTGAAAAGTAAAGATCGTTTGAATAATATAAAAATTCAACAAAAAAAAATAGATATACCAATTAAAATTTTTGATGCTGTAAATGGAAATGATTTGAGTTTAAATCAATTTAATATTGGAAATGGACTAAATGAAAATGAAACTCAAAAAAAAAGAGAAGTTGGATGTTATCTAAGTCATTATAATATATACAAAATATGTAAAAAAACAGGATATACTATTGTATTTGAAGATGATTTTTTAATTGATGTAGATAATTTAATAGATAAAATAAATCAATCTATAGAAAAATTAAACAATGCAAAGATTGATTTTGATATTATGTTTTTAGGTAATCATCATTGGGATAAAAATTATGGAACTCTAATCGTAGATAATTTGTATAAAGTTGGTAATGGTGAAGGATTAGGGGGGACACACGGTTATGTTATAAATAACAAAAATGTTGATAAAATAATTAAAGAAACCGAATATATTGATAAAACAATTGATATGAAAATACAATTTTTAGCTGATCAAAAAAAATTAAATATTATATGTACATATCCTTATTATGTGAAATATATTGATACACATAGCACAATTGCAGTAGATTAAAATTATAATTTATTTTTAAATATTGTATTATAATAATGTTCTATATTGTTATATCAATTATCATTATAATTATATTAATTGTATTATTTTTTAATAAAAAAATCGAAGGATTTAATAATAATATTATTGGATATATTCATGTTTGTCAAAAAGGTGATTGGAAGCGATCATTTAGTATGTTAATAGATTCAATAAAATTATCAAAATTATATGAAAATACAAATGAAATAAGAATAGGTATTGTAAATGAATCAGGTAAATTAATTGAAGATGAAATATTGAATGATACAAAATTTAAAATTATTTATATTGGTAAAGATAAAGAATATGAAAGACCTACATTATTACATATGAAAAACGCAAAAGATCATAATAATACTTTATATTATTATTTACATACAAAAGGAATTAGTCATTTCAATACAGAACGCGAAGAAGTAGTTATTAAATGGATTAATAATATGTTAGATTGTAATATTGTGAATTGGAAAAAAGTTGTAGAAAAATTACAACAAAATGAAACATATGGTTGTAATTATAATAATACACATTATTCTGGAAATTTTTGGTGGGCAACAAGAAAACATATTGATAAATTACCTGATTATATTAAAGATTATTATACTGCACCAGAAGATTGGGTATTAATGAACAAAGATAATATGTATTGCGATAATAATTGTGGTGATAATTATATTGCATTGTATCCAGATGGATTTTATTAAATAATTTAATGAAAAAATATGTTGAAACATATAAATTCATTAAATTATTCTTATTTCTGGAAATGGAATGATAATACGAATATTATTATTATATTTTTTTATTTTATTGATAATAACTTCACTAAAATTCCATGACAAAATTATTATATAATCAACATTATCTATTTGATTAAATGATTTAATTGGAATATTAAGACCAGGTGAAAAATGATTATGTTTAAAAATATTATCATCAATAATATATTCTAACACATTATTTTCTATTTTATATTGATACAAAAAAGTGGTTGATTTTGCAGATGCACCATATCCAGCTATTTTTTTTCCATATGATTTCAAAGAATTTAAAATATAATTAATATCCTTACCATTTTTTATAATATTCATTTTCCATTCTGATAAATTATCATAGTCATGTAAATTTATTTCTTTTTCCTTATTCAAATAATAATCTATATTTATTTCTTTGATTGAAGTATTTTTACACAAAAAAAATTGAATAGCCCCTCCTTGTATATCGTTTGTTTTTACATTATACAATTTAAATTTTTTTTTTTCTGCAAAAGATTTCATAGAAGTTACTGTATGATAATCAATATGTTCGTGATATATAGTATCAAATGTTTTATTTCTATAAACATCATAAAAATAACCTACTTCAAATATAAAATATCCATTATTATCTAATAATTTATGGACACTATCAAATACATCATTAATATCTTCTATATGTGCACAACAATGAAATGAATATATTAATTTAAATTTATTTTTGAAAGTATTTAATATTTTTGATGAAAAAAAATCACATATAATTGGTAAATCATTTCTTTCTTTGATATTTTTTGCAGGATCTATTCCAATTATATTGTACCCATTTTCTAATAAATGATTTACACAAACTCCATCATTCGCTCCAATTTCCAAAATATGATCATTTTTATTAATATTTATTTCTTTTATAAATAAATCAACTGAATCTTTTAAATGATTTATCATAATATTTGATGTTGAAGAGACATATAAATAATTTGAATATAATAGGGTTGGATCGATAATTTGAATTAATTGTATATGTTTACAATTATTACATATAGCAATATCTAATGGTATTAATTCGTGATATGTTTTGGTTTTAGTAAAACTATTTGCAAATGCACATGGTTCTAGATTGAAAAATACATTCAAAATGTAATTATTACATAATCTGCATTTTTCTCTATTTTTATAATTTTTTATAATTTTTTTATTTTCAATCAAAACCCCCTTTTTTTTAATATATAAAGAAAAATATTCATTCAACGAATCTTTCCAATGTCTCATTTTATTGTAATCATATATTGTATCAAGTACTTCGGTTTTACTTCGATTACCACCATTATTTGGAATATCATTATGATTCATTTCTATAATTAATGATGTGTCTACATTCATTATTTCAGATAATTCTCTTGCAATTTCAACACCACTTGCAGTACCACTATTAACTATATGGTGAATCCCGTATCTTTCATTTGACAAATGTTCTTCAATTTTTTTTATTAAATCAATGACATATGTAGGTGATCCAATAAAATCGTTTGATGCTTTTATTTCTGTTTTAGTAATAAAATTATTTATTATGTTTTCAACATATTTATAATGTGTTTTTTGATTCCCTCCAAATAACCATCCGGTTCGAATAAGTATTGTTTTTTTATACAATAACGCAATTTTTTCAGAAGATTCTTTTGTGTATCCATAAAATGAATTTGGACACGTAATACATTTTTCATCAAACTTAATATTTTTATTATCAGAAGAAAATACTGCTCCTGTTGAAACAATAACAAATGGAATATTTCTTTCAATTGCAATTTCAAGCATATTTAATGTCCCATTTATATTTGTATCAATTGCCTTTTTATTATTATTTTCAGATTCTCTCAAATTTGTTGCAGCTAAATGAATAATTGAATCAAAATATATATCGTTTGTATATTTTTTTATTGATTCTTTATCACATATGTTAAGCTCTTTAGAGGTTGGTTTTATTCCATATGAAAAGTTTGTTCCTATCATTCCATTACCTCCAGTAAATAGTATATTTTTCATTATAATAAACGCATTTTTTAATTTTTATCGGTTTCTTTTACTCAATATTCTTTTTCTTAATTTTAGATTTTGTTATGAATATTATTTACTAATTACTAATTCTTAATTCTTAATTTTTTATATGAAATAGTTTATTCGATTATAAATTCTTTTTATAATTTTATTTTTTTTATAATTTACAAAAAAATATAAAAAAATTACAAAAAATATGAAAAATAAAAATATAAACATAAAAAATAATTTTGATCTGTTTTCATTTTCAAATCCTTCAATCGAATTAGTTGAATTAGTTAACTTATTTAAATCAATTAAAATATTGTAAAGATCCATATTTATTTCATTTAAAGGTTTGGCATTATCTACATTTTTTTTATTTATTTCTATAATATCTTCTTTCGTATTCAAATGCTGAATTCCGAACCCTTTTTGTTTGTCTGATTCTGGCATTTTATTTTTTATTTGAAGTTTTCTTTCAATTAATTTATCATTGAAAGGAAAATATCCTAACCAAATAATATACATATCATTTGTATCAATAGTAATATTATTAGTATTATGACGACCTATAGTATAATTTCCATTTGAAAAGTTGTGTATTTGTCTTAATCCTCTATCTTCTTGTTGTATATATTTGACATTTGGGTCTATTAATTTATTTATAAAGTGTTTATAATCATTCAATTCTATATTATCAATGCAATACGGTGCATATGATTTTATAGAATATGAAATATGTTCATTTGAGAATAATGAATGAATTTGATTTTTACAAAATAAAAATTCAGTTGTATTCAATACTATTTTTATTCCTTTTATAGTATTTTCTAAATCCATTATTTCTGCATCCACTTTAGATGCATCAAAAAATTCATTTCTTGTAGTAATTATTTTACATTCAGGACAAATACTTTTACATATTTCTAATGATTTATCGGTACTATGATAATCTACAATAACAATGTTATCAAACATATTTTTATGATGTTCTAACCAAAATGGAAGTAAATATTGTTCATTATATATATGTGTTATTAATGTTTTATGCATTAAAATAATATTATATTTTAATATAGCATTGATATAAAATATTTTATATATCAATAGTATGTTATTAGTTATAAATACATTTATAACTGAAAAAAGGGATCATTCTTTGAATAGATTTTCTAGATTTGATATTTTTAAATATACATTATACAGTTATAGAAATTTACCAGTTGATTATTTGTACATGTTCATTTTATTAGATACTGAATATATTGAGAGAAAAAATGAATTAAATGATTATATTTATTCTATTTTTATAAATATTAAAAGAGATAATATAAATATTATTTTTGATAGATATTCCAAACAAATAGAATGGAAGCCTTTTATAGAGGAATTAACACAAAAACATGGTAAAAATGAATTGGTATTATTACTTAATAATGATGATCATGTATTTATCGATTTTAATAATAATATATTGAATGAGGGTATTGATTTACTTAAAAATGAAATAAATCAACATAAAAGTATGTATATATCTCATTGGCCAGAAATTATCAAATTATCAGGAAAATATGAACATCCTATAAGAATAAATAATTATATTAAATTCAATTTATCATTACTTGATAGTATTCAAATTTTTAATATGAAATTTTTATATGATATTTTTATTAATTATAAATGGAAAAATGATCATAACCGATTGGATTCTTTATTGAATGAAATAACACCATATCCTGCACAAAGCAATCCATTGAATCAAATAATATATGTTCCTTTACGAGAATTATTCAGAAAATTTAATTCTTATACTCATGCAAATATAGATACTTCCCTTTTTCCTCAATTGAATTTACCATCAAATACATTTTATTATTCAAAGGAACTATTAAATAAAAAAATAGTTGCTACTCATCAAAGTCCATGGACAGAAAATAATAATTTCAAAATTCCACAAGAATGGATAAATATTAATGCAACCTTACATCCCAAAAATTTACCTGAATATACTATTGATTCAAGAAATATTTCAAATAAAAATAACATAAGCGATATACATGAAAATTTTATTGATAATACATATACATATCGAGCGGTTATATTAATTTTAGCATCAAATGATACATCTCATTACAAAAAATGTAGAACTATATGGAAAAAATATATGAAAAATGATTCAAATATTAAGATATATTTTGTATATGGTAAATTAAATGAATCATTAGATGATTATGATTCAGATAGTGATATTATTTTTCAAAATATAGAAGAAGGATATCCTATATCAATAAAAAAAACTATAGAAGCTATGAAAATAATTCAAAATAAAATAAAATATGATTTTTTTATTAGAACTAATTTATCAACATTTTGGGATTTCAATAAATTACATTTACATTTGAATGAGTTGCCTTCAAAAAATTGTTATTGTGGCGATGGACCATTACCTAATTATTCAAATGGATATTATTTAAGTGGGTCTGATACAATAGTAACACCAGAAATGATTGATTCTATTATTAAAAATGAACATTTAGTAGATTTTGCATTAATAGAAGATGCTGCAATGGGTAAATATTTCAATGGAATTTTAAAAGCACCTTTTTTAACAACGCGTATTTGTTTTTTTGAAGATATTAAATTAAATGAATATGATAGAATTAAAAATAGAATTATATATGCTAAAAAAAATAATGTTGATCATTATCGTGTAAAAACATTGAATGGCAATCGTGAAATTATAGATTATTCAATATACAAAATATTATTGAAAGATATTTATAATATTGATATTTAATATCTTACCAATATAATGCAAATCCCTATTATTATTGGAATAATTATCGGAATATTAACTTGTCTCTTGATTAAAAATCCAAAAACTTTTGTTGATCCATTTATTGTTTTTGGATTTGTTTATTTTTTTGTTGTATTTATTTTTTTGACTATAAAAATTGGACATACAAAATTTATTAGAAAAAATCCATTGAAATATTTTTGGGAAGTATTATTTATTGGATTAATTACATATTTATATTTATTACTTGTATACTATTTTAGAGGAGTTTTAATTATGAAAGATCATCCCTATTTCATACTATTTTCATTATTAATGATTGCAGTTCATACGCTAGTAGAATTAAGTGGGTTATATGATCGATAAATCAAATCGTTGTATCATTGAGTAAACATAAATTCATCATTACCATAATTTCTCCATCAATATATTTCATTAATTTTGTTTTATAGGCTAGAGTAATTGCATTATTATCAATGTTAACAAATTCAATAATTTTGGTGCGTATATATGTATAATCATTTTCTTGATTATCTTTCCAACAAATAATTCGATTTAAATATCGATTATATCTTTCATCTACTTGATATAATTCTGATATAGTGATGGTCTTTTTTTTGTACCATTCTTCAAGTATAGAAGCCTCATCCATTACATAAATGTGTACAATATATTTATGTAATTTTAATAATAACAATATATAATGGAGTTCCTTTATTGGTGTAATCCAATCCAGGGGGAATTATGTGAATGTTTTAATAGTTATTCAGACTTTAGAGACATGTCGGTTGTCCCACGTGAATTATTGGTAAGACATACCTATCCTATTCCTGGAAGGGGTCAGCACATATACGGCGGAATTTATCAGTTAGCTCGTCATAAAATGCTTGGCGTTGGTATTAATCCAGACTATATATTAGATGCATGTTTGCATGATGATATGTTATTGATTGCAGTAGAACCAATTACAAGTAATATAACAAAAACAAAAGTATTAGGTTTTGTATCGTTGAAAGTTCATAATACACGATGTATTGAAATTAATGTTATTGCATCGCGTAATAATCATGGTGGTGTTGGGACAACATTGATGTATCATATTTTAAAAGCCGCAAGACATTGTGGATTTAGTGTATGTTTTTTGAAAGCTCTTGTTCCTGCTATGGAATTTTATATAAAAAGTAATTTTACTTATCTTGGAACAAAAGAGGGTCCAGTATTTGCCATGGATTTGACAACTGATTTGTCTATTCGTCGTCGCCCCCATATGCAGAGACAAAATTCACTTGAACAGAGTGCCGAAGATACTAGACCATTGGAAGAAGTAGAAGCGACATTAGTGAATCCAACCAATGCAATGGAAAAGGGTTATTATTTTCCTAGAAATATTCCATTGAGGGACTATATTACTGAAATTGGTAAATTAAAGGCTGGTGCTCCTTGGAAATGGTTGCACGATACGCGTGTGAGAGAGAATGGTTTATTTATACCAACCGATGTGAATGTTGAATATGTAAAACATAGTTGGGGTAAAGAATTAAGGGTAAAACGTGCAAAAAATTCTGTGAGAACAGTACGAACTTATTTGAATAAGGGTCTTCGATCAAAAAGTAAAAAGAATCATGTTACTATCAATATGTAATCATTGATCATTGATTTAGATAAATAGATTCAATCATATATAAAATATCTTTTTCAAAACTGATAGATGGTTCCCAACTATGTCTATAACGTGAATTATGAAATGTTCCTGCGTTATACATTTGTTTGTATCTTTTTTTGTCAGCATTCATTAAGAGCCATACAGGTGGCTTAAATGGATAATCATTGGGGACAATGATTATAAATTCTGCATAAGATGGTTCGTGTAAATAAGAGAGAATAATACAATTTAATTCAAATGGTAATTCTAGTTTGACATATACCTCTACAGATAATTCAAATTTACATGTTATATTCATTATATCAGGGTGTTTAATTGTGATTTTCATAGGAACCTGAAAATAATCTCCGATTGACATATTTCCACGCAACTCTTCAAATCTTTCTATCATTCTGTACATTCGATTTTGTGCACGATTCATTTTATATTAACATGATGTTATGTTTATGTTTCAATTTTTAAAATTTATCAATCCATTCCGAGGTTTATTTAATTTATCAATTAATCTTTTATTAATTTGATTTAATTTTTCATTTACTTGTTTCAAATAATCTAATTCAAATTGTTTTTCAATTAGATTATTACCCATAATTCCAAGTTGATCATTCAACTTATTTATAATTTTGTCCAAGTTTTCTAAATCTTTTTCCATATACTATCATTTATTTTTTCTAAATCAAAATTTATGGCTTTGGAGATCTTGGACTTTTTGAACCTTTTTCATTTTTTACTGTTCCATTTCTTAGACTTTTTGAACCCTTGGGACTTTTCGAACCTTTTGCAGTTCCATTTTTAGGACTGTTTTCTGCACCTCTAGGTGTTCTAGGTGTTCTTGGACTTCTTGGGCTTGACCCTAATCTATATTCCATTACATATTTTATAGTTGGTTCATAATTTGAATTGTTTGAGTTATTATTTGAATTTGCAATTTCTTTTGTTTCAAGAATGGTATATCCTAGTTTTGAATAAAATTTATTCACTTCTCCATAACATTCTAAACGTATCACATCTAAGCTATTTTTTCTTGCAATTTTTTTTGAAATATCCATTAATTTTTTACCAATTCCTCTAAATTTTGGAGGAACGCATATACCATAAATATACAAGTAATGAAATGCAATTCGTCCCTGGTCTCTTTCTGCTCGTTTACCTACAACCATGACACCGCCTAATCCATTTTTATAAGTGTATATTGTTGTATTCCCTCCAATATATCCTGCTAAATCATTAATGGATATCGATGTTTGATCTCCACAAAATCCTCTATTTTGAGGTTTTTTTATTTCTGTTTTGATTTGTTCTTTTGTAAGAGGTCCCTCTTCAAAATCTATTTCTAATCCTGTACCATATCCATAAAATCGAGATGTAGATATTCTTGTTTCATGCAACCGTTTTGCCATTTTACCCCAATTAATTTTTGGACGAAGATGAAGTGATGCCATTATATTGTATAAATATTCATTTTCTGCGTATTATTCATTTTCCGCAGCATTCTTTTTTTTTGATTTTGATTTTGATTTTGATTTTTTTGGAAGTTCTCCTGTTGCAATATATGTAACTACTTGTGGTTGAGTCATGGATGATGCAATTTGTGCTATTTCACCAAATACATTTTCAGTTTGTGGTCCATAAAATCCACTATAGGCTCTGTGGAATGAACCGTCGCCAGTAACAAGGGCCTTTAATGCATCTTTACGTACTCTCGTTGCGGACATTTCTTCACCACCAATAGATATTGCTCGAATTGCAACCGATTCGCCACTTGCTTCAACACCTTTTTTTTGTGCTGCCTTTACAATTGCTGATAAAATACCATTTAATTTTGTACCATTCTCTCCTTTGTCTCCTGTTACTAATTTGAATACGACCCTCGTTTGACCAGTATTTCGCATAATTTCATCCATCCAATTTAATACATCCCCAATTGGATTTGTTTTCTCTCTTATTTCACATAAAGATCCAGCTAGACGATATTTCAATACACGTTGTTTTGTTACAAAAGTTAATGGATTATCTAATGTTCGTTCACCTCCATTTGGTCCGCTTCCTGCCAAAATAAGAGGAATTGATCTTTCACCCATTGCTAATTCCATAAGTTGTCTTAAGGCTGCTTCATGTCCTGCATGTGGTGGATTCATTCTACCAATAAAAAAATAAATGGTTAATTTACCTCTACCGAAAAAATCATATGGAACTACATCTAATGATGCCATTTACTATAACATTTTATTTTATTTTAAACAAATACATGCTACACCCGTAACTATAAGAAAAATACCTGTAACTAGGAGTTATTTTATCTTTCAAAATAAAATATGCACATATAAGTGTTACAACTGGTGCAGTATACATTAATGCAGTTAGAATGGCTGCTTCACCTTTTTTAAGTACATAATAATATAATAAATTGCCTATAAGTCCTCCAAAAAAAGTTGCAATAAATATCCATCCATATTCATATCTTGTAATTTTTTTTAAATCATCTGATACCACTTTTCTATTATAAAATAAAAGACACAATATTAAAATGAAATACATGAATGCATTTAGTATCATAACAGTTATATTGTTTAATCGTTTTACACCTTTTCTCATTTCAAACGCCGATTAATATCAATGTGTTCTTAAATAATTCTTTGTGTTTTTGTAAATATTTATAATCAAATTTTTTGTTACATTTATTACAATGTAACAAATATATAAATCTTGAACATTGTGATATATGAGCCATTTTTTGTTTTTTATAAATTTCAGAATTTAATATTTTTGCTCCACAAAAAAAACAAATCATATATAATTCTTGTAATTTATTTTTATATAGTTATCATTATATAAAAATGGGCGGTTGAAATGATAAAAGGTGTAAAACAACTTTGTAAATAATGGGTATAATTCCCCAAAAAAAAGAAACAAATAAGGCATAAATATAAAGAATCATTATATTAGATCAATATAATGTATTCATTATTCATAAAAGCTTAATTATGTAAATGAATAATATCTTATATTGTAATGGATTATTTCAAAGAATATAAAAGAACTGGCAATTTATCATTTTTAGAAAATGTATTGATGGATACTGAAAATGGATATAAAACCACAAAAATAACAAGAAATTTTATTATGAAATGTTTAAAAATCAATGGACGTGCGATTGATATTTTATATACATATGATCCATCTATATTATTAGATAAAGAACTATTAAAAATTGCTTATACCAGTACTGGTCCAGCATTAATGCGTAGTTTAGTTACTTGTTATAGAAAATCAATCAGAAAAATTCTTCATAAACAAATGAAATATACTATTAAAAAACATGGATCTATGAACCCTTGAAAATAATTAAATGCTATGTTTTGATTTAGATTTAGATTTCGATTTCGATCTTAATGATCTTGTGATTGATCTTGGTTTTATTTCAATAAAAAAATGTTCTGCAGTTGGTACCACAATATCTTGAAATACTGCATTTTTACCTTCAAATCTCAAAAATATACTATTTATAACTAACTTGTTAGTATGTTTATTAATAATTTTATATTTTTTAGATGGAATCAAACCACTGTGTTGTAAAAGATATCGTGACCATCTTACTGCATTTGGGTTTGCCCTGATCCGTTGTTTGATTGTATGCATATATGCATTTTTTTTGAAACGGGAAGAATTTCTTACTTTCATGTTGCTCATTTTATTACCCTCAGTTGCAAAAAGATATATTTCATTAAATTTATACAAATACAATCCAACATTTGGATCATTCATTGCAATTTGTTCACCTGTTTGAACATCAATGATATATACTTGATGATTTATTTTTCCAAAAAGAGCTAAATGATTGACCTTTCCTAAAAATAATGCGATGGTAACTGTATTATTTTTTAATTGATCTTCTAGAAAATCTATGGTGTTTTGTTCGTCTAATATTTCATCTACCATATCTGGCGTTGGGTCATCGTTTGTATTATAAATTTCCAATAATTTATGATTTGCTCCATAGGTATGATTCAAAAAATCTATAATATGTTTTGACATTACTTGATCATTTACATTTGCAAATTTAAACGCTTCATCTCTTTCTAATAAATATAAATAACTGAGGACATTTGGAACACAATCCTCTTTGTGACATTTCAATGGATTTAAATCAGATATTTTAAAGAGACGGGCCATTTAAAATATTTAGATATATTATATGTCAACTATTTTTGGACAAATAAAAAGCGGAGTTATTTCAGCGAATCAACAACGAACATTGAATCGAATGAGGCGTGCACGAAACAATCCTGGTGCTCCTGGAACTCCTCGTCCACAATTATTTCGTTTTACAAGAAATGTTGCTGCCGCTGCCTCACCTACAAGAAAAAGAAGTCGCACTCGTAGTCGTTCGGGAACAAGATCCAGATCTAGATCGGGTTCGCGTAAAAGAAGGAAATCATCGCATCATTAAGCATTTTAATATAGTATAATTATAATGAAGATCAAACATAGTATCCATAAAGTAAATGGATATACAGTTATTTTAGTTCCAAATGATAGGAATACATGTCATATTAATGCATATATAAAAACAGGGACATTAGATGAATCAAAACATGATGCAGGAATTCATCATTTAGTTGAACATGTATTGACAGAAGCATGGAAACCATGTGGAAAAGATACATGTAATTCTTATTGGGATAAAAAAGGTGTAAATATGAATGCGACTACTGGCTCATCTTATATGAATTTTTATGTAAATGGTCTAGTAGAAGATATGGAAGATATGATGCAATATATGATTGATATTATTACAAAACCTTTTTTACAAGAATCTACATTGAAAATAGAAAAACATGCTGTACTGAATGAATTATTAACTCGTTCAAATAATCCTGAAAATAAATTGTATGATGCATTCAATAAAGAATTTTTTATAGAATCATATAGTGCTGATTATGATTTACAAATAAAAAATTTAAAACATATGAATATGAAAAGAATTCGGGATTTTTATAATAAACTACATAACGAAATCATTTTTGTTATTTCTGGTCCAAAAAAAATGCCGAATTTCAAAGAAACATATCATTATAAAAAAAATCATAAAAATGTTTTGAGTTATTCTAATCAAATTGTCTACGTTCCTCAAAAACAAAAATCAACTATTCTTATTATGGGGTTGCCAATTGTTTGTAATGATTCTTATAAATGGAATGCATGTCTTATTGTATTGAATATGGTATTATTTCAATTATTACGTATAGAAATGAAACTTGTGTACAGTGTTTCTGTTTCATTGTCTGAGTTGCCATCTCCATATCTTTTTATAAAATCTACGGTTGAAAATAAACATGTTGTGTTAGTTTATAAAACAATTTTAGAGACATTTGAAAAATATAAAAAAGAATCATTTCCACAAGAATATATTGATGGAATGAAAAAAAAATATAAAATTAATTATGAAAATTTGAATTATACTTCTAGTTTTATGGCAAATTATATATTAGATCATTATTTAGATGGTAAAATAGTTTCAATCGAAAAACATTATGCAGATATCGATAAAATGACACAAAATGATTTCATGAAACTTATGAAACTTATGAAACTGAATAAAATGTGTGTTGCCTATCAAGGTCCAATGAAACTACTATAATTTGGTCTAAAACTACTAGGTTATATTTTAGATAATAAAAATAAAATGATTATAAACAAAATAAAAACAATCGAAATAAATGCAAAATCTCCTCTAGTATATGTATTGAAATCAAACCAATCTTTCACTTTTGTTTCTGGTTCTATGTATGGACTATATGATGATTCTGCCTTTTCTTTTTCTTTTTTGTATTTTTTCTTTTCCTTGTCATATGTATCATCTGAAGTATATATATTACTAATATCAGTCTTACTAATATAAGAATTACTAATATCAAACCCTTCATTGAAAGTTTTAAAGGTTTCTGGTTTTATAGATAAATATGCAATAACTGTAATTAATAATACTATAAAAAACCATGATTTCATTGATTTAGATTTCATTAAATTATATGATTATTTAAAATCATAATCATATTATTTCACCATTTTATTACCAACCATTAACCATAATACAATAGATACAACGCTTCCAGTTATAAATCCATAACCAGCATAAGAAAGAGTTTTTTTACCTAAATAATAAAATGCTAATGGAAAAGCGATGTATGTTAAAAAAGCATAAAATGCCATAATTCCAATGAATGTTTGTGTTTTGTTCATTTGTACTAGTTCATTATTTTATTTTTTAAAAATTTAATAACCAGCCCTTGAATTTTTTTTACTTTTACCTCGGCTACTGCTACGCTTAGCTGCACCCTTTGATCCACTTCTTCCTTTTCTTCTACTTTTATTTGAATTTGAATTTGACCCGCTTCTTGATCTTGATCTTGACCTTGATTTCTCTGTAAACCAATATCCTAGGCCATCTGTATAAAGAGACATTGAATTGTATTTTGAACCCAATCCATTACGAGTTACAAACGCAGTTGTCTGTGCCTTGGACATGGGTTTTGGCTTTCCCATAATAGTATGCATGGATGATTGTGGCATTGCATCTGCATAACCACCAACCTCCCAAATAATTTGTGAACCATCTCGTCCAATTTGTCTCGATCCTGTACACATGAAACTATCTCCATTGTCTCTGTCTGCTCTATACACTATTCCTTGGCCATTTGAAGAATAAATTCTAAAGTAAAAAGGCGGTCTTAATTGTGCCATTATATTAACAAAATATAATATGACAATTAATAATATAGAATTTTAATATAGAATTATTTTAAACTATTTATTTATGTACCGTATTATTATTGCTAGACATGGAGAATCTATATGGAATCAAGATAGCAAATTTACTGGTTGGACAAACATTCCATTGACAGATAAAGGACGCGAAGAAGCAAAACGAATGGCTTTTGTATTGAAACCATATAAACCAAGTATTATTTTTACATCTGTTTTACAGAGAAGTATTGAAACATCAACCATTATTCAAAAAAATATTGAAGATAATATCAAAGACATTCCTATTCATACTTCGTGGAGATTGAATGAAAAACATTATGGAACATTAGAGGGGATTCCTCGTAAATATATTCGAGATTTATACGGTGAACTTTTTACAAAAATGATGCGTTCTAATTTTTCGATGAAACCGCCCATTTTGAAAACAGTAAATGAAATCAATCGACAGATATATCCTATTTACAAAAATTGTTATTTAGAAAGTATTAAAAATGGTGAATCAAAAGAAAATGTATTGGAAAGATTATTGCCTTATTATGAAAATGATATTTTATATACATTGAGTGAAAATCATACGCCACTTATTTTAACGCATAAACATACTGCACGTGTTTTAATGAAACATTTATTACAAATGAATGATGAGGTTTTTGAAAATTACGAGTTACCAAATAAAATATTGGTTGTAAATTTGAACAAAACATTAAAATATTCCTCTCATGAAGAAATAGATTACAAGAAATAAATTAGAATAAAAATTGAACCATTTGAAATAGGTTGAATGTAAGTAATTTTATGTGATGAATCTCTTTGTGTTGTCAAAATCAAAGCGGCGTATTGCTCGTTATATGGTTGATAAACATATTGCAAAAATGATTTTAGAATCGGTACAAATGCTTTCTACAACAAAGAGAGTATTGGATCCTGGAAGTTTTATGGGTCCTGTTTATAAACTAGCTCATAAAAATCATCCTGTTACAAAATGGGTTCGTGCTTCTTATTTGAATTACTTATGGCTTTTGGATTTAGTAGATGAAATGCATAAAGAATGGCAATACAGATACAATCATGAAAAAATTCATAAATCCTATATTGTTGCACAATTTTTGAGACAAAATCCCCCGCCATTGGAAGCATTTGAATATGAAGAAATGACACCGTTTGCTTTAGCTATGCCTGAAATTTACAAGTCGGATGATGCGATTGAATCCTATCGAGCATATTATCGAACTAAACCTGCTTCTTGGAAAAATAGAGAGAAACCATATTGGTTTTAGATATACCTTGCAAGTTTGTATGCTTTTAATGTTTGCATGCTTTTAATGTTTGCATGCTTTTAATGTTTGCATGCTTTTATATTTACATAATATAATGGCAGCAAGAGGATCTAAAAATGCAAATTCAAGAACATCTAAAAATGCAAATTCAAGAGCAAGGAATTCAAAAGGATCAAAAGGATCAAAAAATTCAAGAGTTCCCAATTCTCCAAGAACAAAAACTAGAAAAATAAATAGAGCAAATCGACATATGTTATTTCGATACATGCATAATGAAAATCTAAATGCTGCAAATCGTTATGCAAATGCATTACATAGATATAGTGTAAAAGATTTAGAAAAAATGACAAATGCAGAAATAAATGGATTAGATGAGATAGATAAGGATATAAAAGATAAAATAAAATTATGGAAACGTGAAAAAAAAACAATTCCTGGAGTATTAAAATATTTGGGTATTTCTCCTGGTCATGCTAAAATATTAGCTGATGCAAATATTACGTATAGAGATTTAAAAATAATTGGTCGAGCAGATTTAATTGCAATTGGATTTAAAGTTGGCCCCGCAATTAAAATAATAAAATGGCAAAAAACGGTAGATGATTTATCTGCAGCTGTTCATGCACCTTCTTTTTTTGTTAAACAATTTGCTAGTGGTACTCTTGGTTCCCCACCTACTGCTCCTGTTTTAAAAAGAAATAATACTATAAGTTATGAATTATATCAAGAATTGACTGATAAAGGAGATGAAACTCGTAAAATTGAAATGGATAGAGCAATGCAACCATTAACTTCTATCCATCTTGATGGTCTATTACGATTAGAAACAGAAGGGGCTCATGTTTTTAGAATAGGTGATGATAAAGATGTTTATTTTAATTGGATAAATACTGCTGGTAAGCGTCATTTTCACGTGTCTCTTCATAACTCTAAAGCCCCTAAATTTTCGAATCGTCTTTCTGCAGAGAGACAAGAAGTTGGGTCATTACATGTAAAACAAGATATCAATGTTGGCGGAGGCGGTGCCCCCTTGGTTCGACGCATTCTTATTAATTATAATCTTACAACACGTCAGTATGAAGTTTCGATTGATAATGAAAATCCAGAATCAACTGAGTCAATCGATGAATTAGCAAGACAGGTTGTCAGAGCATTCAGAGAATATTATGCTCCAAGAAATCATAGAAACAGATAAAAATATAGTGTTATTGTAATGTATTTTATTATTTCATTAGGTATGCCCGGTTCAGGTAAAACCTATCTGAATGAAAAAATAAAAAAAATGTTTAACATAAAACCAGAAACTATATTAATTGATGAATTAGTTCAACGAGATAAAACATATATATCTGCAGTCAATAAAATACTTAAAACATGCAAGGGCAAATGTTTAACACGACCATCTGTAAAAACATACAAAAAGTTTGAGGCTGCCTATTGGAATACTCGTTCAAATGGGTGCGGTAATCCAAAATGTGTGGATGCATCTGGATGTAATTGTTATAATAATAAATTATTGAATCATGCAATCAAAAAAAAGTCTGATATTATATTTGAATCTGCGTTAAGTGGGCCACTTGATTGGTTATTTCAACTTATTCCTCCTGAATATAATATTCTATTTTTTGTAAATTTAGTTAATTTAAATACTATTATGAAAAGAATTAAAACAAGAGTAAAAAGTGAAATGCGACAAAAAATTGCTCCACGTTTACCACAATCCAATAAAAAATTTTTGATTCAACGTCGAAAACATTTATATAAAAATTTAGTTGATTTATTAAAAAGAAAAGAAAGAATTATTCTTTATGATAATCTTGAGAAAAAAATTATTTATGATGGACAAACAAATATAGGATTAAAAAAAATCATACATTCATATTAGTTGATTAATCAAATACATTTTTATTGAATTTTTGGATTCGAATAATGTCTTCTTCTGTAATATATTCTTCTTCAGTACTTTTTGGTACATTTATAATATATTTCAGGCAAAATTCAGGCGTTAGTTTCTGCGTATATAATAATGTTTTAATACTTAAATGATCTATATTTTTTATTAATTCTTCGATTGTATATTTCTTTTGGTGAAGATCGTAATCGCTTAATTGCATTTTCATTTTTGTTATAAATTTATATATTATTTTAGTTTCAATTTTTTCAATAAGTTTTTATAGTGGTAATATAATGGATTTGAATAATTTTATAACATTTGGTTGTTGGAATCAAAAGTCAGGTGGTGTCAAAAAAGTATTAGATACATTAAAAAGAATTGAAACAGATGCTGTTTTTATTTCAGGTGATAATTATTATCCAATTAAAAAAGAAAGGTATGATCCTGTGAAAGGAAAAGTAAAAAAAGATAAAACAATTGTTTTAGAAGATTTAAAAGAAGGGTTTATGCAATTAGTTGCATCTACGATTGACAAACCTGTTTATATGAATTTTGGAAATCATGATATGGTTAAAAATGAAGGATACAAAATGGTTCCTGCTAAAGATGGGTCGCCTGTACTTGAATGTGCTATCATGAATGAAGAGTTAAAATTTAATGGTCGAAATACTAAAATTTCAATGAACCATAAAATTGTTAGTGATCATACTCTTGTTCTTATGATTGATACTACGATTTATTGTTCTGAGGAAGAATTTATTGAAGAATTTGCAACGTGTTATTCTCAACTCAAGCGTATGCCAGAAGCAGGATTGCAGGCCGCATTACAACAGAGACAACGTGAATATGTAATGAGTGCTATAAATGCTTTTGAAGGAGATAATATTATTTTGATTGGACACAATCCAATTATTTATGAAAAACGTAAGAAGGGTGCATCCATTGAACAATTAGATAGCGGTGTTGAATTTACGGGATTATTACTTGATATTACGCAGACGGCTCATTATACTCCTGAAAAACATATTTATTATTTATGTGCTGATTATCATCAATATGAAGAAGGTGTAGTGACCATTCAAAGGGGTGGTC